>ENA-UPXM01003043-UPXM01003043.1-activated-sludge-metagenome-genome-assembly--contig:-NODE-3043-length-18849-cov-8.315047_pt1 | contig 18849 bp, 17 predicted proteins | sample MGYA00238178_ERZ772708 | MGnify/ENA primary metagenome ERZ772708 (study PRJEB29002, sample SAMN05720212) | activated sludge metagenome | isolation source: anaerobic digester from wastewater... | reverse complement strand
TCGTTTCTTTTAATCTTTCTCAACTTTCAGCGACAAGCACGTCATTTCCAAATTTAGTCAGTTCACCCGTTTTAAGGAGTTCGTATGCATCAAAAATTCTCAGCAGAAAAAATATTTGTCAGTGCCGTGTTGGCAACCTTTGTATTAGGCGGCTGTGCCAATATGACTGAAACACAAAAAGGCACGGCGAAAGGCGCGGCGATTGGCGCCGCGGGCGGTGCGGTGGTGGGCGCGATTGCGGGCAAAGGTAAAGGTGCGGCGATTGGCGCAGTGGTTGGTGGAGCGGCAGGCGCAGTAGCAGGTAATGTGTGGACCAAGCGCCAGGAAGAACAGAAAAAACAAATGGAAGAAGCAACGGCTGGTACTGGTGTTGCCGTGACACAAACAGAAGATAATCGCCTGAAATTAGAAATTCCAAGTGATATTTCGTTTGATGTGGGCCGCGCAGACATCAACCCGAACTTCAGATCGATTTTAGATACTTTTGCCAAAGGCTTAGTGAGTAATCCTAGCAGCAATGTAACCATTATCGGCCATACCGATAGCTCAGGTAGTGATGCAATCAATAATCCGCTATCTCTTAACAGCGCGGCCAGTGTGCGCGATTATATTGTGGCAAGAGGGGTTGCAACAACGCGCATTGCCATTGACGGCCGTGGTTCGCATGAGCCTTTGGTGGCCAATGACACCCCAGCCAATAAAGCCAAAAATCGTCGGGTAGAGATTTTTGTGGCCGAGCCTGCACCAGCACCCACGCCACCGGCAGCGACAACAAAGTAATCAATAAAAACTTAAATAATTAAGTAAATTCTAGCCCAACCTTTTTCGCTGCCCTGTGACCCTTATAAATAAAGGCTTGCAGGGCAGCGAAATTTTCTCGGTGTTTTTTTTTAAGTGTTTTTTCGTATTATCATTTGTATATGCAAAAGTGGATGTTTAACTTTACTCTCCGTGTCATTGGCTTATTTTTTGTAATAGGGCTACCGCCTAATCAGCTGGTAATGGCCGCGACGACCGATGGCCGATGGCACCCTGGCATTGGTGACCCAACTGTTTTTGGCTGGATTACTGTGCTGTTTTATGCCGTTGCCATGTGCATGAGTGCCCGTTTGGCTTTTTTGCAAAAAAGCATAGGTGGCCGCTATCATTTTTGGTTATATTTAGCACTATTTTTATTGCTGCTTGGCATTAATAAGCAGCTTGATTTGCAGACGTGGTTTACCGAAGCGCTGCGGGAGGCCGCACTCGAGCAAGGTTGGTATGATTACAGACGGCCTTTACAGGGGCTGTTTATTGCAACGCTCGGATTGGTAATGCTCGCCATACTGATGCGCTTGCGCCACTTTTTGGCGGATGCCTGGCGGCTGTATAAAGTGACATGGATTGGCATCGCCTTACTGTTCAGCTTTGTACTGATTCGCGCGGCGTCTTTTCACCATATGGATGTGTTTATCCATCACCGTATGCTTGGCCTTAAGTTTAATGTGTTGTTGGAAATTGGCGCAATTTTAGTGATTATGGCCGGTATTTATATTAAATATCAGGTATATTTGCAACGGGTAAAAGCGTTATAAATCATATTTTTGTTGTTCTGCTATGCCCGGTAGAGTAGAATTCACGCATCAGGGCGGCGTTAGGCTAAAGCGTTATTTTAGCTGACATTTTTTCATTTATTAAAAAGGAATCTACATGAGCAAATTATTGAAAGTATTATTACTTAGCTTGGCGTTGACAGCTGGTTTTACCGCTTGTAAAAAGGCTGAAGATGCTGCGGCGACGGCCACAGAAGCTGCTAGCGATGCTGCAACTGCAACGACTGATGCTGCCAAAGACGCGGCCGCTGCAACGACAGACGCCGCAAAAGACGCTGCTGCTGCAACAACTGAAGCGGCAAGTGACGCTGCTGCTGCAACGACAGAAGCCGCTGCTGAAGCTAAAGATGCTGCTGTTGATGCAGTGCAGGCCGCAAAAGACGCAGCTGCTGCTGAAGCTGCAAAGTAATACAACTAAAAATTGAAAAATAAAAAAGGAGCTTAGGCTCCTTTTTTATTGCCTGAAGATTGATTGTCCAAAAGTTTGATTGGTGAAAGGAATTGAATCAAAAAGGTAAAAATAGTGCAGTGGCCAAATTTTGCACCACGCGTGAAATGGTGCGCTGAGATTTTTCAGCCAGGGTGATGGCAAATAAATCAGCGCTACCAATGATTTTGCCAAACACGCGCTCAAACGAAAGATTGTGGCCTTTATCGCTGATTTCGTTACTGAGTAAAAAAAGATTGCCTTGGCTATCGCGCGCGTTTGAAAGTTTCCATGCGGCAATTTCGACGTTTCTTGCCATGTTGTAGATGTGTTGCGGGTCAATGCTGTCGGTGAGGTAAAAATCTGTTTTATTATCATGGGCTTGTAAAAGCATGGTTTGTAAGCCCACCATCAAGGCCAGTACACGGTCACCTTGAAAATCTTGCTTAAAGGCTAGAAAAATTGCCTCTGTACCCTGCTTGTTGTTGATTTCTTGAAATTTGTAATGATGTTGTGCATCGCCTTCAAACACCCATTCCACCATTTTTTCAGCACTGTCAGACGTACTTTTGGCAAGTTCGCGCGGATTGCGTTTATAGAGTTTGAGCATGAGAGTACGCAGACTTTGCTTGTTTTCTGAGTATTCCACGTCTGCCATGCGGTCAAAATCACTTTTAGCGAGTTGGCTGCCAGAACTTCTGTCACTACGTTCAGGAATCAGCTTGCCTGTCATGGGCGAGTTGGTGGCGCAAGCGCATAAGCACATGCACATTAAAATCAGGGCAATGGTTTTCATATGATTGTTATTGGCTAATATTGACAACGCGACTTTTCGGAAATATTACGCTAAAAGTACTGCCCACGTCTAACGTGCTGGAGATGTCTAATTTGGCCTGATGGCGAATCAGAATATGTTTCACTATCGATAACCCCAAGCCCGTGCCGCCTGTTTCGCGGCTTCGGCTTCGATCTACCCGATAAAAGCGTTCGGTGAGCCTGTTAATATGTTCTGGTGCGATGCCTATTCCGGTATCGCGGACGGAGAACATCGCTTCGTCGTTTTGTCTGGACCAAGCAATAAAAATCTCGTTGGGTTTATTGATAAGGTCCTCACGTGCCAGCGTGTAGCGCACCGCGTTGCTGACCAGGTTGCTAAACGCGCTACGAAGTTCGTCTTGCGCGCCGCGTATGTTCAACGTGGGGTCAAATTGAAGATGAATTTGTAACGGCACTTTTTTAAGGCTTTGGCTCAAACCAATGGCATCGTTTTGAATGGATTTTAGTAAACTCGCCATGTTGATTTCATGGTCATCCGGGCTTTCGGTTTTGCTTTCCAAAGTGGATAGCGTCAGTAAGTCTTCAATGATGCGCCGCATGCGGCTGGTTTGCTCTTCCATCATATTGAAATAAGTTTTCAAGTTGGCTGGAATCGCGCCCTCCATATCGCTCAGCGTTTCCAAAAAACCACCCACCACAGTAAGCGGCGTGCGTAATTCATGCGAAACATTGGCAATAAAATCACGGCGCATGGTTTCAACTTTTTCGCGCTGCGTCATATCGCGGCTAATCATGAGTTTTTGCTGATTTGCCAGTGGAATCAGCTCAATTTCAAGGCTACTTTCAGGTTGATGGGTCGGCGCTAATTTGAAAGGTTCATCAAACTGCTCGTTATACAGATAAGCAATAAAATGGCTGTTGCGAATCAAATTCACAATCGGCAGGTTTTTATCTTGGCTTAAATTCAGACCCAATTGGCGTTCTGCGTTTGGTGTACACCATTCAATGGCGTTGCTAGCGCTTAAAATCACCAAGCCATCTGGCATGGCGGCGGTAGCCAGTTGAAAACGCTCCAATGCCGCGCTGAGATCGGCTTGCTGCTGCACATTATTGCGTTCATAGCGCAAAAGCGCTGTAAACACATCTTCCCATACGCCAGAACCCTCAGGGATGGTGTTGAGAGCAGGTTTTTTTAACCAATCTTGCAGTTGGCTTAGCCAAAATAGATGGCGAATAAAATAAAGGCCAAGTCCAATGGCGAATACCGTGAGCGCGGTTGTAGCGCTAGTAATCAGCCACAAAAACAGGCAGATGATACCGAGCGCGCAAATAGTGAATGCAGCTTTCCAACGAATATCAAGCACGGAAATTGTTTTTCAAATAACAAATGATGGAATGAATTATAGCGAGGATTTAAGATTAAACGCATCAGCGTTGAAAATTTAACGAATAGTCCCGATTTTTTACGCTAACCTTTTTTCGATGCCCTGGGAGCCTTTATTTACAAGGCTCGCAGAGCATCAATTTTTTCTCGACAGATTTAAATGCCTGAAAATGGCTTTTAAATCATAAAGAATAATCAAAATCAGGTGTGTTGTTCAGATAATCGGTAGCCAGAACCACGTACGGTCTGAATTAAATCCTGATGACCTGATACCGCCAAGGCATTGCGCAAGCGGCGAATATGCACGTCTACTGTGCGGTCTTCAACAAATACGCGGTCGCCCCAAACTTTGTCCAGTAATTGGCTGCGGGTATGCACGCGCTCGGCATTGGTCATAAAAAAATGCAGCAGCCTAAATTCTGTGGGGCCAAGATCGACGATTTTTTGGTGGCCCGTCACGCGGTGGCTGGTGGGGTCTAGCCGCAAGCCATTGATTTCAATCGGATCATCTGTCATTTGCGGCGCGCGGCGGCGCAGTACGGCTTTAATTCTGGCATTGAGTTCACGCGGGCTAAACGGCTTGGTGACATAATCATCCGCGCCAACTTCTAAGCCGCGTACTTTGTCGTACTCATCACCGCGCGCGGTGAGCATAATGATGGGGATGGTTTTAGTGAGATTATCCGATTTGAGTTTTCGCGCAAACTCTAAACCATTCATGCCGGGTAGCATCCAATCCAGTAAAATTAAATCAGGAATGGTCTCACGCATTAAGTTTTGCGCGACTTCTACACTAAGGGCGCGAATGGGGTTGTGCCCAGCCTGCGTAATGTTGAGCGCAAGCAACTCTTGAATGGCCGGTTCATCTTCAACAACTAATATATTGGCTGGCATCAGGTTTTTCCTCGAAATTACTTGAGCGTTAGTTTATGACCTTAATATGACATATTCGTGACAAATATCAAGCGGCACAAAAAAAGCCAGATCAAAGTAAATTGCCATTTTTCACAATTTGTTACACACTGCTACTTTGTAAATTTTCAAAAAAATAGGCAGCGTTATTTTTTAGGGGGTAACATGGCAGGCTTTTTATCTAAAGAAAACACCATCGCAAATGCAAGTTTTAATCGCTGGCTGGTGCCGCCAGCAGCGCTTGCCGTGCATTTATCCATTGGGATGGCGTATGGCTTTAGTGTGTTTTGGAAACCGCTTGGCAATGCGCTGATGGATGCCGAGGGTAAACCTTTAGCCGCGTGTGCGGCAGGGGCAACGAATTTTAGCGAGAAGTTATCAGGTACTTTGCGCGCACTCACTGCAACAGACTGCAATTGGACCCAGTTTGATTTAGGTTGGATGTACACCTTGTTTTTTGTGTTGCTCGGTTGCTCGGCAGCACTCTGGGGTGGCTGGTTAGAGCGTGAAGGCCCGCGCAAAGCCGGGCTGGTTTCAATGCTGTGCTGGTGCGGCGGCTTGTTAATTTCAGCCTATGGTGTTTACACGCACCAGTTATGGATGATGTGGCTTGGCAGTGGTGTCATTGGCGGCATTGGCTTGGGGCTGGGCTATATTTCCCCTGTTTCAACCCTGATTAAGTGGTTTCCAGACCGCCGCGGCATGGCCACAGGTATGGCGATTATGGGTTTTGGCGGAGGCGCCATGATTGGTTCACCCATTGCTGCAAAAATGATGAGCTATTTTGCCACCCCCACCAGTGTTGGCGTGTGGCAAACATTCGTAGCCTTAGCCGCCATTTATTTTGTGTTTATGCTTTGGGGCGCACTCAGTTACCGCGTACCAGCAACGGGCTGGAAACCCGCCAACTGGACACCGCCCGCCACACAGAACAATGCCATGATTTCAAGCAAGCACGTGCACCTTAAAAACGCGCATAAAACTCCGCAGTTTTGGTTGTTATGGCTGGTGCTATGCATGAATGTATCGGCAGGTATTGGCATTATTGGTGCGGCAGCGCCGATGTTACAAGAAACATTTGGCGGTGCCTTGATTGGGCAACCGGACGTTGGATTTGCCGAGATTAAAAAAGATGAAGCCATGACGGCTGCCGCAGCTGCAATTGGCGCAGGGTTTGTAGGATTGATTTCGTTATTTAATATTTTTGGCCGCTTCGCTTGGGCAACTTCCTCCGATAAACTAGGCCGTAAAAACACCTACTATATTTTCTTTGTGCTCGGTGCCATCATGTATTGCGCGGCCACTTATGTGGCAGGGTTTAAATCGCTGGCGCTGTTTGTTGCGGCGTTTTGCGTCATAGCCTCTATGTATGGCGGCGGTTTTGCCACGATTCCTGCCTATTTGGCCGATATGTTTGGTACGCAATTTGTGGGTGCCATTCATGGTCGCCTGCTGACGGCATGGTCAACTGCCGGTATTCTAGGCCCAGTGGTGGTCAATTATCTGCACGATACGCGCCTTGAAGCCAATGTGCCGTTTGATAAAATCTACGCCCCTATCTTTTTGGTGCTGGCTGCCATGCTTGTGATTGGGTTTATTGCCAACTGGTTAGTGAAACCTGTGGACGAAAAATACTACATGAGCGATGCGGAGTTAGACGCTGTGCGCAAGGAGGCGCATGAAAAATCGGCCCTTGCTAATGCAGATAATGGTTCAGCAAAAAACCAAGCACCAGTGGCAAGCCACCCAATATTAGTGACCATTGCTTGGGCGCTGGTGCTGATTCCAATTAGTTATGGGGTCTGGAGTACTTTGCAAAAAGCCTGGGGCCTATTTCAATAAACCACATTTTCTCAAACGTGCAGGCAATATACGGTAAAATACGCTTTTGTGATTTGCAGCCTGAATAAAGGAATACACGTGAGAGAAATAGAAAAAAATTTAGACGGCACCGATTTAAGAGTTGGGGTGGTGCTTTCAAGATTTAACAGTGATATTGGGGATGGTTTATTAAGTGCCTGCACAGCAGAGTTGCTTAAATTAGGCGTGGCGTCTGAAGCGATCACCATAGCCACCGTGCCGGGAGCGCTAGAAACACCGCTCATTTTGCAACATATGGCGATGAGCGACCAATATGATGCGCTGATTGCCTTAGGTGCGATTATTCGTGGTGAAACTTACCATTTTGAAGTGGTTGCAAATGAATCAGCACGTGGGATTTCTGAAGTGCAGTTTAATGCCGGTATTCCAGTCGCCAATGCGGTGCTTACCACTGAAGATGACGATCAAGCGATTGCCCGTATGCACGTAAAAGGCGCCGAGGCAGCACAGGTGGCGGTTGAAATGGCCAACCTGATTAGGGCGCTGTAATGGGCAATCAGGAATCAAGCACTACGCAAAAAGCGGTGACGAGTCTCGTTGTAGAAAATGCGCCAAAAAAAACCAGTGCAAAAAAAAATACGGGTAAAAGCCGCCGAAAATCACGTGAGTTAGTCATGAAAGCCGTGTACCGCGGCATGCTCAATCAATCAGATGTCAGTGCAGTTCTGCGCGACATGACCGAAGACCCTGATTACAACAAAGCAGACGAAGCCTACTTTAAGCATTTGCTATCAGAGGTTAATCGCCACATGACAGCGCTGGACGAAAAAATGACAAAGTTCATTGATCGTAAAATCACCGAGCTTAGTCCGGTTGAACATGCGATTTTGCGCATTTCAAGCTGTGAACTGATGTTTGATTTAAGCATTCCTTATCGGGTGGTTATTAATGAAGGCGTTGAGTTGGCAAAGTTGTATGGCGGCCTCGATGGACATAAATATATCAACGGAGTGCTAGATAAGCTCGCGGCAGAGGTCAGGGCGGCAGAAGTTGAAAGTGCCAGAGCCTAAATTAAGCGCATTGAGCGATTGACCGGTGATGGGTTAAATAGGTTGATGGCTTAAGGTTTACGTATGAAAAAAAACTTTTTGAAATCTGATTGGTTTGTCGCACTTGTCGTTTCAATCGTTTTTTTACTCGCAACCAATAGCGATGTGTTGCAAAGTCTAGAGCGTAAGGCTTACGATTTTGGTGTGCAGGCAAGCACACGAGACGCTGGTGACCAGATTGCAATGATTGTTATTGATGATCAAAGTATCGCCAATATTGGCCGCTGGCCTTGGTCGCGTGAAGTGCATGCGGCGATGTTTTCAAAGCTGGCTTCTGCCTCTCCCAAAGTCATCGGCAGTACGGTTTATTTTCTTGAGCCACAAGTTGATCCCGGCTTAAGCTATATCAATCAAATCTCAGATTTAGTTTCGTCTATCAGCGCGTTGAAAGAAGCGCCAGAGGCTACGCAATTGCATTCTTTATTGAAAGAAGCCAAGACTTCTTTAAATGCAGATGCAAAACTCGTTACCAGCATTCAGCAAGCCAATAATGTTATTTTAGCGATGCCATTTACGTTAGGTGAGCCGCGAGGGAATCTCGATAAACCCCTGCCTGATTTTGTGCGTAAAAATGCCCTTGTCAATATCGTCAATCAAGTTGAGTCAGAGCAACATGGTCAACTACCTGTGCCGGCGATGGCGGCTATCTCGCCTTTTGCTGAAGTGGGAAAAGTTGCACTCGCAATTGGCCATCTGAATGCGAATCCAGATGTGGATGGTGCGATTCGTGCCGAACCTTTGGTGTTATCGTTTTATGATCAATATTATCCATCGCTATCGTTACAAATCGCGGCTAAATATTTAAATCTCAAATCGCAAGATATCCAAGTGCGCTTAGGTGAAGGTGTTGTATTGGGTAAGCTCAATATCAGCACAGACAGCGCATTACAAATGAATACGTTTTTTTATTCAGCTAAAGCGGGTAAGTCACCGTTTGTTGCAGATTCATTTTATGACGTGCTGAGTGGGAAAATTGCAACCGAAAAATACAAAGATAAAATTGTGTTAATTGGCATGGCGGCAACAGGTGACGGCAGTGATAATCAAGTCACGCCCATATCGTCCAGCATGAAACCCATCGAAACACTCGCCCACGCTGTGGCGAGTATATTAAATGAAGATTTTTTTGTAACCCCCACGTGGGCCGTCTGGGTGCAACTGGGTGCTTGGTTGTTAGTCGCTATCTATTTGAGTATTTTACTGCCTCAGTTAAAAGCGCGGCGTGCAGCAATGACCACGATAAGCTTTTTTGCAGTGCTGTTAGCGCTACAGTTTTGGCTGATGGCGCAAAAAGGACTGTGGTTGCCGCTGATGATGCCAGTAGTACTGTTGGTGGTGGGGCATGCCGTTTTAACAACGAAGCAGTATTTTTTAACAGAGCAAGGTAAAGTTAAATCCGATGCAGATTCGGCAGAAAGTAATCGAAATTTAGCTTTGATGTTTCAAAGCCAGGGTCAGTTGGATATGGCTTTTGACCGTTTTCGGAAATGCCCTATGGATGATGGCGTGATGGAAGGCATGTACACTTTGGGTCTTGATTTTGAGCGTAAACGCCAATTTAATAAGGCAGAGGCCGTGTTTGCCCACATGGCCAAACATAATCCCAATTACAAAGATTTGGCGCAGCGTGTATCCCATGCCAGAGCCATGGCTGAAACAATTATTGTTGGGAGTGGTAATGCACGATCAAACGCGACTACGTTGATGTTGAACCAAGAGGGCATTGAAAAGCCGATGCTGGGGCGCTATCAGGTTGAAAAAGAACTCGGCAAAGGCGCTATGGGCGTGGTTTATTTAGGTCGTGACCCAAAAATAGGCCGTGTGGTGGCGATTAAAACCATGGACTTGTCTCAAGTGTTTGAAGATGATGCCTTAGACGAAGCAAAACGGCGCTTTTTTCGAGAGGCAGAAACCGCTGGCAAACTCAATCATCCTAATATTGTGACCATTTACGATGCAGGCGAAGAGCATGATCTGGCCTATATTGCAATGGAGTTTTTAAAAGGCAAAGATCTTACTGCGTATATTAAAGCAGACCATTTATTGCCTTTAACTACGGTTGCCGAAATTATTTGCAAGTTGGCCGATGCATTGGATTATGCCCATGCTCAGCATGTCGTACATCGTGATGTAAAACCAGCGAACGTGATGTATGAGCCTGAAACGGGTTATGTGAAAATGACAGATTTTGGCATTGCCCGCATTACCGATGCCTCAAAAACCAGAACGGGCCTCATTCTTGGCACCCCTAGCTATATGTCGCCAGAGCAGTTATCCGGCAAAAAAATAGATGGGCGTTCTGATTTATTTTCATTAGGGGTGATGTTCTATCTATTAGCCACGGGGCAACTGCCTTTTGAGGGCGAATCAATGGCCGCATTAATGTTTAAAATCACCAATGAGCCTCAAGTGAGCGCGCATCTTGTGAACGCGGCGGTGACGCCTTGTCTGTCTGCGGTGATTGATCGTATGCTGGAAAAAGATATTGATCAGCGCTATGCCACTGGGCAAGAAATCGTACATGATATTAAACACTGCCTGCAAACAGGTTAATATAGCAAACTGATGAATATGAGCTTGGCAAACGTGCTTGAGAATGATGTTTTAGAAATTGTCCGACTTACCGACGTAGGCTTGTTGCGTGAGCATAATGAAGACACTATCGCCAGTGATGGCGCCATTGGCTATGTGGTGCTGGCTGACGGTATGGGTGGATATAAAGCCGGTGAGGTTGCAAGTGAAATCGCCGTGCTAAGTATTGCCGCAGAACTCACAGAAGTGATGCTCAATCAACCCCTTTTAGATACAGACCAATATCTGCAATATCAAGATGAAGCGCTCAATGCCATGCAGCCAGAGGCGCAACTGCTGGTGGACGCAGTGAAAAATGCCAATGATGCGATATATTATGTTTCGCAGACGCAGTCGCAATGTGCTGGAATGGGGACAACATTGGTCTTGGGGCTGTTTGTCAATAACAAGTTATTGGTCGGTCACATTGGGGACTCACGCATGTATCGCCTGCGCGGTCTTACGTTTACGCAACTGACAGAAGACCACTCCATCCTGCAAGAGCAACTCAATGCTGGGTTAATCACAGCCGAGCAGGCGAAATATTCTGCGAATCGAAATTTGGTGACGCGCGCTTTAGGGGTGGACCCTGAAGTGGCGTTAGCGTTAAACGAATTCGATGTAGAAGTAGGAGACATTTATTTATTATGCTCTGATGGCCTGACGGACATGGTGGACGACCATCAGATTCAATTGATTTTGAGCCAACCAGATATTGGCTTGGATAGCATGGCGCAACGCCTGATTCAACTGGCAAACGAGCATGGCGGTAAAGATAATATTTCTGTCATACTAACGCGGGTAAATAAAACTTTTGAAAAAAAACGCCCAAAGCGCAAAAATTTGGGGTTAAATCACCACATGGATAATTTTTTTGGTTGGTTAAAATAGCAGGATTATAAAAATGGCGAAATTAATACTTTATTTGGATAACGCAATACTGAGTGAATTTTTTCTAAAAAAAGAGCTAACAACAATTGGCCGCAGACCCAACAACGTCATTCATATGGATAATCTTGCCGTAAGCGGTGAACATGCGGTAGTGGTAAAAAAAGGCAATGATTTTTATGTGGAAGACCTAGGTAGCACCAATGGCACCACGGTGAACGGGCAGGAGATTAAGAATCATTTATTGCGTCATGGTGATGTCATTGAAATAGGAAAATACCAGTTAAAGTTTATTGACGAAGAAGTGTTGAGCCATATTGGTACCGAGCAGGCCGAACAAGCGGGTTTTGAAAAAACCGTGATGATGCATCCATCCGCATTGCACGCATTCGAGCGCCAAGCGAAGGAAACGGCTAATCAAGCGTTTGACTCCACAGCTTCTTTGGAAAAATCATCTATAGAAGCCGTGGCGCCAGTCACAGCATCAGTCAGCCCCACCGTAGGCAAAGTGCAGGTGCTCAATGGCCCAAGCGCCGGGCGGGAGCTGGTGCTGAATAAAGCGCTGACAACGCTGGGTAAAGTAGGTGTGCAAGTGGCCGTGATTACCAAACGTGCAAATGGCTATTTTATTACCCATGTTGAAGGCAAAACTTACCCCTTGGTGAATGAAGTTTCAACTGGCGCGCAGGCTTTTGGCTTAAGTGATCATGATGTGATAGAAATTGCCGGTGTGAAGATGGAATTCTACCTTGATGCAGCTTAACAAAAATTAACAAGAAACTTTTTTCAACATGCTATCGTTACCGTCAATTTTATTTTTTAATATGATGAATTTACAGGCATTTCTGTCTTTTAGCGAACTCTTATGACGGATCAACAGCACGCTTATTTAGTCACGCGGCTTGACCGCCTAAATGATATTGGTATTGCGCTTTCAGCCGAGCGTGATACCAAGCGTTTGCTGGAAATGATTTTGTTTGGTGCAAAAGAAATTACCAATGCAGATAGCGGCACACTCTATATTCTGTCTGAAGATAAACAGTATTTAAAGTTTGAGATTTTAAGTAATTCAACGCTCAATGTGCGGTTAGGCGGCACAACTGGCCAAGAAATTCCTTTATTACCGATACCCTTATATTTGCCTGATGGTCGCCCGAATTTAACCACGATTGCCGCTTATGCAACCCTGCAAAGTAAAACGGTAAATATTGTAGATGCTTACCAAACCGAAGATTTTGATTTTTCTGGCACGCGTAAATATGACCAAATTGTCGGTTATCACTCGCAGTCGTTCTTGACGGTGCCGATGAAAAATCATGAAGATGAAATTATCGGCGTGTTGCAGCTTATCAATGCGCTGGATATTCATACCGGCGAGATTATTCCATTTTCAGAAGCCAATCAGAGCTTGGTGGAATCGCTGGCTTCTCAAGCTGCAGTGGCGATGACCAACCATAGTTTGATTGAAGGCTTAAAAGACTTGCTGGAGTCTTTTGTGCAGCTGATTGCGGGCGCAATTGATGCGAAGTCCCCATACACTGGCGGCCATTGTCGCCGTGTACCTGAATTAACCTTGATGCTGGCGCAAGCCGCGATTGATACCAAAGAAGGCCCGCTTAAAGACTTTACGCTCAGTGAAAAAGAGTTTTATGAGTTAAAAATTGCGGGCTGGCTGCATGATTGCGGCAAAATCACCACACCAGAATATGTGATGGATAAAGCCACCAAGCTTTCAGCCATTTTTGATCGAATCGATTTAATCGCCCAGCGATACGAGCTACTCAAGAAACAGGCCGAATGTGAAATGCTAGAACAGCAGGTGGCAGCGCTGCAAAGTGGTGTTGGGTTTGATTACACGAGTGCTGTGCTGAAACTGCAAACATTCAAACAAAAATGTGATGCGGATTTAATCTTTTTGCGTAACATCAACTTTGGCGGTGAAAGCATGACCAAAGTTGACCAGCAACGCGTTCGCGATATTGGCGCGACGCCATTTGTGAATGCAGACGGGCATACGGTGCCATTTTTAACAGATGATGAAATGTATCATTTAATGGTGGTACGTGGCACGCTCACGGCTGAAGAGCGGGCAGTCATTAACAACCACATCACGGTGTCTATTGATATGCTCGAATCGCTGCCTTATCCCAAAGGGTTTCAGCACGTGCCTGAGTACGCAGGCGGTCATCACGAGCGCATGGACGGGCGTGGCTACCCAAGAGGCCTGCGTGGCGACCAAATGTCAGTGCCGGCACGTGTGATGGCAGTGGCCGATATTTTTGAAGCGCTTACGTCAAAAGACCGCCCTTACAAGCGCGCTAAAACATTGACGGAATCACTCAATATTTTAGGAAAAATGAAGCTGGATAATCACATTGACCCGGATTTGTTTGATTTATTCGTACGAGAAAAAATCTACCTCAAATATGCCCATCAGTTTTTAGAACCAGAACAAATTGACGATGTCGATGAAAGCAAAATCGTTGGATATCAACCAAAATAATGGCCTAAAAACAAGCGTAACCTTCTTCGATGCTCTGTAAGCCTTTATTTATAAGGCTTGCAGGGCATTAAAAATCTCTCGGGCGGATTTAATGCTTTTTTTGTGCGTGTTGCAGGCATTAACTCGCTGCAATCAACGATACACTTCTGCAGCCTTTTGCATCAAACCGTAGGTAACTGCCTTGTTCATACCAATCGCCTAGTACCCAGCGTGTGATGTTGCGGCCGTTGAGTTGTAGCTGATGTTCATTTGGTCGATGTGTGTGGCCATGTATAAAAAATGCTGGATAATCGTATTCAGCTAGTAAATCAGCCAGCGCCTTCGGGTTGATATCCATGATGTCTGCCGCTTTACGCGTTTTTTCTTGCTCGCTACGCATGCGTATCGCCTCGATTTGACGCTTTCTTTCCGCTAATGGCTGGCTTAAAAATTCAGCCTGCCATTGAGCGTTGCGCACTTGGCTACGAAATTGCATGTAGGCGGCATCGTCTGTGCAGAGCGCATCGCCGTGGCTTAATAACACTTTCTGACCATACAGTGTGAGGCATGTGGGGTCAGTCAGGAGCGTAATCTTGGCGGCATGACAAAAGCCATCAGAGATTAAAAAATCACGATTGCCGTGCATGAAGTAAACGTTGACGCCGCCATTTGCAAGTGCAAGAAAAGCGCGAATGATGATATTGTGATACGCATCCTCCATCGCATCATCGCCCGCCCAGTATTCAAACAGGTCACCTAAAATATAAAGTGCATCCGCTTTTATGGCCGTGTTTTGTAGAAAATCTAGAAATGCCGCAGTGATATTGGGGCGGCTCACGCACAAATGCAAATCGGAGATCAACAAGGTGTGGCTTGATTGATCTCCGATGTTGGTCATGCGTTTGTGGGCTAATTGCGCGGTGGTTTAACTGCGCGTTGCTTTTTGAATGATGACGTTATCAACAGGTACGTCTTGATGGCCTTTGCGATTAGTGGTTGCCACTTTTTTGATTTTATCAATCACTTCAGTGCCAGCGGTCACTTTGCCAAACACGCAATAACCCCAGCCGCTGCTGGTTTCTGCCGTGTGATTTAAAAACGAATTGTTGGCCACGTTAATAAAAAATTGACTGCTGGCGGAATGCGGCGCAGACGTACGTGCCATAGCGATGGTGTACTGCTCGTTGCCCAAGCCGTTGTTGGCTTCGTTTTTAATTTCAGCTAGTGTGGCTTTTTGATTCATCTCAGCATCAAACCCGCCGCCTTGAATCATAAAGCCATCAATGACGCGGTGAAAAATCGTGCCATCATAAAACCCATTATCCACATATTGTAGAAAATTGGCGACCGTAATCGGTGCTTTTTCTGCGTTGAGTTCAAGGGTGATGTCACCGAAATTGGTTTGTAGTTTTACCATGTTGGAGGTTCCTATTTAACGATTTTAACTTGTTTGATGATGATGGGTGATTTGGGTACATTGCCATGCGGGCCAAAGTTGGCTGTGTTGACGATGGCGATTTCGCGCACCACATCCATTCCGGTCAGCACACGGCCAAACACGCAGTAGCCGATTTCCTCCGGGCTGTCACCACGGTAATTCAGCGCGTGGTTGTTGACTAAATTAATGAAAAATTGTGCAGTGGCAGAGTCAGGGTCAGATGTGCGCGCCATGGCAATAGTGCCTTTATCATTGGTGAGGCCATTCGCGGCTTCATTTTTGATGGGCGCATTGGTGGGCTTTTCTTGCATATCCGCCGTAAAACCGCCACCCTGAATCATAAAGCCGTTAATGACGCGGTGAAAAATGGTGTCTTTATAAAAGCCGGATTCTGCATATTGTAAAAAATTCGCGACCGTTTTCGGTGCTTTTTGTGGGTAGAGTTCAAGCACAATATTGCCGTGCGTTGTTTCAAAGGTGACTTGCGGGTTGGTTTTGGCATCTGCCGCGAACGCACTGTGGCTAAAAAATACCAACATCAAAAGAGCAAAAAAATGACGCATAAATGTCCTTAGTCAAAATAAAGTGTAAAAAGTAGACTGCAACGGTTGCAGATAATTTCAAGTCAGGCGCCATTTTACTTTAAAATTAGCGAATATTTTATTTTTAGCGCTTTTATCGTTTGACTCATTTTTAAGACTTCTCACCTTTTATGCTCAAAATTTACAATACCCTCGCACGTGAAAAACAAGTTTTTACACCCATACAGGCCGGTAAGGTCAGCATGTATGTGTGCGGCATGACCGTGTATGACTTTTGTCATTTAGGCCATGCGCGGGTGATGGTGGTGTTTGATATGGTCAGCCGCTGGTTGCGAACGTCAGGTTATGAGGTGACTTATGTGCGCAATATCACCGATATTGATGACAAAATCATTAAACGTGCCAATGAGAATAATGAAACAATCGGCCAACTTACACAGCGTTTTATCGATGCGATGGATGAGGATTCAGCGCAATTGGGCGTGATACGGCCAACGTTAGAGCCTAAGGCCACGGAATACGTCAACGGTATGATAGAAATGATTCAAACATTAATCGACAAGGGGTTTGCCTATACGGCCGCCAACGGCGATGTGTTTTATGCGGTTAATCAATTTGAAGGCTATGGTAAGTTGTCAGGTAAATCGCTTGAAGACTTGCGTGCGGGCGAGCGCGTGGAGGTAGACACCTTTAAGCAAGATCCGATGGATTTTGTGTTGTGGAAAGCCGCCAAGCCGAATGAACCGAGTTGGGATTCACCGTTTGGCGGCCCCAATCATGGCAAAGGCCGCCCAGGCTGGCATATTGAATGTTCAGTCATGAGTTCGCATTTATTGGGTGCGCATTTTGATATTCATGGTGGCGGGCAGGATTTGCAATTTCCACACCATGAAAATGAAATTGCCCAGTCAGAGGCAACACATCGTTGCCAAATGGTCAATTATTGGATGCACAACGGCTTTGTGCGGGTGGACGATGAAAAAATGTCGAAGTCGCTGGGCAACTTTTTTACGATTAGAACCGTATTGGAAAAATACGATGCGGAAGTGGTGCGTTTTTTCATTTTACGCGCGCATTATCGTAGCCCACTGAACTATTCAGACCAGCATTTAGATGACGCGAAGTTAGCGCTTACTCGCTTGTATACCGCGTTACGCGGCCAAGTTTCCGCAGATGTTGAGGTGGATTGGCAACATCCATTAGCCTTGCGCTTTAAGCTTGCCATGGATGACGATTTCAATACGCCAGAAGCCATGGCCGTCTTGTTTGACTTAGCCAATGAACTGAATAAATCCAAATCTACCGAAACAGCGGGGCTACTGAAAAAGTTAGCTGGCATTTTGGGCTTACTACAACGCAACCCCGATGATTTTTTGCAGGGCGATGTATCACAAACGCTCAATATCGATGGTTTGATTCAAGCGCGGGCTGAAGCTAAAAAAGCTAAAAACTTTGCCGAGGCCGACGCCATTAGAAAGCAATTGCTAGAAGCCGGTATTGTGTTGGAAGATACCCCGCAAGGCACTACTTGGCGTCGCGCTTGATGTGGACTTTTGTCAGCAATGAAATAAATTTCTGCCTAACCTTCTTCGCTGCCCTGCGAGCCTTATAAATAAAGGCACGCAGGGCATTGTTTTTTTCTCGTATTGAAAATTAGCCGTTTAACATAAATTTAGCAGCTTTATTTTCATATTATTTAGCCAATCACTTAAGAATAGATGCAGCATGTTTTCATTGATAAGCAAAATTTTTACGACAGAAAAAGCCCCTGACAAGCATCCATTTTATGGTGAGCGCTTGGTGATTCAAGGTAATCGCTTCCGCCTCGTACGCCATAATGAATATAACAGCGAGATGCATTTAGATGAGGTGGATTACATTACCATCTATCGGTTTGATTATTTGGATGCAGATGACCGCTGCTGGCTGAATTTACGTTCTTACTCTGCGCAGGCGTTGAGTGTTTGCACGTTGGCGGGCAATTTTGCAGCGCTGGAGAAAATTGTCACGCAGTTACCCAACTTTGATGCAGTGCTTTATGCCGCATACCGAAACGCCAAGGATGAAATGCCTGAAGCGGTGCTTTGGCAAAAAGTGCATACGTCAGACTTTGCCATTACGCCGTTGAATGCGCATGACCACGGCAAAAAAGCACTGGATTTTCTGCAACAAGGGCTGTGGCTTGAGCATAACAACACATTGATTGCTTGGGGAACTTACGAGGATTTGCAAAATAATTCGCAAATTAAATCACATCGAATAGGTTTTCCTAATCCATCTTTTTATGCCACTGAATACCGCATTGATAAGCCAACGATTTTTAATGGCTTAAAGCTGCAAAGTCTTTATACCGCCAGTGATAGCACGCAAGGCAAGCTCAAATTACATTTACCCGTCATTCAATATAGCGCAGAAATTTCTATGGGGTTTAATCGACAAAAAAGCTTTGATGCGATTAAAACACATTTGGACCATTTTTTTCAAAGGGCCGAACCAGACAGCATTGATTACAGCGTCAAGGAAACTTGGCGCGCAGGCTGGCAAGTAGGGGCTGTGCGCGTTGAGCTTTATTGTTTTTACAGAGAAATGCCAGATGGCTGGGATAACATTGCGTGGTTGCGCATTCATTACAAACCAAATTTAGACCGCTTTTACAGTAACGACTATCAGCGCAACTTTGCTCTTCATCCCGCCATCCATTATCAGGCCTTTGAATATCCCATTGATTTAAATGCAGATTATCGGCAAGTTGAAAATGTCATCTACACCCCTGATTGCTTTAAGTCGATTATTTCGAAAGCACAGCCACTGGTGGTTTGGTACGATACAGCGCAAGAAATCATCGGTTTTGCCGATGCAGAGCTAGCCTTAATTTTTAACGCAAATGAAGTGAAAAGTTTAACGCT
>ENA-UPXM01003036-UPXM01003036.1-activated-sludge-metagenome-genome-assembly--contig:-NODE-3036-length-18870-cov-15.924794_pt1 | contig 18870 bp, 22 predicted proteins | sample MGYA00238178_ERZ772708 | MGnify/ENA primary metagenome ERZ772708 (study PRJEB29002, sample SAMN05720212) | activated sludge metagenome | isolation source: anaerobic digester from wastewater... | reverse complement strand
GGTGCTTTGACTCCGCTTTTTCTCGGCGGTACAGGCAGCTCAATTCAGCAACTGATAGCTAACAGCTTCTCAGGCTCGGATTCTACCCCTATATTGGCAGTACCCCTGTTTATTCTGGCGGGAGTACTTATGGCTGAAGGAGGTATATCCAGAAAACTATTTAATTTCTTTGCATATTTTATAGGTAATTTTACTGGAGGACTTCCTTGCGCTGTAATAATAACTTGTTTATTCTATGGAGCAATTTCCGGATCAGGACCTGCAACTACAGCTGCAGTAGGCTCCATGACCATACCCTTCTTGGTTGAAATGGGTTACGATAAGGTTTGGGCAGCAGGAATGATTGCCACATCCGGTGGTCTCGGCGTAATTATACCGCCTTCCATACCCTTTGTTCTTTACTCATTGGCAACAGGTGTTTCAACGGGGGCACTTTTCTTGGGAGGCGTATTGCCGGGCATAGCAATAGGCTTAGGTATGATGATTTATGCCGTATATTATTGTAAGAAAAAAGGAGAAGACAAAGAGAAAATCAATGCAAAAATGAAGGAGCTTAGAGGCAAAGGATTTTTTAACCTGTTTAAAGAAAGTTTCTGGGCATTACTTTCACCGGTTATTGTACTAGGCGGTATTTATTCAGGTTATGTAACACCTACGGAAGCTGCTTGTATTTCAGTGTTTTATTCTTTGTTTGTTTCATTGATTGTATATAAGTCATTTACGGTTAAAGAAATAATTCCTTTTTTGGCAAAAGCAGTAAAAACATATGCACCGCTTTGCTTTGTACTCGCGTTTGCAATTGCATTTGGAAGAGTCTTGGCATTAGCTAAGGCACCGGCTATTATTGAAGGATTCATTTTAGACAATTTTACAACAAGTATTACCGTATTGACGGGTATAGTTATAGTATTTTTAATACTTGGAATGGTTATGGATACGGGACCTGCCATAGTAATATTATCACCTATATTACTGCCGGCAGTTCAAGCTTTGGGAGTGCATCCCGTACACTTTGGTGTTATAATGGTTTGCTGCTTATCGATAGGTTTGGCAACACCACCATTTGGATTGGATTTATTCGTGGCGGGGACTTTATCAGATACCCCTCCAATGACCGTTGCAAAAAAAGCTATACCTTTTATAATTGCATTCGGTATAGTGTTGTTTGTTATAACATATGTACCATGGCTCAGTCTTGCACTCCTGTAAAGGATCAAGTATATATTTAAAAAGAAAGGAAGGAGAAAAATGAAAAAATTATTGATATTATTGTTGATAGCAACAATGGCGTTGCTGCCGGTAGCTTGTACTCAACCGAGTACACCTACTCCCCCCGAACAACCTGAACAGCCTGAACAACCTGAACAACCTGAACAACCTGGAGGCTTTGATGCACTTGAACCTGTAGTCTTGATAGGTGCTGATAATGCAGGAGTCGGTGCTGCAGCTCAGCTCTATGGAGAACTTATTACCGAGAAGGTTAAAGAAATAACCGGAGGTAAGCTTACAATTGATTATTTCCCAAACAGCCAGCTTGGAAATGACCAGGAACTCCAAGGTCAGATGCTTGCCGGAGATATTGACTTCGTAATTTGTCAAACAGCGCAAACCGTATCTTTCGTTCCTGAAGTAGCGATTTTTGACCTTCCGATGGTATTTGCAAAATACGACGCTGAAACCATTGATTATGCATTAAACAAAAGCGAGTTTACAGATAAAATAAACGAAGCTTACAAGGCAAAAAATATGTACTGTTTGCACTTCCTCCAGGGAGGAACATTCAGAGAAACAACATCTAACAAGAAAATTGAGACAATTGATGATTTCAACGGCTTAAAGATAAGAACAATGGAAAACAAGAACCACATGGCATTTTGGCAGGCAATGGGTGCTGCACCTACACCGCTTCCATGGCCGGAGGTATATATTTCATTGCAGCAGGGATTGGTTGATGCACAGGAAAATGCCACAGACACTTGTGTGGGAGCAAACCTCCAGGAAGTACAGGATTATCTGATTCTGACCCACCATATACTGTATTGCAATCAGTTCTTAATCAATGCAAGCAAATTTGACAGCCTTGACCCCTTGTACCAAGAAGCACTGCAACAAGCTATTGATGAAGCTGCTGTAGAAATTGAAGCTCAATTAACCGAAATAGACGTAACAAACAGACAAACATTAGTAGACGGCGGTATGGAATTAGTAGAATTTGATGCAAGTTTCATAGACCAAGTTCTAGAAAAGGCAAAGGGTGTATATGAATCTATAGGCAATGATATCGGACAGGAATATGTGGATTCTTTGCTAAATGCACTTGAAAAATAAAAAACTTATCTGACTAAGCAAATAAACTGAACAGGTAGATTAAGACCGCCGGCAACAGCCGGCGGTTTTAGTACCCTCTATTCACTACAAAAATTTAATTTTATTGAATGAATATAACTTTGATAAAATAGGAATCTTCTTCATTTAGACAGTGAAATTTTCAATAATAAAATCTCTTGTTTTAATTGCGGCAGGTGATAAATATTTATCATCAATCCAGCACAGGTAGATTTCTCTTTTTAAGGGCATATTACAAATCTTTACCGTGTTTACATGTTTGTTCATGGATGGTATTTCCGGTACAATCGAAATTCCGAAATTAAGAGAAACAAATGAAATGACAGCATTGCATTCTTCAGCTTCAAAAACTATTTTAGGAGAAAAATTATACCGTGCAAATATTTCATCAACAGTGCTCCTAAGAGAGCTGCTTTTATTTAAAGCAACAAACGGTTCGTCGATTATATCAGAAATTTCAATGCATTTTCTTTGAGAAAAGGGATGCTTTTTCGGCACAATCAAATGAAGCTGTTGACTGAAGATTTTCACGCATTTAAGGCTTTTATCAGGTGTCGGGCAAAATGCCAGTTGGATTTTATTGCTTTTTAAGTCCCTTATAAGCTGTTCACCCAAATTCTGGACCAATGAAAACTTTATTAAGCGGTTTGAATTGTTTTCATAGAATTTTTTAATCATCTCAGGGATAAATTTTGAACTTATACTATAAATATATCCAAGAGACACCTCTCCCATTGAAGAATCGGCAACGGTTTTTAGCATTATAGTGCCTTCATCCAATATATCCAATGATTTCTCAACATATTTAAGAAACAGCTCACCGGGATTACTTAGTTTTATCTTTTTCCCATGTCTTTCAAACAACTTAATATTTAATTCGCTTTCTAATTGAGAAATTGAATAACTTAAGCTTGGTTGGGCAATATGAAGTATTCCGGCAGCTTTCGTATAATTCTCTACTTTTGCTAAAACACGAAAATAATGCAATTGTTGTAATGTCATCTCAACCAAACCTCCTAATATCAAAATAAGCGGTAAGATGTTAATACTAAGTGCGGCTTAATAATTATAGCTATTATACCAGATTATTTATAGAATGTCTCTATAATTTTAAAAAAATTTTGTCATTGCTATGATACTATCATCATGAACCGAAGGGTAAGAACCTCAAGGATGACAGATTGACAGGGTTTGAGCAGTGACAAGTTGAGAGTACTGTAGGTAAATCTTAGTGTAAAACAAAATATTGAATGATTTTTATTTTTATAATATAATATTTAAAACGTTTGCATTAAGATGATACATCTTGTCTTTGTCTCAAATAGATATACGGTTATTGAATAACAGGGTGGCAGAATTTCAAAATCCTGAGAATTTAGAATTTCTATGGAAAGCAGGAATGAAATGGAAAGTGTGAACAAATACAAATATATGGGTTTCATATTGCTTCAAAGTGTAATTTACGGGTTTGGAAATCCACTTACTAAAATTGCTTTTAAAAGCATTACTCCCTTTTGGAGTCTTTCAGTTCGATTCACAATTGCTTTTATAGTTTTCATGTTATTTTTTGGAAGGCGTATAATTGGCTCTTTAAAAAGCGTAGAGCCAAAGGTTTATCTACCTGCCGGCATATGTATGGCAACAGCTTACATTACGTGTAATCTTGCATTGAGCTGGACCTCAGCGACAAATGTCGGATTTTTAATGAGTCTGCCTGTAATATTTGCACCAATACTTGCACTCTTGATATATAAGGTTAAATACAGGCTGATACACATACCTGTACAAATTGTAGTCGTTATCGGATTATATCTTCTCTGCTTTGATGGAGAAAAATTAGTTTTTGGAAAAGGAGAGATTACCGCATTAATCACAGCCATATCCATAGCAGGAGCACTGGTATTTGGAGAAGAATCTCTTAAGCAGCTGGATGCCGTAGCCGTATCTGCTGTCCAAGCCGGCATAACTGCTTTAATAAGCCTGCCCTGCGCATTGATTTTTGAAAATACTGAAATTTTAGTCCATGTTACTATACCAGCCTGGTTAGTGGTTTTGTATCTGGCGATATTTTGTACCAATATTGCCTACATGCTTCAAAATTCAGCTCTAAAATACATATCAGCATCAACTGTGTCAATGCTTCAATGCACACAGCCCATTCTAACGGCAATAATTTCTTATTTGCTTCTTAGAGAAAAGCTTAGCACATTAGGAATTATAGGAGCTGCAATAATAATTGTATGCATAATTGCAGAAAATATAATTACTACAAAAGAACAGTCTGCTTCCAAAAATCTTGTCTAAAAAAATAGTAATTTTCTAATCCCTTTCTGTATAAACATAAATAGGGGGGATATTTATGTTTATTAAAAAAAATCAGTTTTATATTATCATTGCAGTTATAGTTTTTTTAATGGCTGTATATATGATTTATTCCATTAGGAAGGACAATCGTTTAAACAACAATGAAGAAAATGTGATTAAATTGGTAGAGGATTTTGGAAGCACTCTGAAGAATGTGCCTCTTTTAGCACCAAGAGATGAAGTTATACAAGCAATTAAAGATAATTATAGTCCATATGTTACGGATGAGCTTATGCAAAACTGGATTGCTCATCCAAGGAGGGCTCCGGGAAGAACTACATCGAGCCCATGGCCTGACAGGATTGAAATTAATGAAGTTGAAAGGCTGTCTGATGATGAATATTCAATAAAAGGAAGAATTGTGGAAGTTACAAGCACTGAGGCTGAAGGCGGTGGGGCTGCTGCTTTCAGACCTGTTGAATTGATTTTAAAAAGGGCAGGAAACAAGTGGCTAATAGATAAAATAATAATAAAAAATTATGAATGACAAACAGAAAATCTTGGAAAAATCATTATGTTTGTCCGACTAATAGTAAACAAAATTAGACAAGCGTAAGAAAAAGGTAAAAAATAATAAAATATTTTTTCTAAAGGTAGTTGACAAATGTTAGAAACAATGTTATATTACATTTAAGGATTAGCACTCAACGAGTTTAAGTGCTAACAACAATAGAGATAAAGGAGTGTTGAACATGGCTGGATTAGTACCTTATAACAGAAGGAACAGAGGTTTGGTTGACAGAGGTTTCAGCGATTTTAGGGACTTTTACAACATGCTTGATGACTTTTTCTACGATGCCTGGCCATCTAAAAAATACTTTGCAAGAGATACATTTAAAATCGACGTACAGGAAAATGACAATGAATACTTAGTAGAAGCAGAACTTCCCGGTGTTAACAGGGATGAAGTCAATATTGAAATGAACGAAGGAAGACTGAATATTTCAATACAAAGAGAAGAAAGCATCAATGAAGAAAACAAAAATTACGTTCATAAGGAAAGACGTTTCAGCTCTATGAGTAGAAGTCTATATTTAGATGATGCAAAGTCTACCGGCATTAAAGCAAAACTTGAAAACGGGGTATTGAGCATTATTGTTCCTAAGGAAAACAAACCAAACAAATCAGTAAAAATTGATATTGAATAATCAAACTTAAAGCATGTGGTCATAATTTCCACATGCTTTTTTTATTGAAAAAGTATGTTATTATTAGTAGTGGTTCTTAGCTGTAATTGCTATGAATAACCCGCAGGGTGTCATTCTGAACGCAGTGAAGAATCTCATGAGATCCTTCGCATACGCTCAGGATGACAACCGGATTGTAAACAATTAATAAAATTGAACAAAATCATGCAGTATTTCGTCAATATAAAAAACAAAAAAAGGAGTAATTATGTCTGAAGTTTTAAGATTAGAGCATGTAAGTAAAAGTTTCGGAAGCAAGGATGTTTTAAAAGACATAAATTTCAGTGTGAATAGCGGTGAAATTATCGGATATATAGGTTCTAACGGTGCCGGCAAGACTACAACAATCAAAATAATTTTAGGTCTTATAGACGATTATCAAGGGGATGTTTTTATTTTTGGAGAAAAAGTAAAAGGACAGTTTGAATATAAAAAAAGAATAGGCTATGTACCTGAAGTATCTGATATGTATGATAATTTAACCGCATATGAATATTTGAGCTTTATAGGAATGTTATACGGTATAGGGGAAGATAAGGCTGTAAAAAAAGGAAAAGAAATGATGAGTGTCTTTGGTATAGACGATGCCATTAACGGCAGAATTCATACATTTTCCAAAGGAATGAGACAAAAGCTGTCAATTATCACCGGAATGATTCATAATCCTGATATTTTATTTTTGGATGAACCCTTGGGAGGAATAGATGCCAACAGTGTATTGGTTTTTAAAGAAGTATTGAAAAATTTAAAAAAAGAAGGTAAAACAATTTTTTATTCTTCTCACATTTTGGAAGTTGTTGAGAAACTAAGCGACAGAATACTCCTTATAAATGAAGGGGAAATAGTTATAGACGGAACAGTGGCAGATGTAATGAGCATGCAGTCGGATTCATCATTAGAGTCAATATTTAATTATGTTACCGGATTTCATGATTATGAAATGCTTGCAAAAAAATATACGGATGTATTTATGAGCTGACGGGGTCTGATATGAATGAATTTTTATCTTTAAAAATACTTGATTCTTTCAAAAGAATATTTGAAGGCTTTTGCATAGATTATAAATTGCTTCGAATTATATTGAAAACCAAATTAATATTGGATTCAAGGCGGGCACCGGTGATAAATACAAACCAAAAGAAGAAAGATGAAGAAAAGGTTTCTCTTTTGAAGGGATATTTCATGCATCTGCTTTTTGGGGCATTTTTGGCATTCTTTATTTATTTTATAAAAGATGAAATGATACGCATGATGTATTTTTCCGGTGCATTTTTCTTTATGACTACCATGTATTTGATTTCTGATTTTTCCTTTGTCTTATTGGATACAAAGGATAAAAATATATTGTTGACAAAGCCGGTGAACTCAAGGACCGTGTCTTTAGCAAAAGTATTGCATATACTTATATACATGTTCAGGTTAAATACCTTTATTGCAGGTCCGTCTCTTATCGCATTGGTAATGAGCAACGATTTATTTGTTATTCCGATATTTCTGGTGGAAATATTGCTTATGGATTTACTGATATTTTTAGTGACTGCATTTATATATTTATTGGTTTTAAGATTTTTCGACGGAGAACTTTTAAGAAATATAATCAATTTTATTCAAATTCTTTTGACAATCTTGGTTACCGTAGGTTATCAAATTGCCATAAGAATGATAGATTTTACTTCACTTCGAAATATGGAGTATACTTTTAATTCAAGACATTTTCTGAATCCTATTTTATGGTTCGGAGCACCCTTTGAAATATTCTACCACGGAGGAGAATCATACTTATATGTTTTTACGGCTTTAATAATTATTGTTCCCCTTGTTTCTTTTATAGTTTATTTAAGCCTCAGTAAAAAAATGGAGAGCCTGCTTCTTAAGTTAGAAGGGGAAGGTAAGGAAAGACCTTCAATACATTGGATTGAAAAAATAGTAGGATTCATAATAAACCCTAATGAAATTTCAAAGCAATCATTTAATTTTGCCAATGCCATGTTTAGAAGTGACAGAAGCTTAAAGCTGAAAATTTATCCTGCCTTATCTTCCGGAATACTTCTTCCCATATTAATGATATTTAATATGAGGATGGGAGGAAGGGAATTTAAGCCTTCCGGTTATGAATATCTTTATTTGTATTTTAATTTGCTTATATTCTCATCCGTGTTTTATTTAGTGAAATATTCGTCTGCATGGAAAGGTTCATATGTATTTATTTCATCGGGATTTAAAGATTATAAAAATTTATACAGAGGATTAATGCGCTCAATGGCCTATAGGTTTTTTATACCCTTAATTATTTTAAATGGAGTAGTATTTACATTAATTTTTAAATTTAGATTTGTAGAGGATATAGTAATTTTATTTTTGGCAGGTATTGCAATTTTGCCTCTTATCGGTAAAATATATTTAGAGATTCCCTTTTCTAAACCTATTGAGGAATCAAATCAAAGGGATTCTTTTGATAAATTTCTGCTTTCATTTGCTATAGTTGCAATTTTTGCTATTGTGCATTTTTACTCAAATATTATTCCTATGGGAAAGTGGATCTATTTATCGGTACTGGCAGTCGGGATTCCAATAAGTTGGAAATTTGCAACACCGGGAGAATAAATATTATTGGGAGCATTTATGGATAAAGTAACTTTATGGACCAGGCAGGATATAAGAAGTCTGGATGATTTGGAAAGAAAGGGTGTAATCAGGATAACAAGGAAGCATTTAGAGGAGAAATTCGATGTTATTTCCGACCATATTATATTTTTATATAATTGGTTTGTCAATGAGGCAGAGAAAAGAGTGCCAAGACCGGAGGGCGTGGAGTTTTTCATCTGGTGCTCCATTAGCGAGGAGTATATGCTAAGACCTACATTAAATGAAATAGTATATGTTTTGGAAGTAGATAAATCTGAGGTAGTATATTTTGACGGCATGAAGTGGGATTATGTTCTAAATCATCACTATGTTCCAAAGGATGAAAAGGATGCTGAAGAATATTTAAAAGACTTAGAAAGAAAGGGTTTTAAGAATTCTTATTCATTTATTAACGAAAAAACAGCCCATTTTTATCCGCAGGAAAGGAAAAGAGTAATGGATAGCTGGGCTAGAGTGTTTGAAATTGATGAATGGGATATTTTCAGGATTCAAGCAAATATATGGGAAATTCGCCCCGAAATGATAAAAGACATATTAAGAGCAGATTCTTAAAATACAAAATCTACTGTTACGTTAGCCTCAATTCTAATTGTCCCCGGAATTATGGGAGTAGCAGCAAATTCTCTTTGAACGGGAAGAAAAGGTATTGCTGCATTTTCAACAATATTAACAACAAGAGCAGGTGTAGAATACCCAAGATTCATTGTGATTGAATTAGCTTTCTGAATTGCATTTAATATAGCCATATTCAAAACCTGCTGGTAATAGTATTCCCTGTTTGATATATCAAAAGTTATCAAATCAACAACATTGGCACCTGCGTTTACCGCAGCATCAATTATACTGCCGGCAGCTTCTAAATTGGTTGTTCTTATTTGCAAGATATTTCTAACCGAAAAACCTCTGTCAATTTGCCTTCCATCTTCAAAATCATATACTCTGTCAATTGAATATTGAGAAGTTTTTATGTCGGTAATTCCCATTCGTTGAAGTGTCTGAATAATAGATTGACTTATTCTTGCGTTGTCTGCCTGTATTTGAGATAAGTCTTCTCCCGTAGTTTGAACCCCCAAACGTATTATAACTATGTCCGGTGCTATTTCCATCTCGCTATGACCTGTCAATGTCATGGTTCTGTTATGTACATTATCCGATTTATATTTTGTCATCATAATCCCCCTTTTATTTAAAAATTTTCGAATTATATTATAATATGAACTTTATTAAATTATGTGTCAATGGTCCATAGGGGACGGTTCTTGCTGGTCCATAGGGGACGGTTCTTGCCGGACATTTGGAGACAATACGTCAGGTGGTTACTGTTATCACGTTAAATTATAATCAATTTTTAATGAAATAGTATAATTATTATGGTAAAATAAATTAGCTAATATCAAATTGGAGGAATTATGAAATTTTTGTGGACTACAATACTTGTAAATAATATGGATGAATCATTAAAGTTTTATGAAGAAATAGTAGGTCTTAAAATGACTGAGAGATTCCAGGCCGGACCCGGGATGGAAATATCTTTTTTGGGTGAAGGAGAAACTAAGGTCGAGCTTATATACAATGAGAAATTTAAAAAGTTGGATGCAGGCAATAGGGTAACATTGGGTTTTAAAGTTGAATCATTGGATGAAAAGATTAACTTTATTAAGGAAAAGGGAATAAAGATAATAACAGGTCCCATAGAACCAAATCCATCAATCAAATATTTCATAATAAAAGACCCTGATGGAGTAAAAATTCAATTTGCCCAGCAGCTCCAAAGTAATTAAGCAAGGTGTTCATTTTGATAAGCTTAATAAAAAAGGATTTAGACAAACTAAAAAAAAGAAGAGAAGATTTTAAATAATAAAAAGGTTTAAAATCAGCAAGTACGGCTCAATTAAATACAAGAAAAGATATCTGATTAACATGTAATAATTCTGATCAAAAGCAAGGTTACGAGTGGGGATATTATGTTAAGAATAGCAATATGCGATGATGATAAGGAACTATGCATTGAGTTAAAAAGCATGCTGAATGAAATCAGCAAAAATACGGGCGAAGCCTTTGAAATTTCGGTTTTTTGTAACGGAGAAGGACTGTGCGATTCATTGATGAGCGGAAATCGCTTCAACTTGATTTTTCTTGATATAGAATTGTGTGAAATTAACGGTGTTGAAGTAGGAAAGAAAATCAGGGAAGAATTAAATGACGAAATCACTCAAATAGTCTATATATCAGCCAAGGAAAGCTATGCTATGGAGCTGTTCGATATACGACCCTTAAATTTTCTTGTTAAACCGTTAAAGATCGAAAAAATTAAATACGTTCTTAAAACAGCAAGGAAAGTATTAGGCAGCAGCAATCAATATTTTGAGTATAGAGTAGGCAATGTAAATTTTAATGTATTAATAAGTGATATATTGTATTTTGAAAGCAGCGGCAGAAAAGTAAAGGTTGTATTGAAGAATGAAGTAAACGAATATTACGGAAAACTTTCTGAAGTTGAGGAAAAGATTAAAAATGACGATTTTTTTTTCATTCATAAATCTTATCTAATAAATTACAATCATGTTATTGAATATTCCTATGAATATGTGAAAATGTCCAATAATGAAATACTTGGAATAAGTCAAAACAACAGAAAGGCAGTTCGTGAAAAATTGCTGCGAAAAAAGCAGAGGATGCGCCATGTCAAATAGCTATGTTGCTGTTTACCTGATAACAAATATGTTTGCAACATATACTCTTTACAGATATATGTGCATATTTTTCGACAGGAAGGATGTTGACAAAAGGCAGGAATTTTTGTCTTATTCATTATATTTTTGCATAAACAGTTTCTTGTACCTGACCTTTAATAAACCTGCCCTCAACATTGCTTCAAATTTAATAATGTTTTTTTTGCTTACATATAATTATCAGTCAACAACAAAAACCAGGTTGATAGCTGTTGTGTTAATATATATGATTTTAATGACTATTGAAGTTCTTGTGATGCTGATACTTCAAAATTACGGTATAACCGTAACATCCGGAAATGATGCGGCTTTAATTACAGGGCTTATCAGTATAAAAATTATTTCATATATTTTTATGTTGTTTATGTCAAATTTTAAAATGATAAATAACGAAATCAAAGTGTCTAATATTCACTGGCTGTCCATTTTTATTATACCGGTGGGTACCTTGATATTAGTGCTGATTATGATTTCTATGGATTATGCTTCCAATGTTACCGGAATAATAATAAGCATAATGATTTTGCTGATTATTAATGTGTTTGTTTATTACTTTTACGATGAACTTATGAAGTCATATCAATCGAAAATTGAAAAAACCCTTCTTCAGCAGCAAAATAATGCTTATTTAAAGCAGCTTGAAATTATTAATCAATCCAAAGAAAACATTAAAACATTCAGGCATAATGTTAAAAATCATGCTTTAACATTAAAGTATTATATAGACAATCATGACAGGGATGGCGCCATAAAATATTTGGACAATATATTCGAATTTATTAATTATTCAAAGGAGCATGCCAAATCAGGCAATTTTGAAATAGACAGCCTTATAAATTATAAGATGGATTTGGCTGAGAAAAACAATATAAAAGCAGAAGTGTATCTGGCAATTCCCCATAAGCTAAATATAAATCCCTTTGATTTAAATATTGTTATAGGAAATTTGCTGGATAATGCAATTGAAGCAGCATTAAAGGCAGAAAACAAATTTATCAATATATCCATCGAATTGGACAGAAATGTTCTATATATAAGTATTTCTAATTCCTATGACGGCAGACTGAAACTTATAAAGAATAAATTGGTAACAACAAAAGACAACGATAATCACGGCATAGGATTAAGCAGTGTACAAAATTCGATAGAAAAGTATAATGGTACCATGAATATTCACTATGACGAGCGAGTGTTTTATGTGGATGTATTAATGTACAATTAATATTCTATGTCTTTTCATATTTGATGAACAAATATTAGGGCTTAGTTTCATGTTTAAGTTTTGACATAAATTCATATTAATTATTACATGGTAAGAAATTAGGTATGTATTTGTGATACAATGGCATTACATTATAGAGGAGGACGATGCCATGAATTTTGAAGAATATATTAGAAAAGTATATACAATTGCATTTAGACTTACAGGAGACGAAACTTCAGCCAAAGACGTTGCTTCTCTTGCTATTGATAAAAATGCAAATATTGTAAAAGAAAATATTGATTCAAATATATTACATATTACCATAAAAGAAGTTTGTGGCATATTTCTTAAGGAGTATAGTATATTCAGCAGTGAATCATTTTACAATAAAAATAATACAACTATACAAAACAAATTGATGAATTTAGAGCCGCTGAGCAGGACAGCAGTGGTATGGAAGGACATAATGGGATATAATATGAAGGATTTGGAAACAATATCAAATTGCCCAAAATCAGAGCTTTATGAGAAGTTAAACAAGGCCAGGAAAAATCTCATCCACTTTTAGTCATCCTTCGCGCAGCTAATGATCTCAAACGTTTCCATTATACCATCTTAAGCTGCAGCGAAGGATCTCATTTGGAGGACTAATGAAATATAAATGTCTAATACTTGACCATGATGATACAGCCGTAAAAAGCACACCAAATATACATTATCCCTCCTTTGTGGAGGCGTTAAAATCATTAAGACCTGATATTGAACTAAGCCTTAATGATTTTGTTAATTATTGTTTTAATCCCGGATTTTCATTGCTTTGCAAGGATATATTGAAATTCAGCGATACAGAGCAGCAGTATCAATACAAGATTTGGAAGGATTATGTCAATAATAATTCTCCGGAATTTTATTCAGGTTTTCCTGAACTAATAAAGGAATATAAAAGCTTAGGCGGAACAATATGTGTTGTATCACATTCTGAAAGCCAGCATATAATCAGAGACTATACTAAGCATTGTGGTCTTAAACCGGATTTAATTTTTGGGTGGGAACTTGATGAGCATCAAAGGAAACCTAATTCTTATCCAATAATTGAAACTATTAAAAGGTTTAATTTAAGAAATACGGAAATGCTGGTGTTGGATGATTCAAAATTGGGTCTTGACATGGCAAGAAGCTGTAATGTTGAATTTGCAGCAGCGGGATGGTCTCACTCAGTTCCCGGAATAGAAAAATACATGAGAGAAAACTCAGATTATTATTTTTCAACAATTGATGAATTTAGAAAATTCATATTGGACTGCGGGAACCTATATGATTTCAAATAGTTAAACTCATACCCGGCATCTTTTAATTTCCAATTTTTTGTTGATAGGCAAAACCTTATTTGATATACTGGTTATATCAATATTTTTTTGTGCAAATGGAAAGGTGGAAATAATTATGTCGGTTGAAAAATTATTACTTTCAAACCTTAGCACCATAGAAGCAGAAATTGTTATCGCAAAATTAAAATCATATGGAATACCGGTATTAAAAAAATCAAAAGGCACCGGTGAGCTAATGGAAATATACACAGGTGCAAACATGTATGGAATAGATTTATACGTACCTTCAGACATGATTGAATTGGCAGAAGAACTGCTAAAACCGGAAAATGAAACGGAATAGTTGCGTTATCTAATTTGACTATAGGTTGATTACAAAAAAAATTACTAATAAAAAAGGAATGAAAAGACAATGATGTTTAAAACATGGATATGGTTATTAATAATAGCTGTTTTATGTATATTGCTTATATACGTAGCAAAAAAGAAAACCAAATGGTTTGGTTTGATGCTTTCCATACTATTCTTTGTTGTTTCAATTTTTATAGTTGTATATTCAAAAAGCATGACATCATCATATTTAATATTATTCAGTATTTTTATAATAGCTAATATTCCAACAGCAATACAATTATATATTTTTTTTAAATATCCCGAAAAGTAGAAATAGGGACGGTTTTACGAACCGTCCCTAATAATCTTGATCTCAGTTGATTATTAATATAGTATAATGGAGAAATCTGAAGATATACTAAGGATAAAAATGTTACTAAAGAGGAGATATTATTGAAGAAATATAAAGTATGGATACTTCTGACATCATGTGTTTTGTTTTGGTCAGGTAATTATGTTTTCGGCTCATTGGTTGTCACCGAATTGACGCCGGTTGGTCTGACATTTATAAGATGGCTGTTTGCATCGGTTATTTTATTGATAGTTGGGCAAAAAATAGAAAAGCCTGATTGGAAGGAGGTTTGCAAACAGTGGCCTAAAATTACAATGCTGTCTATGACCGGCATTATAGGTTATAATATAATTTTGTACTATGCTCTATATTACACATCGCCGCTTAATGCCGCCTTGGTTAATTCTATAAATCCAAGTTTTATAGCAATAGTTTCAGCATTTTATTTAAAAGAAAGAATCACAAAATATCACGTTTTTGGAATAATGATTTCATTCTTGGGTGTATGGATTGTATTAACCAAGGGAAATTTGCTCCAAGCTTTCAATATGAAGTATAACAGAGGAGATTTGCTTGTAATAGCAGCTGTGATTACATGGACATCATATTCTGTAATAAGTAAGAAGCTTACAACTGTTCCCCCCATTACTTCTACAGGTGTTTCGGGACTTATGGCTGGAATTATACTATTTCCGTTTGCAATGACCAGCGGAGTTAATTATTTAAATATGAGTACCTTGGCATTGACAGCCGTAGTTTATATTATTTTGTTCCCGTCATTATTATCCTTCGTCTTCTGGAATATTGGAGTGAGGGAAATCGGTGCAGGCAAGACAGGCATATTTTTGAATTTAAACCCTGTGTTTACTGCATTTATCAGCAGGGCAATGGGGAAGGATATTACATGGGTGCAGGTTATAGGGGGACTATTAGTGTTTACGGGAGTTTATATAACTACTGCATTTAAGGGTAAGACTGCAAGGCTCAAATGAGGAGGTTATAATGGAGAAAGGTTATATTCATATATATACAGGTAACGGAAAAGGAAAAACAACTGCTGCCTTTGGTCTTGCTGTAAGGGCTGCTTTATCCGGCAAAAAAGTTTTTATAGGGCAGTTTGTGAAAAACATGGAGTACAATGAAACAAAGATAAAAGATTATTTAAGCAATATCGAAATAAAACAATTGGGAAGGGGATGCTTCATATACGAAGATCCTGAAGAAATTGACAAAGAAACAGCAAAAAAAGGCTTGGAAGAATGCAGCACTCTTCTGGCAAGCGGAGAATATGGACTGATAATCCTTGATGAAATAAACATAGCCCTTTATTTTAAGCTGCTTGAAGTATCTGATGTTGTAAGTGCATTAAAAAATAAGGCCGAGAACACCGAAGTTGTGTTGACAGGTCGATATGCTCCCAAGGAGCTTATTGAAATAGCCGATTTAGTAACCGAGATGGTTGAAATAAAGCACTATTACAGCCGCGGAGTATTATCCAGAGACGGTATAGATCACTAAAATTATTAGGGACGGTTCTTTTTAGTAAGAACCGTCCCTTAAAAATGAAATGTCATTTTTTTACTGCCTTTGTTGCATAAAAGGTAGGCATATTCAATTCATGGAGCCTTCCTGAACCGTTTGTATCTTCATAAATGTCTTCTATAATAAATCCGGCTTTTATTTGTCCCCCTATTTGTTCCTCAATAGTATGAGAAAATTGAATACCCCAATCCTTTTCTACCGAAAGCTGATAAAGCTCTTCATCCTTCAGCGGATTAAAGGGCAGCTTGCGTACAGGTGTTGTTTCATCATCATCGAAAATAAAATTAATTCCGTTATCTAATCCTGCCAATAATATTCCTCCTTTTTTCAACACTCTGAAGCATTCCTTCCAAACAGGAAGAACATCCTCTATATAGCAGTTAGATACAGGATGAAATATCAAATCAAAAGTTTCATCCTCAAAGGGCAAGGGCTTTGTCATATCAGCCCTTATAGTTTTAATCTCATAATTTTCCCTTTTAGCAACCTCAATTTCACTTGCAATTTGTTTCTCTGAATAATCAAGTACAGTACATTTTGCACCCAATGCAGTGAAAATTGGCATCTGCTGACCGCCGCCCGAAGCAAGACCAAGAACTTCGGCATTCTTCATCTCGCAAAACCATTCCTTTGGTACAGGCTTAGTCGGTGTTAACAAAACAAACCAATCATTGTTTTTTGCTCTTTCAAATACTTCGTGACTGACAGGCTGCCCCCATTCCCATCCTTCATCAATCCATTTATCAATGAATTTTGAATTAACTTCTGTATACTTTGGAGATTTTGGAGACGGTTTTTTTCCTTCTTCGGGTTTTATCTCTGATTTTTTCATAAAACTATCCTTTCAGTTTTATATATCGTTGATACAATATTATCATTTATATTATGAAAATCAATATAATTTTTATATGACAAGGGGACGGGGGTATTGTCAGCTTTTTGTTTTGAGAGCCCTTAGTTAAAAAAATTCCAAAAAAATATATTGACAAAGTTGATATATTGTATATAATGGATATATACACTATTTACGGAGATGGAAATGAATATAATAATAAGCAATTCAAGCGGTCAACCAATTTACGAACAGATTGCTTCTCAGATAAAGTCTATGATTATCACAGGTGAATTAAGAGAGGGAGAGGCACTGCCTTCCATGAGACTTCTTGCAAAGGAGCTGAGAATCAGTGTTATTACAACAAAACGGGCATACGATGAACTTGAAAGGGAAGGATTCATTGTTTCCTTCACCGGGAAAGGAAGTTTTGTGGCAGGCAAAAATATCGAATTGATAAAGGAACAGCATCTTAAGGAGATAGAAAACCACATGCAGGAAATACTTAAATTATCAAAGGAATGCGGTTTGAAGCTGGATGAAATGATTGAAATGATGACATTGCTTTATGAAGGAGAATAAAATGGAATACTCATTGAAACTGGAAAATGTAACAAAGGTCTACAAGGATTTTAAGTTAGACAATATCAACATTACCCTGCCCAAGGGAAGTATAATGGGTTTTATAGGGGAAAACGGAGCCGGAAAAACCACCACCATAAAACTGATTTTGGATTTAATCAGCCGGGATGGGGGAAATATTTCAATTTTAGGCAAAGATAACAAAACTGAAATGGATTCCGTTAAGGAAAACATCGGAGTCGTTTTGGATGAATCTAGTTTCCCTGAAAATCTAAACGCAAGAGAAATAAACAACATGTTAAAAAAGGTATATAAGACCTGGGACGAAGGCAAATTTTCAAAATTCCTCGATATGTTCTCACTCCCCTATAATAAAAGCATCAAGGATTACTCAAGAGGAATGAAAATGAAGCTGTCAACGGCAGTTTCCATGTCTCATGATTCAAAAATATTAATTTTGGATGAAGCCACGAGCGGCCTTGACCCTGTTGTCAGGGAAGAAATCCTGGATACCTTTTTGGACTTTCTTCAGGATGAAACAAATTCCATCTTTGTATCGTCCCACATAATAAGTGATTTGGAAAAAATCTGCGACTACATCACCTTTATTCACAAGGGGAAAATTATATTCTCGGAAACCAAGGACGATTTGCTGGACAATTACGGTATCTTAAAATGCTCTCCGGAAGAGTATGAAAACATTGATAAGAGCCTTGTAAAGGGAATGAGGAAAAACAAATTCGGAATCGAAGCTTTGGTGCTTAAGGATGGGATCACGGGACCTTATCTGATTGACAGGGCTTCCCTGGAAGATATAATGATATTTATTATAAAGGAGCAAGTGCAATGACTGGATTGATTTTAAAGGATTTGTTAAACTTAAAGAAACAAGGGAAGGTATATTTAATATTAATAATATTCTATTTTGCCATAGGCCTGGTCAATGAAAACTCATCCATGTTCGCCTCCATGATGACTATGGTGGCAGTATTGATACCTATTACGGCAATGGCTTATGATGAAAGGTGCAAATGGGACAGATATGCCCTTACAATGCCGGTATCAAGAAAAGACATGGTTATGAGCAAGTACTTGCTGGGCTTGATATTTTTGACCGCTGCTTTTGTTATATCAATTCTTCTTAACATGGTTTTTTCCAATATGCCCATAAATGAAAAAATCTTGACGGCCTTGGGCAACTTTTTTGCCGGATTGACATTGATGGCAGTCATCTTTCCCCTCCTCTTCAAGTTCGGAGTGGAAAAAGGGCGCATCCTGATGATGATTGTTATATTCATACCGGTGGCAGCTGTGATGATGATTTCAAAAATTGGAATCCCAATGCCCGCAGAGGAAAAATTAGAACAATTGATTTATTTTTTACCCATAATTGGTGTACTCTTATTTATAATTTCGATTTAT
>ENA-UPXM01003020-UPXM01003020.1-activated-sludge-metagenome-genome-assembly--contig:-NODE-3020-length-18938-cov-4.741566_pt1 | contig 18938 bp, 3 predicted proteins | sample MGYA00238178_ERZ772708 | MGnify/ENA primary metagenome ERZ772708 (study PRJEB29002, sample SAMN05720212) | activated sludge metagenome | isolation source: anaerobic digester from wastewater... | reverse complement strand
GGTGAAAAGAATTGGTCAGCGTCTTCAGGATAAATTAATTCTTGAGCTTTTTGGATTATTCCCTCTTGTGTTAGTTTATTTATACTGACTCCTTTGTTACCGTAGATAGATTCAATGTAGGCAGCTTGTTCATAATACTTCTCAAGTTCTTCTGTAACTTTTAAATCAGCTAACAGGTTATCAACTTCCACCGCAACCATAACATCCGTCATATTATTTAAACCTTTTTTAAATTTAAGTTTATCGATGTGGCGTTTGGTTGTGTCTATTTTTAGTAACTCGGCATCAACAGCACTCTTGGTGACATCAACAATTTCATCATGCACAATCAAGTTATTATCGTCTGACTCTAAAATATTTAATTCACGATATATTAAATTTTCAGGGTTTAACATCCTTACAAGTTGTTTAAAGGCGGCGTTCTCTAGTTTTTCAGGTGTGATAAGTTTAGTAACTTCTTTATTTAAGTTGTTAAGTAACTCTCTAATTTCTTTTACCTTGTCCCACATGTAGAAGTTATCAGTAGTATCTGTCTTTAGTTTTTGGATAAGGGTGTATAAGTCCCCTGTAGGTACGAAGAAAGAATTATCTCTTATAAGATTATATAAAACTTCAAGATTATGTATTGTGTTACGTGCGTAGGAACCTAAGATATTTTTATAAACTAATTCTTCCTTAAGTTCTACAGGTAAACCTTTAGCAGTTCCTAACGAATCTTTAAATTTATTTAATTTGGTTTCTCTATCCTCTAATTTTTTTATGTACGCAGCTGCATCTGTAGCACTTTTTATGTTTATAATATCCATGTAGAAAGGTTCTTGTATTTCAGGCACTTCCTCCATGCTTCTTCCCTCGAGCAGCATTAAAAAGTTTTGTATATTATTTAAGGCCTTTCTTAGGTTCTCCTTCTTATCCGCAATACGTGTAGCAATTACTAAAGATTCATGGTCACGCGTGGTAAAACCATAAGCCTCATTAATAGATTTCTCAGCGTTTTTTCTAACATTCATTCGCGCGTAGTATCCGCGGTGTCTTGTATTCTTTTCCAGGCGTTGACTGAGCACTCTGATACTATCTAATAAGGTTTGTCGGTTTACTTTACTACTGTTCAGTGTGTTTTGAATATTTGCGATGTCCTTCTCCAGTGCGAGTATGGAGGCTTCTTGGTCCAATATACGCTGAGTGTAGAAGTCATTTATTTTAACTGTATTATCTTCCGTCTCTTCAAAGTATTTTAAATGTTCCCGCATGGTTTTTAGTTGGGAGTTATATGTATTAGCGATATCTCTGAGGACGTGGATGATTTCTTTATCGTCATCCTCGACTTTGTTTAGTCCAAAGTGTTTAAGAATTTTTAACTTGTTTGATAGGTCTGTGTTTTTTAACTTGTATTTTTTACCGTCGCGTAGCAGTTTGTTGTAGTCATCCCTGATGGTATCAACAAGACTTTCAACAAAATCTTTTATCTCGGTGTAGGATACTTCACGTAAAACAAAAGAACTACCTTGCATGAACTCATCGACTAGCGCGTCCATTGCATTACCTTTTTTATTGTATATAACTATGTCGACTATCTGTTCCGCAATTTTTGATACTAATGATTCTTTACCGGTTAAAAGATCGTTCATTATTTTACGGTCCTTAAGGGCACCGCGTGCTTCTAAGGCATCATTATAATTCTTTAAATAAATCGCTACGGTGATAGCATCATAAAATTTATTGATTAGATTTATGTCGTTTTTGGTAAGATCCCGTCCAGATTTTTTGATACCATCTAGGATGTTTTTAAGCTCCTGTTTATATTTGTTAATAACTGCGGACTGATATTCATTTTCAGAGTAGTCAGGGTTTGCCTCAAGTATATCACTCTTGAAATCTTCGAATGTCTTATCCTTAACGAGGCGGTGATAGAAGTTAGGTATTAAGTGTTCAGCGTAGTTCTTCATATATTTGTGGAAGTTAGGGAAGTCGAAGTTGTATCCGCCATGTGCAACAATCTTAACGAAAGGATCTTTAAGGATGGTTAAAAGATTCATGATGTCATCAGGACTTGTAGTATGTTCCCGCATCTTTTTAACGATTAGATCGGTACGCGCGTCTATTACATTAACATCAGGGATTATGTCTTTGTACATATCACGTTGTTGTTGGTAGAACTTCTCGAGTTGTCGTCCGCGTACTTCCTTTTTAACCATCTTTTTACCCGGTTCTTTAAAGGGAACTTTCTCTACGTCAAAGAAGGCGCTGTTGTTAAAGTACGTAGTGTACGGATGAATCTTAGTCTTGCCATTTTTAACTTCAACACGTATCGTGGTGATACGATATGGTACAGAGTTTCCATAGATATCTTCAAGCGTTTCCATATCCATTACAATGTAAGCATCTTCTCGGGTTATGCCATGCTTATCTGTTTGCGCCTGATAGTTAAAGAAAGTTATAAGTGCGTCTACGATATCATTATGCAGTAAATCATCTCCTTCTATAAGGTTATGACTTTTGATATAATCTTCCAAATCTTTCTTAGCGGTTGGACTATCCGAGAATAGGGGGGCCGCTTTAGTAATAATCTCGTCAACTAATTTTTTATTTTCTTCGTAACGTTTACGTTTGATATCCGCTAATTTATTTTTATCGTGTATCTTTGTAAGATCTACGTTCAAAGATTTATCTTCGTATCTGCGTTTATACAGGTTACGGTACATCTCTATGTTAGAGTTACTGTAGGGAATTTCTTTAAAGTTAGATTTTTTAATACGGTCGAAATCTTCGGCAGCGGTTGCTTGTTTATGCTTAATTTTTTCAAGTGCAGCTTCCTCAGCTTCTATGTCCGCCTCTAATTTTTCAATGGTCTTCAAGGTCTTTAAAGATTTGTTACTATCATCGATTATCTTTTCATAGAACTTAATCTCATCGAATAATTTTTTATACTCTTGTTGCTTAATGATAACGTTATCGTTTTCTATATCTTTCGTGAATAAGTATTTTAAAGCCTCTGCTAAGTTATCCTTAACTTTGATTCCCTTAGTTTCTAAAGCATATTCAATGGCATCAGACAGCGAAACAAATTCGCGTTTGTTATCTAACATATCACGTTCATCTTTAAGTGCATCACGCTCTGCGATTAAAGTTTCTACAAACTCTAAAGTCTTTGTCGATGCGTCCACACCGTATCTTAAATACTCTTTGTATGCGTGTGCTAAACCTTTGTCTACAATACGTGTGAAAGAATCTTTTACATCAATTCTACGTTGTTCTTTGTCATAAATTTGTTGCGTGAAATCACTCTGTGCTTTCGCGACAAGCGTGCGTAAGTCTTTAATATCACTAATGTCGATATTATTTAAGTGTGTCTTATAAAGATGACGTAGTGCAGTGAGAGCTTTCGCTTCATCTTTGACGGTTTTTAAGTACTTCGTCAGTTGAGCTTTGGAACCACGTAAAAGACCTGGAAGGTGTTGTATGAAGTTCTCTTCCTCTTCGTTTCTTTTTATATAAACGTTGGACGGAGTGATACCAGAAGAATCCTTTTCAGTGTAGTTTAAGGCACTGATAAACTTTTCAACCTGTGTACCCTGTGTGGTAGCGGCGTTATAACTAGCCATAAGTTTACGCGCTTTAGCACTATCACCGTTCTTGTATATGATACTTGTATATATTTCTTTCATGATGTCAGCCGCGGTATCATCTGTTAAAAGCACGAGGATATCCTCAGGTACTAACTTTTCATATTGTATATAATTTTTAAAGTTGTCATTTAGTTTTCTGTGTTTAGCTTGAAGAAGTCTTAATAAAGAATCCTCAGTGCCAAACCCGTCGAGATAGCCTTTTATAAAATTTTCAATAACGCGGTTTTTTGTTTCAATATCATGGTCAATTGCTTTTATACGTTTAGCTGCAGCAGTCATTGTTAGTAAGTGATTATTATCAAACCCGGCCGGATCTTTTAAACTGTCCTTCGTGATATTATTGAAATCTTTTATGAATGATTTAAAGAAGTTTTCAACTATTTTTTGTTTAAGTTCATAACTATCACCATCCGGACTGCGGTGGAGTGCATCAATACTGTTCTTTAATTTTTTCTCAGCCTTATTAATCGCATAATCATATTCGTCCAGCTTTAAAAATAGTTCGTGCTCTTTGGAATTTTTTGAAGTGCCATACACTTTATCACCGTACTTATGTTTTTCCTGGTAGAACGCCGTTTCTAATGCGCGCATATCCGCAACTTCTTTAGCAATTTTTTTGTACATGTGTGTGACCACTTCCTTGTCTGTGCCCTTTTTACGAAAACCTAAGCGGCTTGGATACATCTCTAAAAGTTCACTGGGATCAACACCATCGAGATAATCTCTATAGAATGCATAACGTTCAGAGTTAAAGAAGTCTCTAAACACAATATAACGTGCTCTTCGTTCTTTAAAGATTTTAAGATACTCTTTGTTACGGCCTTTAAGTACTTCATTTATCTTTAGTTTATAGTCATCCACTATTTTAGCTGTAGATCGTTTGAGTTCGTCTATGAAATTCTTTTTAAGGGACGGGATAAGATTGTATATCATGTTAAGCGTATCACGCTTTGTTTTAACACTATCCTTCTTTATATCCTCTACTTCGGTGTATAGATCGGCAATTGCATTTTGGGCATCTTTGATATTGTTTTCAATCTGTTGAATATCCAACGGGTTCTTCATTGCAGTTGCTTTGGCTTTGGCTAATTCACCTTCAAGTTTCTTAATGTACTCTACCTTATGCTGTATGACTGTAGAAAGTCGACCGACTTCTTCAAGATTGAAAGAGTTAGCACCGTTTAAAAATTTACTGTCGAAGAGACCGCGGTCTGCAGTATCATAAAGATTATTGAAATCTAATTTAAAAACGTTTGACGCTTGTGAACGCAGAAGTAATATTGACGCTAATAAATTACGGTGTTCATCTTCAATTACGATATTACTTTCGTTAAGTTTCTTTTCAATATCTTCAACAGTTTTATAACTATTTAAAACGTTTACGAACTTATTGAAGGAACGTTTGTTGATTCTTATTTTAGCTTCATCATATTTTAATATGTCTTTAGCGGCGCTTTCTAACGCCTTTTTATAAAGATCTTTATTCTTAAAGGTGTTGTCATCGTAGTGGTGAAATAATATAAAGCCTTTAATAGCTTGAAGTTCTTTATCTGTAATACGTTGCATGAACTCATCGCGCTCACGGAAGAAGTCTAGTATTTTACGATTAGAATCATTCTCAGCGTTTGTCATATCATTAAATTCTTTTTCAGGTAACTTAAGTCTTAACTCTTCAATGTAAGTAATATATGCTTGTTGATACATGTATACTTTTTCCATACCTGTTAAGAGTGTCATAAGCGCTTCCGCAATCCAGCGCATGCGAATGTAATCTTTGCCGAAGTTTGGGACAATCGCAGTAAACATGTTAGTAAACTCCGTACGAAGCTGGCTGTAGATACTATTAGGATCTTTCATGTTAGCATAATCTAAAGTCTTAGAGGACGCCTCGTTTATGAAGTCATGGTTCATAGCATGTAGAGCTTGTTTAAGTTCATAGGACTCTATTGCAAATGGCGTATGTGTATTGTAAATACGATCAACGAATAGATATTTATAGAGTTTACCGCCCATAGAGTTAAAGATATTCTGTGCGTTATTTTCGATAGTTGTTAAATATGTTCTACCTGTTAGTGTATAAAGAGACGGTGTCGGCGCGTCTTCCATAATTACAGATAAGTATTTTTCATTACGTGTTTCTACATCACTCAATGCTTTCTTTAAGTTTATGGTACTATTTTTAATTTCTTTAAATATATTCGTACCGAAGACGTCTGTCTTATTAGATATTCCGAAGATGCCTAGATCGTGTCCTAGTTTCATATATTCAATTGCTTCCGCTTTTGTTTTAGCTTCACTAATTAACCAAGCTTCATTAAAGCTCCATTTGTACCCACTATCAAATACCTGTTCATTTATATACTTCATTTTTAAAGCGTTAGTTATCTGCACGAATGCGTACATGTAAGAAATATCTTTAACCGACTTCGCATACATCGTTGTAAAGTGTAGCATGTTACTCGCCGCAAGTAGTTTCTCTTGTTCAACTGTGTCGTAAACACCTAAGGCATTGAACAGCTCTTTATAATTTTCTTCATTAGAAAATATTTTATCTCTAAAGAATTTAAAGAACTCAGGATCTTTATCAAATAGTTTTAAAGAGACGCTGCTGTATAGTGCAGTATTCCCCTCGAAATCTTCTTTGTCTTTGTTCATTTTTATAAACTCTTTTACGAGCATAAACATCCTGGATTTTTCTTCATGGAAATTTTCCGGAAGTTTAGGATCATCATCACTGTATATAATGTATCCTTCTTTTTTCAACTCGTCCGCATTCCGCTCAATGGGAACAGTCTCATCAGGGTTTAGATATATTTTACTGCGGTCATAGTAGTGTGCATACGCTGCACGTAAGTACGGGAGTAGAGCTTTGTCAAAGTTGAGTTCGATGAATTTATATACATCGTCAGCAAAGAAGTTAGGAGTAGGCGTAACAGGATCACCGGTCTTAGAAGCATTCTGATAAAGTTTAGATAAGATAACGTCTTGGACTTTATTGAAGGAAACCTCTGCTGTTTTTAATAAGTCTTCTTTAGATTGATTAAGGGTTATTTTCTTAATTAACTTTTCATCACTTTCAAGCCCTAGTGGTGCATTGATAAGCGCATTTAAAATAGCGGTAGTTGCTGTACCAAAGGTATCTCCGTCGGGACTGTAGATTGTACCAGAGATGGCGTACACATCAAAAGCGGCCTTACTGTTTTTAAAGCGTTCATTCATATCCTTATGTAAGATATTGATTAATTCAATCTCACGTATTAGATCTTCATCGGAATTAATACCGTGTTTTTCAAGTAACTTTTGTGAAGTATCTTTATCTTTATCTTTTGTAAACCATGCATGTCTTAGTTTCTTTATTACTTTATCCTTATAGTCTTTGCGAATGTACTTAGTATTTCGATAAGAGGATTCACGCATTTCTTGAGAAGTGAAATTAATTAAATCTTTTATTAAGAAGTCCTTCATCTGTTCAGGTGTTAGGGAATCTTTTAATTCTTTATACGCTTCAAACATTCCTGAGGAACTGACAAAGAGTTTATACACTAAAGGATCCGCAAGCATTTTTGCAGTATCCATCGAGTAACCGTCCTTAGTAACAGTATTCATAATCGACATCATTACCGCTTGTGAAAATTCACTCTCGTCCGTTTCTAATAGTTCACCACCATACGCAGCATCTAAAAATTGTTTATATAGTTCGACGTATTGTATGAGTTTAGGATTGTTAAGAACATGTTCAAAGATATTTACGATGACATCACCATATTTTTCTTTAAGTGCCTTCAACTCAGTCGGTTGTATATCTACCGCAGTGACGTAATCTCCATAAATCTTGGATGTAAGTATTTCATCCCTTGTCTTTTTACTCTTATCATAATTATCTTTAAGTTCTTTAAAGCCTTCGAAGTTAAATAATTTGTTGTTGAATTTAGAGACGGCCGCATTACGGATTGCTGTATCCTCTTTCCACTTAGCGCGCACAGTATTAAATGTTTTAAATATTTTGGATCGGTTGTACTCTTTCCCATTCTTTAACATCTGGCCTCGCAGTGCTTTTATTGTATCTATGAAAGACATCCGTTCCGAATGTCCGTTAGTTCCGTAGTCTAACCACGATTGGTATACACCATTGTATGCAGCCTTAAGTAGACCTTCTGAGACTTCCCAGCGCTCCCGTATTTCTCCGCTTCGTGTCTCAACAATTATTTTAGATTTGTAGATATCTAATGCGTGTTTCAAAGTAACACGGTGGTGTTGGTTGAAACGTTTTCCCATAACAATGAACGCGCGGGATAAATTATCTTCCAGGTCTGTTAACATATTCACAAACTCTTTCGGGATTATGCTTTGTGGTTTTACATCAAAATCTAAGTGCGCATAGTTAGTTGCAGTATATTTGAGTGCATCAACAATTTTAGTCAAGAGTTGTCTATCTTTATACTTTCCTTTCGAGTATTCAATTAACTCTTGTTGGATCTGTGGATCGTTCTTAAGTGCATTTATTACGTCATTTTCAGTGACGTCCGTCCTTATTAAGGATTTTCTAAATAACTTCACAAGGAATGTATATGCGTTTAAATCGGTTATATTATCGGATACATGCTTTAAAAAATCTTTGTATGCGTAGAGCTTTTCTGTTTTGTTTACGATGTTTTTAAATGCTTCAGTCTTATGGAATGGTAGGCGTTCTTCATAGGTCGTATGTACAAGCGGGTTGTTAAGATAGATGTGCATGTACTCGCCAAGCTTCTTCAAACTTACACCACTATTGAGTATGTTGCGAGCGTCGTCTATAAAGACGGTGGACAGTACTTTACTACCTTGTATGTTGATGATGTTTTTTATTTCGCCAACAATGTTGCCGTCACCATCTCTAGTGGTTTCATACTTTGCTTCAATCTCGTAATTGTTAATGCGGCCCTTTTCGGTTTTATACGTAAGTGCTCGATTAATGAAAGACATGTTATCATCGTCAACAATGTACACTTTACTAAGTCCTGTGTTATACGTCTTGTTTAAATATTCCCTAATAGCGTCGGCGAGATGGTAATAATTCTCAGGCTTGTTTACCTTAATGATTACACCGTAAGCAGATGTTTTAAGAACTTTGAAACCTTTATCTTTAACTAATGCGTTATCATCATTTTCAATAAAATTGATAATGATATCTTCTTTATCGTTAGCATCTTTTAACATTATAAGCTCACCCATGTTAATACTTTCTTGGTGGTATCCTTTATTAGTTAATGTCGCTTTGTCTTTTTGTACGATGTAGTACTTACCGGTTTTAGTATCTAAAGCGGTTGCATATTCAAATGCATCGGTATCTTTATCATTTTTAAAGATGTCAATGATATCTTCATCGGATTGTTTTAAGATATATTTTATCAGTTCAGTTTGATCTAGGTCACGAACATCCTTATTAAATATTTTCCCATATATGCGGCGTGCATTTTTAATAGCACGGTCGAGAGTGTGGATTTCCACAACGTCCTTTTCATCCTTGTCCGCCTTATTGTTTAACATGTTGCGCCGCTTTACACGCTCATTAATGTATTTAGTTTTACTAGCGGTTCCGGAACCAACAACCACATCTTTAAAGAAAATATTTTTTAATATTAACATCTTCTGATCATCAGTTAACTCCTTAGAGTGGATGATAGATAACAGAACTTTATGTACATTCGACACGTCTTCATTATATTCTTTACCATTAATAGTGACTACGGGGTTCTTGTATATATCTTTGATAATGTTCTGCGTATGTTCATTGTGTAATGCCTCAAACAATTTTTCATCTTTGAAAGCGTCCTTTATTTTTAAGTTATCAAAGGTGTGGATGTAATCGGAATTGGAAACAAGTTTATATTCAGCCTCCGTTCCACCGTGTTGCATAAAGATCTCTTTAGATATCTTGGGTTCTTTATATCCTGTTAAATAACTGTACACGGTGGTGTACTCCCGGTACTGGGCCCGCATTAAAGATGACTGTGTAGCGTAGACCTCTTCACTTTTTCCCTCGTCCTTTAAATAGTTCTTTAGACGTGTATCTAACCCAAGTAATTCACTCTGTGTAAGCTGTTTATACGTGGAAAGTAAAGTTAGGAAGTCCATAGATTTTCCGTCTGCCATTACAAATAGGAATGTATTGGATTCATTATCATATTTAATTTGTACTAACTTACTGAAGTCTATACGCGGCTTACCTTTTTCACCCGAGTGTATATAATCAGCTGCGCGGAACGCCTCACGGAAAAGTGCAGTTTTAAACATGCGTAATATTTTATTCTTTTCACGCTCATTGTAATTATCGGGAAGACTTTCTAATAGTTTAATATCGTCTCTAACTTTATCGAAGTCTTCATGGCCTATGAAGGAGTGTATAACATGATCTTGCGACACACGTTGAAAGTTTTTAACAGAACTCATTATCATTTTATTTTCATAAGTTCTAAGAACTTCTAGAGCATCTTCAATATCACGCTGTGTCTTATTAAAGTAACCTTTATTAAGTTCCTTGTAAACATTCTTAGTGGTGTGGTTGTATACTAAGTCTATGAAATTATTTATGAAGTGTTTATCTTTAGGGTCTTGAATTGTATCGAAGATGTCTTTTGTTGTGAGCCGTTCTTTAATAGCTTCTCGTGCTTTTGTAACACCATCGACCTCGTTTAAAAGTGTTAAATCAATTCCTAAAATTGTTAACAGACGAGTGTCTTCCATCTTATTAAGCACGCGGTCGATCTGTATATCTACAGTAGTTTGGTAGGCTTTCAGAAGTGCGTGTTGTTTTCTGCTAACATCTTGTTTATCATGCTCTTTAAGATCAAAAGATATTTTAACGTATTTACCTTTAGAATAAGCTTCTACAAGTCGTGTTATATTTACCTTTTTGTTTTTATTGTAGAATTCATCTCCCACTCTTACACCGTCTAAAGACATGATGTATTCAAAGAATCTACGCACATAGAAGCGATGAGACTGTGAGGACATGTTCTTATTATTTAGAAATGTAAAAAGATTCATAGGTGTTTTAGTATAGCTGTCATAAACATTCTTAACTCCGATGTCCATTGTGATACGCTCTAAACCAAGGTGTACATCCTTACCAGGATTAAAAAGACGCGCTAAAAAACTATATTTATTTTTGTATTTTTTATGAGTCTCTGCTCTAACAAATGTAGGAGTCATCACCATGTCCGGGGGAATGTCTAAATCTTTTTCTGCGTTATCCATCTCTTCTTTCATCTGTTCTTGGAACGTCAATGCACGTTTAACACGTTCGTTCCGTTCTTCGAGTGTCTCCTTAGGTTGCTTAGGATAGAGTTCATCATAAATTTTCTCACGTAACTCAACAGTTACTTCAGTGTCGTCATCGATATTTAATTTAACTTTTTGATTTGGTGTAAGCTTCGCAAGATCTTCAGTGTACTCCTCTTTAGTATAATTATCAACGGCGCGGGTATGTTTCATCGCTTTCTTTAAAGGCGTTTCTTCTGCATCTTCAATGTTTTCTTTCCGTTTAGATACATATTCTTTTGCGCCTTCTGCAACTTCGTCGACAATATCTTTAAATGTTTGCTTAGCTACAATCGCATCAAGCATTTGAGAGGCGGTGTATTTACTTTTACGCATGGCCGCTATCTCTGCTTTGGATAGACCATTAATAAATAAACCATCTACATATTCAGGTGTAAGATAAAAAGACGTACGTCCCTTATAGTTTGCACTGTAGGGGCTATAGTAAGACTCTAAAAATTTATACGCATAAGTGTACTTTAATTTTTTAATGAATGTATTCTTATTTACATACAGGTTGTTTAAAAGTATTTTATCAGCGTCCGTTATTTCATCCGGTTTCTTGTTTTCAATTGCTTCCAGTCTACGCGTTATTGCGTCATCAATCTTACTGAAGTTGTCCATGAATAGTTTAATGGCGGCGCGTTCCATACTACTCTCAGGCATGCTGAGTACACGTGAAACTATATATGCCTGTAATTGTGCCTGTGTCATATCTGAAAGGGCGATGTATTCATCTTTAGATTTATTGTGCACTACATGGTTATCCACCACTTTAATAATTTCTTGTGTTATCTCTTTCAAATTATTGACAAAGGTTAAAGACGCTACAGGGTCTAGATGCATGTTCGTTATAATATTCTGTACAATTTTTATTTTCTCTGCAGGATCTTTAATTTTTTTCCACGCTTCGCGGTCTAACATCTTAGGAATGATGTGCACTAAATCACTATAGAGTGAGACACCAGTAGTAGGTAAGAGTGTTGCAAGTTTTCCTGCTACCTCTTGTTCAAGTGTAGACTCAATGGCGATATCAATGTATGTCATTTCTTTGAGGTGACTTTCTTTAATATCTTTCAAAGATGTTACCTTAGATAATAAAGTTTTATTTCCACGTTTATCTTCTTTATACACGTAAAGAATTCCGCCGTTGTTTAAAATTATCTCTTCTAAACCGGTCAGTTTATGATCTTCTAAATACTTTTCAAACGCAGCCTTGTCTAGCCGTCTTGTTCCCGGTACGGCTACACCAGGTCCACCTTTAGCCTCTGCTTCAATATAATTGTTTATTAAAGTGTGTGACCGTTTAATAGTTGTGGACATGTTTTTAACTTTAACATTAGAGCGTTCAATATTACGTTTAATATTTTTATCATTAAGGATCTCAGAAAATGCTATAAGCTCATCGTCGCTATACTTTTCTTTATAGAGACTATTATAAAGTTCTACACCAATTTCAATATTATATTTAATAACCGCTTGGTAGTATGCCGTTCTCGCTTTAATTGCATCTGCACTCCGGTCATTTTCATCTAGATTTTTTACAGCTGTGTGTAAATTATCAACCTCTATTTTTAAATCGGCGGCTGATCTTCCTGAGCTCTTATACCTGAACGGCGTTCCATTAAATAAGGCATTATAGACCGCTAGTTTAATCCGATCACCCATGGACATGTTCCGTAAGGCTTCTGACTTGTAATGTTCAATGTCGTTTAGTTTGCGCTCTATAGCTTCGTTATACGTAATCATGTCAGGCGGAGTCATAAAGTCGGTGATACGTTCCATAAACGTACGCGCTTGTATAAATCCTGCGAGCGTATTATTGAAGACGTGTGTCAGTGAATCAGACACAACTAAAAGTTCAGCGGTGTACTGGTTAATAGCCTCCATAATTTGACTGACGTTGGTAGCATTAACATACGCATAATAGAGTTCTTCGATTTTGAGGTAGCGATCCACATCCGTTGTATCTTCTTTATTCTTCTCTCGTAATATATGTGCTCTAAGTTGTTTACCATAAAGACGTTTACCATTTACAGTTTCAAACTTTTCCATGAACGCTTCGTGTTCTTCTATAGTGCCTGCGTTCATTTCAATACGATCGCTGCCTTCGCCGATGACGAAGTTATTATATACAATATTATCATCTTGTTCTTTTTTAGCTTTTTGTTCATCGCTTAAGGTATTAAGCTTCGCTATTTCATTGGCCATTTGTTGCAGTTCGTTATCAAGAAGTTCAGTCTCTGAGGCTTTCTTTACTTCTTTTAAGAATGCATCAGAAAATTCCCGTGTGGTTAGTTTAGGATCGTTTAAAAGGTGTTCTAAATTATCCCACATTTTTTTATACTTAGTGTTATCTTTAAGATGCTTAACGATATCTTTATGAATACCGTACTCTTTCAGCGCACGGTTAATATATTTTATTTCTACGGCGGTCGCTTTAAGTTTTTCTTTAGTCTTAAATAGTGAAGTGTTGTTAAGTTGTTCCCGTGCAATATTCATCAAGGATTTAACACCTACCACAGTAGGATTTAGGATAACCTCTCCCATACGTGCAAGAGCGTTTGCGTTATACTGACGCTCTTTCAAAGCTTGATTAACGTGCATTATTTTGTACATCTGTTTAGTATCTATAGGTTTAAAACCCAGCTGTCCTAACGCGGAAAGTATAATAGATTCTACTGACTCACCCGTATAGAAGTGTTTAAGATAATTAACCGTCGCTCCGAACTCTTCAACGAACTTCTTCTGTGCACCTGAGAGTTTTTTAGGATCTTTACCTGAAAGAACTTTATATTGATTGACTCTGTTTAACTGTTCTTGGAGGCGTGCTTTAAATGCGGCGTCAACACTAGAGCTAACAAAATTTCCTGACAGTATGTTCTTAAATAACGCTTCAATAGTTTTAAGTTGTTTAGACTCAGTGTCGCGCATAGCTTCTTCTATAAAACCTACGTTACGACCCTGCATAATTTTAATCATCTCTTTACGCAGTCCACCAGATCCGTCTTTACTGTAGCTGTTATAAAGTCTCTGGATTATAATGCGACGTACTTCTGGACTTACATTATTAAAAATACCGGTCTTGTTATCAAACAGCTCTGACAGAGGATCTTTATTTCCGCTGACTGTACGTGCAATACCGCGTTTAAGTTCATCTTCAAAGACATTAGCGACATAGTCAGCCTCCTCTGTAAATGCTTTCTGCATCATGTAATTCTTCCAGTTGTCTGGATCCATTGCCATTTCACCTACAATATCTATGAGCGAGTTAATCACAGGTGCTTTATCAAATTTAATATTCGCAGCTTCACGTATTTCAGAAAAGTACAACTGGGAATATGGTTGCTTCTTTGCGTTACCCCACGCACGGTGAAGTGCTTCAGACGCAACACTAGCGTCGTTGGCAACGATACCTTTAACAATCGATTTAGTACGGGTAAGTCCGGACATGTTGTCGCGGATATTTCCAACAGTGGACATAGCGTGTGTGAAGTTTAATTCTGATGGATCGGGCTCACCCATGATTTTATTTTCTAATTCGGAGACACCTTTATTTATTTGCTGTGATACAAGCTGTGTAGTAATTGATCGGAACTGGTTACCCACCGGGTGTCTTGTCATCCATCGGGAAAACTTACCTATGATACTCTGCTTGTTTGTTTTATCACCTACGAACTCTAACAACTTAGGCGTACCGAAGGTTGTAAGGATGGTTGCTAAAGACGTGAACGGTCGTTGTAGCATACTCTCGTAAGTATTTTGCATGAAGTATTTAGAAACTTCTACTCCTGTGGGTGATAAATATCTGCCTGCAGTCTGCCCTGCTTTAAACCATCTTGGCAGGCTGGCACCTATACTGAGCACTGCTCCAAGTGCGATTAAGCCTACTGCAACAATGGCGCCGACACCGGTCCACCCGGCTACCATACCTGTGATCGTTCCTGCAGCTGAAAGTACATCACCTACTGCGGATACCGAAGATTCAATGATAAGGTCTGTGTCATCTGATTCCGCGCCTTGAACAATACCGTGTATATTTAAACCGAGACTTAGTAAATTAAGTCCTAATGCAACACCGCCACTTAATTTCTGTGTTGTTGTCAGTAACGCCTTTGAAGCACCGTTCGCAGTTGCTACAGGTACTCCAACACCATTTAATACGCTGCCTGCAGTGTTAGCTTTATCCGCAGCCAGTCCAATTTTATCTAGGTGCTGCACTATTTCTTTCGCACCTTTAGTGTTGTTGATAGTTTTGTTAGCAGCTTTGATTACCTTATTGCTATTTTTTATGACTTGGTTAGCGGCCTTCAACTCTTTAGTTAAGTCTGCTATTTGTTTAGCATCTTTAGTAGCATCCAATAATTGCAGCTGTTGGTTAATAGTACTTATAGTAGCCTTCGCTGCGGTTATGTTTGTTTCAGCGTTTTTGATTAACTTGTACGAAATAGTGACAGATTCAACTAAATCTTTATCGAAAGCTTTTAAACCTTGTATAAGTTTATTGTAGTCTTTTAAAAGCTTATTATGTTCAGATATTGATTTAGCATTTTTCCAATACTTTTGCATATCTGCAACACGTATTTGTTTGTTCTCTACTTGTGTAGGTTTTTTAAGTGTGCCTGATTTTATATACCCACCTTTAAACCAGTCCTTAGTTATTTTCTTTCCGCGAATAACATCCCAGGTATTACGTAATATATTAGTTTCAGGTATTTTGAAAGAGTACAGTCCAGACTCGTAAGCAACTTTTAATCCAACAGCAACCGTACCTCCCACGACTCCCATGACATCATACATCGTATCCCCACCGGGAGAGACTTTGTTAACGAGGTACGGATTGTTAATCGAGAAAGGACTATTACTTAATTGCTTAATACTATATTCAAACTGTTGTAAATTAGCCTGTTGTGCTAGTCCGATCCGACCGCCGGCGCCTAATACTAAAGGTGCGACCGCAGGTCTTGAGTATACTCTTGCCGGTTGGAGTCCAGCACTGATTGGACGGATTGCTTTTACATTTACCATATAGTAAATTATAACATAAAAAAGCACCCTAAGCAAGGGTGCTAAAACATTGATTGTTTTATTAAAGGCGTTTGAAGTCGCCTGATGCTTGTGTGTCCATGAACTTTGCGGCGGTTGATTGAATCTTTATTTGTCGATCAACGTGCCGTAAGTACTTGACCAGTGCGTTATAGTGTCCACGTGATAGTTCGAATGATGTACCATCGACGGGGAACTTCCGGAAATTTCCGTTAAACGCAACTGTTACAGTGTTTCCAATGTAGCGCGCGTAGAGCGGAGAGATGCTGAACGTTAATTTATTTTCATGATACAGTTTCGTATCACTTCTCCGTGCAGCATTCTCCACATCTTGTACGCCTTTAACTAAATCGGATGTTAGTTTAAATGTGTCATGTGCCATTCAAGTGCTTCCTCCTTTCGTTTAATTATTACTTAACGTTTGAATCAGGGTCGTTTCCTACTGGATTCTTTTCTAACACGGCAGGATTACCTGCAGCATCTTTACCTGGTTTATCTGTGTATGGTTTATTTATGCTCCATTCACCAGTTCCTTTAATATATGCAGCCTTCGTATCATTGAACTTGTCTAGGCCTGTATCCATTAAGCTGTAGTCGTGGAATAAGACTTGTGCGCTAAGGGCAGCAAGTTCTGCATTCTTCGGAATACCGTAGGTGATGACAACTGCTTCAGGACGTTTAATCGCTAAGCCAAAGCCATCAACTTTGAACCCAACGGATTGACGTTGATCGAGCGGATCACCAACGCCTGAACTGCCGAGGTTTTTGATAATGACTTTTGGTGCATCGGTAACACCGTCGACATTAATCTTAAGTAAGGCTTCGTCACCGAAGAGAATACCGCGGTGGACTGGTAATTGCATAAATGCACCCGCCGCAATTAAGCTATTAAGTTTAGTTAAATCAGCATGTGGTGCATTACCTGCGGTACCACCAACATAACCTGGTGTAATGGTAGGAGCTGTAGGTGCGCCCCATTTGTTATCACTGAAGGTTTGCACTCGATAGACCGCTTGTGTTGCAGAAGCTTCACCGGATGTTTTTAAGTCATCCGCATTGCTGTTTGCTTTAAAGACATAAGGTGCGGAAACGCCTGCAGGTAAATTCCAAACAACTTTAGAATCAACAGCAGTGCCATCTTTAAGCCATTGTGCACCTTCAGTAGTCTTCGCTTTAATAAAGTTAGGATTTGACCCGCCTATAACAAAGTCTTGGTGGATGTCAAGTAAATAAACTTTATTACCTTCGGCAGCGTAAAGGCGAATAATTTCTTCCCCACCGGCATTTTCATATACACCTGGGAACTCAACGTCAGGATAAGCAAATTCATCAAGCATAGTTGGAATGAACGAGAGTTCGAACATATCAAATGGTTCACCACTGCCCCAAAGTTTACCAGTCGTTTGTTCGATGGCCATGTATTGTTTAACACGTTCATCATCAATAAGACCGTGAATAAATTCTGACGAGCAGATGTAATTAAATTTACCGCCAATTGGTTTAACGAGCATCCGTTTCATACGTTGAATTAAGAAACGTAAGTGGTCCAAGGTAACTTCGTCACCGAAACCTAAGTCTGCAAAGCCTGCTTTGAATCCGGCATAAAATTCGTTCGGGGCTGAGAGCCAAGTTTTACGAGCGTAAAGTTCTTTGGTTTGGTTTGCAACTTCCCCGTATTGGAGAGTGCGTTCTGCAATTATTTCACTGACTTGGCTGAGATCAACGCGGTCAGTGTATTCGGACCAGCGTCCGAAACTAAACATGTTACCAACTTCAATGGTTTCATATGCATGTTTGTCAGGAGCAGGTGGTACGCCTTCGAGTAAAGGACGTAGTGTTGGGGTTAAGCCCGCCCAACGACGGAAGCGTGCAGTAGTTTCGCCACGACGAACTTTAACAGTTTCCGCATACTTTAAGTGTACGTAATTTTCTTCACCGTACTTTAAAGAGTCAAGCAGAATCGTGTTGTAAAATTCATCGGGTTTAAACGCTGCGCGGTAGGCACCGTTAGCATCATAAAGCATGCCAATGACGGTATTGACATTAGCAAGATCATGTAATGGTAAACGTTTGCCAGCTGGATTAGTAGTTCCCATAATGTATTTTCCTCCTTTATTATGGACATTAGTTCTTAAAATAAAAAGCCAGAAAAATATCGAGTTGATAATCTTTCTGGCTCATTAATCCTCATAAGTTTGCCGAACACTCATGATTCGTTCAAGACACTAAGTAGTCCGCTACTATCTATATTATAGCAAGTAAGATTTACTTGTCAAGTAAATTATCTAAAATATCGGCAGCTTCTTCAATTTCTTGTTCAATCGCATTGACGCGGTCTTCGATTGCCTTTGCCCAAGCGTCGAGTATTTGCATGTTACTCGTAGACTCCGTACCATCTAAACTCTTCTGCCAGTCTAAAACGAGCGTCGTCTCGCGATCCGCATCAGACGTAAGGTTTAAGAGGAGATGCGTTGTTTTCATTATTCAATTTCTATCTCTAGATTGCCCGGTTCGATAATTGCGACATGGTCTATAACCGGTGTAATTGGTGTCACCAGTGCCGTATACATGATTGGTGTTATTGACCCTGATGGTTTTTCAGTCACGTTGTCTTTATCAGTACTAGCGTAAAGCACAGCGTGTGTAATTATTCCCCAACTACTGATTGCTTTAGGGAAAAAGAAAGTACGTGCGTTAGTCGTCTTACCGGCCGATGCAGCAGGTAGATATGAGTCGGCTGGATAAGTTGTAATATTTGAACCCGACCCGACGGTATAGGAACCCGTCCCAAGATAAATCTTTCGGTATCCGGTTTCCTCTCCCGGTTCCGTGATATTAGTGCCGTTCGGGAGTGGCTCAGTAGTCGATAGACCTAACCATAAGTGTCGTCCGATTCCTAATTCATTCGCACGCTTCGTAAGGATGTCGACAAGTTTATTGGCGGTGTTTGTAAATAACATATTATAC
>ENA-UPXM01003015-UPXM01003015.1-activated-sludge-metagenome-genome-assembly--contig:-NODE-3015-length-18980-cov-5.164703_pt1 | contig 18980 bp, 21 predicted proteins | sample MGYA00238178_ERZ772708 | MGnify/ENA primary metagenome ERZ772708 (study PRJEB29002, sample SAMN05720212) | activated sludge metagenome | isolation source: anaerobic digester from wastewater... | reverse complement strand
GCCAGGGTACCGTCTTTGGTGTAGTTTGTATCCGCTATTGGCTGTCCAAGGGTGACCTTATCTCCAGCCTTTACCAGCGGGGTAGAGTGAATAAAACTTTTGTTGTTAAGCGGAAAATTGTTGTACAAATTGTACACGCTTTCTTTTCCATCTTTGTTTTCTACAATAACTTCATCGTAGGTTACTTTCTTGACCACGCCATCTTCTTCAGCTTGAGTGGAGAATACCTTACCGATAAAGTTTTCAAAGGTTCCGCCTGTAGGCATCTTAGACTGAACTAGCGGGGCTTCCCTGTACTTAAGCGGAATAGCCTGAGCCAACATCTTATTGGCCATGAATGCACGGTTACCCTGGATGTTAGCTGAGAAGGGAACTAGATTAGTCAGGTAGGTGAACATCTGCTTTGGAGAACGCAGAACCAGGTCTACTTCTTTAGGGTCTACCTCGGTTATCTTACCCTTCTGGATAATAGTGACTGTGCCCTTTACAGGCTTGTTGTCTTTATCGTACTGATCCGGGAAGGCCACCTTAAGGTCGAAGATATCTTTTACGTTTTCATATCTGGACTTTCTAGTAATGGGGTCAACTACCAGGGTTTGTAATTCCTTGTCTTTAACGGTAGCTCCGAGGGCAAGGTGCAGGTTGATTCCGATGCGGTCGCTATTCCCGGTCCAAATACCTATTCTTCCTGGCTTTCTAACCAATATAAGACTGCCCGGGACTGTCACGCAATATACATTCCCTACATAGTGTCGGGTATAATAGTGCCCCTGTTTAGTTGTGGCCACCCTATTTTTTGCTTTTAGCAGTCTAACTTCGTATACGTCTAAATATCGCTCTTCTCTTTTGTCCGGGTATACCGATACGGTGACTGAATATCCGAGCCCAACTGCCAGGCGCTCAAAATCGTATGCCATTTGTCGACTAGTAGTCGTAAATACCTGCTGTGTATAACTATATTTCTTGCGTTTAGAAAATGTCCGCCCATCTCCTTTTAGCATAGCGGATACAAAAGCTTCTCTAGCAGATACTGGCGATTCATATACATAATCTGGAATGCGTTTATCATTGCAGTATCCAAACTGCGCTAAATATGCATTTAGCTGTTTGCACGATTTTCTAAAGTCATTCTTGCCTGCGTGCCACTTCCCAAAAGGAAGCCTATCTAGTAATTCAGATATCTCAGCGTATTTATCAGGATTTATTGCTTTAGATTGGGATATTATTACCGTATAAGTCCCTTTCGTCATGGCTACTGAGCCTTCAGACAGATACCATCCCATAAAAGTCAACCAGTCCTCAATAGCTATCTTTATACCGGGACTGGAGCTGTCAATGGGCGGAAGAACGAATTCGGAAATAGCTTCTGCTACTTCTACTGGGGAGTGAGCCACGGAAAACATTCTGGACTTTCCGTGCATAGCTTCCGCAGTTTCCACTTTATATCCGCCAAAATCTGCGCTAACTCTAAGATCTAATGGGCGGCACAGCACCCTGTGGTTGGGAGTGACTTCATATGATATCTTACCGTTGTCCATCCCAAACACCGGTCCAGTATAAGGCTGCTTAATTACTTTTAAGGGTTTACAAAATGAAGTCTTGCCGTCATTATTTTTAGTGATGCCGTCAGGCTGACACAATATTTCGGTGTCCGCTGTAACGTCCTTTAGATCGATCCATCCAACTGATGTATATATCTGAAAGCCTTCTATAAGACATTCCGGGGTTGCCACGGGATCCAAAACCCCGACGTGGCTTGTGTTTACAGCCCTCATAGAGTCTGTAATAGCGTTCATATCACCGATTGCGCCCTCGCCAAGTGATGTAACCTTGGTTGCTTCAGCTAACATAGTGGTTGGGTTAGTCTGCTCTGCGGCATGCGCAACAGTTCCCTGGACGAAGAATTGTCTCACTGGCTTGTTCAGCATATCTTTACTGACGATCTCAGTGATCTTGTTCTTCTTATCCATTACGCGCTTGATGTCGTTCTGCACTTTTCTCTGGTTGGCGTCTAACCTAGCCTTCACCAGATCGGGGGTATCGTACAGATGTTTGTACACCAGAGAATCGCGATCATCTGGCTCGGCTTCACCTCTGGACACTTCTAGAAGTCTTTTACTGGTCAATAGCAGTGTTTCAGGCTCTACCTTTGCAAAGCCTTTTCCAAGAGTTCTTTTAGTGGTTTCTTCTGACAGAACGGTCTTGTCGAAGAAGTCCCTCAACTCTGTCTGAGCCTGGGCTAGACCCGCAGCATCTTTTCTAAAGATAGCTTTATAGGCCTTCATGATATCCACGTCCCCAGTGCGTCTAGTCTTAGCCTGGTTCAAAGTAAACATACTATCGCCCCAGGCTTCCTTGATAGGACCGTCTTCTACCCCGAGGGCTTTTAACAGGGGATACAGTGGCGGATTGGCAGTACCGATCTTAAGCTTGAAGATACCATCTTCAGGATTGATCCACATTTTGAACCCGCGTCCACCCCCCTTAGCAAGGTTGAACTGAGATTCTAGCTCCCCGTTTTCTTTTTCACGAGTGTAGATCCCGGGCTTCATTCTGAGCTGCTTATCTACAGTATATTCGTTTCCCCCAAGGATGTAAGAGTACCTATCTGTGAGGACAGGGACATCCATAAGTCTGAAGTTCTTCTTGGTGTCAATTACTTCTCCGGTGTTTTTATCCACCAGCTCCAGATCCCCGTATACTGGTGCAACAAAATCCTTTTCCTGAATTTTGATTTGTTTCTGAGTCTTATAATCGAATGGGCTGATGTTAGAGTCGTCTACACGAACGTTCTTGACTACCAGTTGTCTGCCTTCGGTTTCTATGGGGAATACCGAAGTAACTCCCTCTGATATTGCTGTTTTCAGTCCGCGAAAAATTCTTGAGGGATCAAATATCTGAGCCATGAAACTCTCCCTTTAATCGTCTATTAATAGCCAAGAGAACGTAGTAACTGTCGTCTGCGTCTTTCCTGTGCGGCTAAATCTACAGGACTAACGATTGATTCTAGCGCAGAAGCCCTTGAAGAGTCAAGTGTATTTGCCTGTTCTCTCTGCTGTCTAAAGCCTTGGGTCAGAGCGTCCAATTCAGCAGGACTGGCGTTGTTCTTAAATGCAAGATTAAGCGCCCTCAGCTGCGTCCTAGTCATATTCTGCATATCTCTATCTGAGATATCTTTGTATCTCTGCGCAGTATTCAGATGTCTCTGGTTATCTTCTAGAGACTTAGTTACATTTTCGGGCACAAAGTCAAAGCTCTTCTGGAAGTAGTTCTGCAGCGGAGAGGCTACTACCTTGTCATATTTTTTAGATACCGCATTCCCTATGTCATTCATGATACTATCATCTGAAATTTGGGGCATGGAGGGGAGGCGTTCTCTCCAAGGTATCTGGTTGGCGTCTAAATACTTTTGAGCTACAGGGGCCATGCGCTCATTTCTAAGCATGGCTTCTTCAATAGTCTTCGGAGGGGACGGAATATCTTCTGCTGTCTTTGTATTTTTTGATGCGCCCAGCTTAGCGCCTATCTTTATAAGAGTATCCGCATCTGCCCTTGACACTGCGAATTTAAATAGTTTCTCAATCGCTTTAGCAGCCATATAGCCCTCCAACATTTATAGGTATTCAAGGATACTATACTGTATTATTGCGGTGCAGTCAACAGTATTAAATTGGGTTGGTAATTCGGTATAAGTATTATATATATCTTACTTGCTATATCCGTACGTGTATTTTGGCATAAGATATATAGAGAGAGTGAAATAACTCTCAACTAAATCCATCAGGAGGTCCAATATGGACAACAGCACAATGAAAAGAGACAATCAGGAATCAGGTGCCCCAACCAGTATTCTCGGAGTCACAGCGGCTATCGCCGGGTTGACCGCAGTCGCAACTATTGCAAGCGATGTTACCCGCAAAGGCGAAGAACTTGCCGGTCGTGCATACGACAAACTCGCAGAAATGACCAAGAAATAATTGATCAGGAAGCGCCGAGCTCCTCAAGCTCGGCTTTCTTTACCTGCAATTTTTTACTTATTAATTATAGGTATAAGTAATATATCTCAAATAAGGAGGTTTAATATGTCCACCATGAAAAGGGACGCCCAATTCTCCGACGGAGCATTTATAGTCGGAGCTGTGGGCGGGATGTTTATAGGAGCGACCCTGGTTGGAGCGACAGTGTTCGTGTCCGGAGCTGCGCTTATAAATAGCGTAGCCTCAGCAGCGGAGTCAGTCTTAGCTCCATTCAAGCCAAAATCTGAAGATGACAAGGAGGACCGTACAAATGTCGACAATGCGTCGAGATAGCCAAATGTCCCCCGCAGCCATCGGGTCAGTATTCACCGTATTCTCAATCGCAGCCGCCTCCCTCGGCCTGGCAGCCATCGCTACCACATCAAAAGCGGCAGAAGAAAAGGAAATAATCGACGCCGAGCTTAAAGCGGGAACTGCTATGTGCCAGGCGGCTGTACTGGAATTCGTGAGTAAACTCACCGAAAAAGACGCCGACGGCAAGTTCGTAGTGCTGCCATCGGCCACTGAAGTGGAGCTTCCTACGATGTGTGAGATACAGCAGGAAGTGGAAAGAGATATCCGGAGTTTCCAACGGGTGAAGCATCCCGTGTGCGTTGATATTGCGAGACAAATATTCGAAATCGAACGAATACTAATCGCGCTTATCCGTGCTAACTTCGGCATGTCCTCCTGGATCCCGGGCATCCCGATGCTGAGTCCCATGGACATGTGGGAACGTCTGGACATGTTCCTGTATGATCTGTTCCATGGCGGGGACATGATCCTCATTCAGCAGAACATACGGGACGCGAATAGATTAGCGGAGCTGTCCAAATGGGCAGACGAGCTTAAACTCCTGAAGCTGTCCATATGGGAAGAACTTATGGACATAAGGAAGAGTGGGGGAACTGCGGCAGGAAAAGCATGTGTCGCTACGGCATTATCTCGCGCTAAAGTGACCATACCATTTTTGGTGGAGTTGTCACAGCTGAGTAATCCGCCCCTACTCCAGTCAGGATCGGGTATTCCTATCCACCTGCTCACCGAAGCCTCTTGTCGAGCTATGATAGCTCGAACGTCAGAGAAGCTGTACAAGTATTTCGTAGAAAAGGGAGATGAGGACTCTTTCATAAAAGCATATGAAGAGATGCAGTCCTCGATCTCCGGACTTACTGACGCAAATGCCGAAGAACTTGAAAAAGTGGTCAATGGCCTCTTGACCAAGTTCATGGTATAAGAATGATGTTAATACGCTCTCAGCCGTCTCAGTTCCCTCCGTGGATGTGGTCCAACAATCCCCAACGGAGGTTGTTGAATGTTAAATATACTGATGACAGGATTGAAACGGGTATTTTGCTATGCAGAATCTAAACGTGTGTTCTCCAAACTAAAATTGAATTATGGAGACATATTGATGCTGCCTAGCAAGAAGGCCTCATGGAGGGCGTTAATGTAAAGACGGTGGGGTTATGCCCCGTCGTCTTTAATCATTTTTATGCTTTACATCACAGTAAGGAGGTATGTTAAACTAGCGGTCCCGGGGTTTAAAATCATACTAAGTTCTACGAGGTAACAATGAGATCTTGTTCACACTCTTTCGCAAAACATGTCAGCTCAGCACTCAACTCAGAAAACTACGATGACAACTACGGAAACGACGGAGATAATGATTTAATGGACGACTATGATGACATGGGGGATTCCCTGGATAGTCGGCACATATTCGGAGACTAAGGGGGCCAGTTTTGACCGGAAACTTTGAATGGCTGTACAAATCACGCACGCCATACTGGGAGATTGATTGTGTTAAATACCCAGGTAAGCGATACGCCGCATTTCGACAAATAAAAAATCGGTTCGGAAACTTTGCGGGACACTACACGCTGGATAGCGTGTGCACCCGTGTTCCAGACATAACACCGTCCATATTGCGGACGTTTGAATCTGGAGTAGGGCTGTCGACAGCATTTACAGACGGCATACTTCCAAAATTAATCGCAGATCTGGGTATCACCCAGGCAATGTTTGAAACAACAGAAAAAATTACTGTTAAGGATCCTAAAGCCAGCGACAACACTACGGGGAGTGTCGCTACCGAGGCTAAAACCCCTAAAGAAGCTAAAGTTGAAAATACGAAGTCTGTATCGAAACCACCGGTTCAGACTTCTTCTACTGACAAGGGTCTCACCATCGTGAATCATACGTTGAGCTCTTTTGTCGTAATAATAAAAGACGGAGATATGCACATATACGACGACTGTGCAGAAGTATTGAAAAAAGTGCCGAACGCTTCCTGGGTAGCTCCTGCCGATGACATAGGCGGGGGCCACAAGATAATGCCCAGGTCTACGGTAATCAAGAGGTAGGAGATAAAGCATGGATGAAGCTATACATAAGCCCTGCAGGTAAAACTGCCGTCTCGGTTAGCGGATTCCTGGACAGGGCCAAGGAGGAGTTTGGATTTGATCTTGCAGTTCTACTTACAGACACCCAGTACACCAGTAAATTGTACGAGAAGTTCTGCAATGAGAACGTAATCATAGTTCCAATCTCAGACCCACTATGTGGATCTATGGACTATCTTCCTACGATTCGTAGGTTGGTAAAACAGTCCCTCCTATTCTGTCCGGATCCGGAGATTATAGTTATAAACAGCTCCGGCGGTACCGAGAAGATGACTAGCATCATCAAGGATGCTGGCGACATATTATCCCTAAGACACCCGGTTCGCCGGGTGTTTGGGATATATGACGTTGTCTCTAAAGACGTTATTTTTACGATAAAGCCAGAGATAGATAAGGAAACGGAATTGGATAAAATAATGGAAGAAATCGATACAACGATGGAGGAAATAAATGCCACTACCAGTGTGGACTTCGACTAAAGACAAGTTCGACAAAGGAAGTGAAGACGCATATTTAAACACTCAGCAAACGTTTGCACGATTAGCGGAGTCAAGACTCGACTCTGTCTCTGCCGATGCCCTGGACCTTAAAGGGCTGTTTAAAGCATCTACTTCACTTAAAGTCGGACCAGAGTTCGTTACCAAGGTTATGCCAGAAGCGCTGAAGGTGTGCGAATCGGGGCTCGATCTTGAGCTCAGGCATGTATTGCTGGAATACACTGGAGAGCATCTTAAGGTATATGCTGGATCCTCCAGCAAGCTTATGGTGTTTAAGGTGGATGTTGATATGGACGAAGCTGAAGGGGATGAGCCCTTTAGAATAGCCCTATCTGTAGAGCACATGCGAGATATGCTGCACTTTCTTACCAAAGTGTTTGGCACTGGAGTTTGCAGACTGGGCGCTAAAGTAAATAACTATGGCACCCCAGAGGCGCTGTTGATCTCCTGCTACTCCCAGATATCTGAAGATAATCCTTCTTCAAAAGTAGCGCTGTTCAAGATGCCAAGGCATATTGGGGACTCCCCATTGCCGCTAATGATCTCTGGGGACGATCTTATTGCTAATGCTCCCGTGAGATACACGGCCACAGTAATGCCCGCTATACGCTGGATATTCTCTAATAAGGTAGGGTACATAGAATTCGTGCACACCAATGGGATACTGGAAGCGCAATTCAAAAACGCTGATGGAACCTCTGTGCGAGCATCCCTTGGAGCTATGATACAGACTAACGCAGATCTTCCCGATCCAACCAGTCCGCTGGCGGCATTGAACGATGCCGATATGCTCCCCGTGTTCACTATGGCCGGAAACCATCCGATACAGATTGACATATGGTTCGTAGAAACTGAAGATGGGGACATTGATGCCGACAAGATAAGACTGTCTTCTAAAAACTTCACTGCGTACATAGCCCAGTCTTACAAAGTAGGAATACCTGCGGCTAAAGCGTATATAGCTAAAGTTAAAGGTAAAATAGCGACCTCTACCGCGGTAGATGCAACTGAAGCTGCAATGAAACGTAATAAGATAAGTAAAGCAGATAGGGCCCAGGCGATGGCCGCATTCAAGTCTGGAGAGGTAGCGCCTCCGGCAGACGATGACGTTATACACGCAGCCATAACAGCTGTAGAGGTGGAGGCAGAATGGGTAAACACTGAGGAATCGGTGATAACAATGACTCAACCTTCTCCTGAAGAAGTAATAGAAATCGTGGCACCGGAGCCGGCAGCTACAGAGATTGCCGAGATAGTAAAAAATACAGAGGCAGTCCTCCCGAGAGTAGACGTGTTCAAAAAGGCGGACTCCTCAGAAGACGTGAATGACAAAATACTGAAGTGTCTTAATTCTATTGATGAAAGGCTGTCAATATTGGAATCTAAGATACTCACCCGCCATGCTCCAACTAAAGTAAACAGGGCCGGAATAGGCACTGCAGAGCATGAGCTTCTCACTTACTTGAGGCAATGCCCCGGAGAGTATGTGAGAACTGATATAATCAAGCAAATATGTGTAGGTGTGGGGACTTCAACCGTGCACCTAACCCTTCATAAGTTCACTAAAAGTAACGTATTGATACGCGTAACTCGAGGCAGGTACTTTGTGCCAGCAGATATAGAGGAACGTGTTCCAAACTATTTGGCAGGTGTGCCAAATACAGACATAATTCTTCCGGAGGGAGTAGTATAATGGAAATACAGGATCTTCTCAAACGGCCCGAACTGTTGGACAAACTCGGAATCCAGCTCAGCACCCGAACACGCACTCCCGGGGGCAGGCTGAACTTCCTGAAAATGAGCCTATACGTGAAAGCATCGGATCTGCTAGATTTCGATGCCGACTACCGATCAGTGCTGGCTCACGCCTCAACCGACCCCATCGCAATGAAGTACTGCACCGATGCCATTAATGCAAAGGTGGGCGAACTTCTCAAGGAGCTGCCTAATGAATGACACGGTGTCAACAGACAAAAGTACCTGGTACAAAAAGCACAATATCCCCAAAAAGTCCGGCGGTATTCGTGTTATAGAAGAGCCTGCTGAGTGGCTGAAAGACGTACAACGCACTATCTACACTGACATCCTCCTCCCGAGATTCAAGCTCAATGAATTCGCATATGGTGGCGTCAAGAAGAGAAACATCGCGCAGGCAGCTAATCTGCATGTTAATAACAAGATAAAGCTGCGTATAGACATAAAGGACTTCTTCCCAAGTGTCACGGAAAGTATGATAACGTCGGCGCTGCTTAGAAATGTGAGCATCCTGCCAGATGTCGCTGAATACATCGGTAGGATGTGCACTAATGAAGCTGGAGTGCTGCCCCAGGGCGGAGTCACATCCACCTGTCTTGCAAACATAGTCTGTAGACGGATGCACCGCGCGCTGTCCCTCGTGGCCTCAAGAATGGGACTGGCGTTTACTGCATATGTAGACGATCTCATATTTTCTGGGGATGACCCTGCGGCGATAATTAATATCGCTACCCGGATAATCAATAGCTATGGCTTTCAGGTGAAAGAAAGCAAGACGGTGGTTATGCGGTCAAAACAGGAGGTTCTAGGGCTTTGCGCAACTCCTGATCTTGATCACTCCAGACTGCCTAAGTACAAAAGGTATCGATTGAAAGCGGGTCTCCATAATATGGAGAAGTCTCTATTGGCCGGAGAGTCTGTCAGCAGGAAGTCCTTCAACAAACTTATGGGTTGGGTGGCGTTTGCACACATGGCTGGAGATCAAAAAAGTAGCATGTTTGCTGCACAGGCCCAACGTATAAGGGAGTTGTATAACTCCAGAACGGAGACTCAGAATGACCAAAGGGGAGATAGTGCTGGTTGAAGTAGATAGAGGTCGCATGTATTTGCGGCTGGCGGGTGAGATAGAGTACGGAGAGCTGGGAGTTAGGATACCGTTCGATAAAAGGATGGACGTGCAAATAGTTCCGTCTAAAGATCCTAGAACGGGAGCTCCTATGATGGACACCATGATGCTGAATGTAGGTGACACCTTGGAAATATCCAAGACAGAACCCTCCATGCTGATTGTGCCCAGAAACGTCATACTCACTATTGCGCCAGTGAATAAATCCTCATCCACTTATCGAGATTTGATATCTTCGTTCAGTGGAATATCACTTCAATAATTTAAAGATGGAGCTGGGCATCAGCCTGGTTCCATCTTAATTTTTTACCTGGTAATTGGTATAAGTTAAGTATCTTGAAGATAGCACATGCTATCCGTATACTTTTTAAGTATACAAGATGTATTAAGTATGCAGGAGACACAGTCTCCATAAGAGGGACGCCAAAGTATGCAGTATTGCGAGTGGCACCAAAAATCTATCCCAAAGGATCCGTATGAGGACAATACATCACACCAAGTTAAAGGTGACTATTTATAATATTTTATGAATGTAACTGGGCTAGGGCCCGAAAGGGGTCACGACTTTTTTACTTGTTAAATAGGTCCAAGTAGCCACTTGCAGCACCGAGAATATCGGATATGGCTTTTCTACGTATATCCATAGCATCCGCTCCCGGATTAGCCTCAGCTATTTCGGCTTCCCTAACTTCCAGTCTTTTCCTGAAGCTGTCGTGCATATCAGCCTCTGGAACTGCGTTTCCGCTATAGTTATCGGCAGCTCTGCCTAGCCTGGGAGCAGCAAACTTAAGAGCCTGTATCCCAAGAATTTCCCCCAATATATTACCTACAGTGGACTTTCCACCCCACATGCTAGAAGATGCATACATTAGGGCGGTGGCCAGGTCTGTGCCTCTAGTGGTCATGTCTTCGAACGGTCCAGCAGTGTCGAGGTCCATTCTGTCTGGGGCTAAGGCATGCATAGCCATAGCACCGGGGAGGACTGTCTGTAGGGTTGTCTTTCCCAAGCTTCGACCGAATTCCATCGGCTCTTTAATGGGATTTGTTGAGAATAATTTTTTAACTGGCGATATCATATTCTCGGAGCCATCACGAAGAAGCTCCGGGTATTTACTTGGAGACAGCACGTTTACTAGAGTCTTTTTGGCCGATCCGAGAATAGACATGTCACACGCCGCTTTCTAATACTTCTTTTAAAGTCTGAGCATCTCTGCTGGAGTTACCAGTTTCTAGCCAATGAAGCGCCACCAGATACTGACCCATCTCGGTCAACTTGGTTTCCTTATGCACTATAACTATTGAATCATCATTGTATGATCTAGTCATAAGCTCTTCGTACTCAGCCATATCCCCTATATTTGGAAGGTTGGCTCCAGCTTCGCTGGAAAATAGTTTGAATTTATAGCTGGTCATCTTGGCATCCTATCTTGTTCACTATTACATCAGTTACAAACAGATCAGATATGATCTGATCTATTTGCACCGTGTCTATAGTCAATGGCGTTCTGACTGGGGATACGGTCACCTCTTCCACTTTGCAGGTCATATAGTTGTCCTCATTTATTAGTAATAGGTTTTAATCCAGCGGGCGTCGGAGGCTTTGGAGGCTTTGGAGAAGGTATAGCTCCTTCTATGGAAGTCATCTCCGCCATACGCTGTTTTACAAGCATAGCTAAAGTTGGCTGCTCAGCACTCATTTGAGTTAATACCTGATTCTGCGTAGCCGCGTCCGTAGACAGAAGATCATTGGCAAATCTAGTAACCATAGCTTTAACCCCTGGAGGCATAGCTCCAGTTGCAAGCCCTGCTTTTGCAGACTCCTCTTGCCTAAGCTGCTCTGCTCCAGCAACTTTTCTTACTACCGGGATTACTTTAGTTTTCTTTAGGCTGGCAGTCTTAGGTTGTAACGAAGTGCCCATTCCTGCCGATTGGCCCGGAGCTAAAGAAGTTCCTTGCATGGACATGGCAGCATACTCCTCAGCGGGAATCATCTGCCCAGTGGCTAAATCAATTCTATTGCCCGTCATTGGATCAACTGCGGTTCCAGATTGCACGTCAATCAAGAATCCAGATTCTGGATCTACCGGTAGTCCATACTGCGGGTCTATCGGCAAGCCAGTAACCTCGTCTATCATCTGCGTTGAATCATACGGCAATTGCTGCTGCGCGGGATCTGCATACATTGCAGTTGGCGGAGGGGCTGCCCCCTGAGTCGGCGGCTGAGCTGCGTTTGGATCTCCCTGGACGGGTGGCTGCTCACCTTGGACAGGCGGCTGTCCTCCCATTGCGGGATCTCCACCCATAGGCGGCATCACCGGAGCTAGTCCCATATCAGCTAGTTGCTGTTGGGCTTCAGCCTGACTCTTAGCTTGAGCGACCATCATATCGCCTTCAGCTAAGATTTGCTTCTTCTGACCCTGAATCTGATAATCAAGAGACACGAGACTTGCTTCGCCTTGAGCTCTGGCTTGGAGCACACCATCACGAATAAACCCTGATAGTTTGGCTGCAAACTCTTCCTGCTTAAGCTTCTTTTCTTCCGAAAAGTCGTATCCGAATTCAGATAGAAGCCTGGTTTCACTTATTCTTCCCGTGGCCTCCAAGTTCATAGCTATTTGCTGGCGCTGTATGTCATCAGCCATCTTAAGCTCAGACATATAAATATCAATTGGTTTGTACTTTAAATACTTGGATAAAATGTTAACCAAGAACTTGATGAATCTCTGCATTCCATCTCTAGTTCCTTGGAATGAGTTTTCTAGCATTCTAAGAGTTATGGAAGACCCCGTCCATGTAAGCCCGCCGAACACGAATTCCTGGGGCACAGACATAGACGCAATTACTTGCTGTATCTCTTGTTGTATTTCAGGGGCAAGTAGTAGCGCTCTTCCTTCTCCTGCAATTGCCTGGAAGCCTATTGGAAAATTGACTATAGGGATATAGTTTGGATCTTTTCTCCACTTAGCAAGCTCATTTTCTACCTGGGTTTTCCATTTTCCAAGGCCAATAGAGGCGGCCGGAGGCAAGCTGGATCCCCCATTTCCGGATGCGGGATATAGGAACCACAGCGGAATTATATGTTGATGGGCGATAGCTTCCTGCGCTCTCTTTAAGATCTGCAAATAATACAGACTCTTAAGTGCGTGCATTATAAGAGGAAACCCCCAAGAAGAGTTCTGTCCAGATATTGATGGCCTGCGCATATGGAAGAACGTATCCTGGTTCATTATGATGCGCTTGTCGTCTTTTATCGCGTCCAGTATAACTTTTGGAGCAGCTTCTATAAGGTCTAAGTCTTCGCCCTTTTTAATGGCGTCTTTATACGATGACGGGGGGTCCCACACATAAACTTTATTTCCTGATATGGGGTCAGCGATAATATCTATCGCCATGGGGTCGTATCTAATCAATCGTATTTTACGCGGATTACGTATATACCTATCTTTTACGCTGAAAGTGACTAGCTTCTTACAACTTGGACAGGTCCCTACAAATTCTAACTTGGCGCCCTTTACCTTTAGACCTTTGACTCCAGACATGGGATTACTGGAAGAGCACAGCGGACAGTGCATGTACCTCTTGAACGGAAAATATACCCCGATAAAGGTATTTCCGTATACTCCCTGGTCTATTCCTATTTGAAATAGTTCGAAGGGTAGGTTGAGAATATCCACAAACAGATGCTTCCATTTATTCTGCACAGCCTTATCTTCGGCAGTAGCGAATACCAGCTCGGTTATAGGGTAACTTGCTAGTTTATTAACTACAGCCGGGACGATACAGTGCGTGTTATAAAAGTATATGCAGTATTGAAACAGCTCTTTTATGGACGCAGGGAAGTACGTTTGGGACAGATCAAAATAAGGGGAAGGGTAAGATATTGCCCGCCCTTTATTCATCCCTATCTGGATATCCACATCATCAGGAGATACTTTATTTATAGGCATGTCTTCACCTTACAATTCAAATGCGATAGAAGGATCTAAAACTTCGTGTTTACTTCCACCAGAATCTCCGTCGTTTATTTGCCTATTCTGTACGTATTCGTGGGCATCCTCTGCGTTCATATTAGCTACCTGGGGTGTAGATACCAATTCGTTACTCGGACCATCGCTATCGTCTTCTCCGCCGCTAACAGATACCCCAGTTTCTATGGGGACGTTTTTAAAACTGGCTTCTTTAAAAACTTCAATGAGCTCTGCCATTTTATCCAGCATGACTTCTTTCACGCCATCCCCAAAGGTAGCTACTTCCTCTCCGGCGACGTCTTCAAATATCATGTCTTCATCTGGCTGCTCGGCAGGAGATAAATCCTCCGCAACTTCTGCGGTTTCACCCTTGTTGAAAGACTTGCGCCCATTCTTTATATCGTCGAAGTCAGTGAGCGCTATTACTTCGGCTTCAGCTAAATTTTTACCTATAACTATAGATCGATATATTCTGGCGCACATCATATCAGCAATGCTGTTCTGATCAAATACTATTTTATCCAGATCTTTATTGACTATATCGTTGAACCTGGCTTTTGTGGCGGTTCGAATTTCGGATATCTCAGCTTCGGATATTCCAATGTCTTCTTTTATACGCGCCAGAGCATCGGTAAGAGCTCCGTCTATAAAAGCGTTTGGATGCCACAACAATTCATCGTTCAATGCTTCGCACCCTATATAATGCATAACTTCATCTGATATGTCCAGCGTACCCAGTTTTTTCATCAAGGTCAGCGCGTGGTAAACGCATTCTATAGGAACATTTTGCTTCTCATAAAATAGCACCGGTATGGCACACAGTGTCAGGCACGCCTTTTCAAACAAGTGCCATTCTTTGTCTATGAAAGATTTACCGTTTCTTATTGCTGATATGCACTGTATTTGACCAAGTACATGCACGTTAGGCAGGGATAGCCCGTACTGTTCAAATGTCTGTAGAACAGTTTCATACTCAAATTCCCACCACGGATCATCCTTGAACAGCTCATCCATGGCTGAATTAAGCGCCAGAGAGGATACATATCCATTGCTCTGAAGCATAAAATTGATGTACTTAAACAGGTCTGGAGATATCCAGTCCGGATTCTGATGTATGGTCATTTAACGCTCCCGTTACAGTATTTTTCGTTTTTGTCCCAACGCTTCTACTATAACAGATTTGTATGGAATAGGTAAAGAATTAAATACAGCTATTGGATCTGATTTTAATTCGTTAAGGGTGAAATCGTCTATTACGCCAGCCAAATCCCCAACATCCAATGCCATAATATCATTAGCGGTGATTTTTATTCCAGCGAACATAGTAGAGGCGCTGGCTAGATCTTTCTGCAGTCCGCCTATAAACGCTGTTTTCATATAGGTACTGGAATAAGGATCTGATAGATTCTTGCCGTAGTTGCGAGTTAGGCCTGATAGTTTGTCCAGCTTGTGCAGTGTTGAGGCAAATCCGTCTATGTCATCTATTTTACCGGCCACTTTTTCCAGCTTTTTGTATCCAACTAAAGCGGCTACAGTGTCGGAGTCACCAGCTAGATGAGCTTCGTATGCACCCGTCTTTTCGTTAGGGATAAGCCTTACGTCTTTCAGGGTGTTTATTCTGGCTTTTATAGCAAGATCAACAGTAGGAGACCAGTTGGAAGAGGCATATCTAGATACTACTTCTCCAGATAATTTTACATTAAGTTCTGCAGCCTTATCTCTAAGCTTTTTTGCAAACTGATGACGATGCTCAAGTTCAAACTGTCCGTGATTCTCATTGAAGAATTCCGCTTGTTTTAACAGTGCTTCTTTGTTATTCACTGGAAATAGTCTATGGGTGGTGCCGTACCTAGTGGTAACAAACACGTAATCATTATCAGACAGTTTAGCCCTGGCTTCTTTAACATCTGAAACCGCCATAGTCTGACTCCTATCTGACATGTCGCTTCTGTCCTTAGGCTCACGGTATACGTTAGTCATATCCCTTGATTCTGGCGCCTTTTCAGCAATCTCTGTCAAATAATGGTTTAAAAGCCACTTTACTTCGGCGGCATATTTAAACTTTGGAGCGCCTATTACGTCTCTAAGGTTATCGGCTGCAATGGCGGCTGCAAGAATGGGTAGATTTTTAGCGGTATCAATAAGATATAGCGCGCTGACTATGGAGTTGTCCAGATCTGCCCTGGGGAATCTTCTAGATATATTGCCGTCTTTATCGGTGTATACAAGAGCGAAGTCATTATCTGGGAGTAGCTCCATGTCAGACGCAGATAAGATATTTAGGTCCTTAAGCTCTTCTTTTAAGTCAAGCTTTTCGTAGCCTTTATATGTTTTAGATAAAAGCTTAGACAGCTTGGAATAGCCTGGATCAGTGGCTGAGTCTAAAGACATTTCTGCAAATTTATACATAATTATCTACCTACTTCTTTATTAAATATCTGCTGCCTGATTTGACTTCTGTTTGGACCGAATCCCTGCACTACCTGACTTCCCTGAGCCGCTCCCGAGTAAATCGGGGCCTGGGCTACGGCATTCCCATAGGATACTGGGTTACGACTTATTACCTTTGTCAAATCCTGATTTCCGAGCTGTCTAAATCTAGATGCGAACACTCTGGCTTGCTGCGGGTTTGCCTGTCCAAATATTTGACGAAAGCGAGCTATACTCTCAGGCGTTGCTATTGACGCCGGAAGGGCTGCCAACTTTTCGTTAGCTAGCTTAACGATATCCCCTGCTATTTTTGAGCCAAAGCTGTTGTCTTCCAGAGCGGCCAGCTTATCCATATAAGTCATAGCGTCCATGTGTTATCTCCCTCTAAATAATAATTAAATAGTATCTGGGGAGTCAACTCTGACACCTCAGTATCAAATAGTTCACCTGCGTCTTCAAGGGACTTCCCTATTACTTCGTAGCACAGCCATTTAGTTGGGGAGTCATACTTGCTGACAGCAGACTTAAACACGCTGAATAGTCGCCCAATGAAGTGTCCTAGCAGCAGCCCATAATCATACTGGTCCCCTATTCTGCTATACAACCCCTTCATAAACTCTACTCTATTTATATGAGGAGGGAGCTTGATCGCAACACACTTAGTGTTTGCATTTAAATACCGTTTTAGCCCGGTTATAACTACCCCGCTCCAGCTAGACTCTAGTATGAGTCCGTCGCCTGCGTATACCATTACATGAGAGTGATCAATACCACCCCACCATCGTATAAATCTAGATATATAGGAGTTGTCGGCAGTGAATATCAGATCTCCCTCTTCTAAGTCCGCTACAGATCTTAAGTGTGGTATTCTAGACATATTTGTACTTTCTTCGCCAACCCATCGTTATTTTTATAGAAAAACGCCATCTTCTGGCCTCTTCGAATTATAGCGCCACGTTCCGTATCACGACTAATCCATACTACCATAGGATATGTAGTCACGTAATAGGGCTCCACGGTTAGCATCCTTATTTTTATCGGGGTTCCTGCAGGATATACTTGAGTCCATGCTCTATCAGTATTAAATTGCGCCCCGGAGTGGTCTGATATTCTGGCCACTACTTCGTCAGCTATCAAAAGATCTAGCCCTTTAAAAATATGTGCAGAGGCATCCATATTAGCCGTTGCCCAAGTTTCACCTATAACTGTAGGCTCAGCAAGATACCCAATAGTGGTTGGGCATACTGTTTCCATCCAAAATTGGTCGCCCTCCATTTTGCTGTGTATGTCTATAGTAGCACCTAGAAGCATTATGGTACACGGATAAGAAATTTCAAATCTACTTATATCTCCAGGATTTCCTGCTGGTATATCGTATAAAATTGGGGCCATTCTATAAGTTAATTCTAAGCCCTCGTCTGAATAGCGCTCGTTTTCAACTACGGATACCAAAGTTGGGCTGACAGACTCAGATACTTCTAATGGCACATGTCTTTCCACCAAGGAGTTAAGCGCCAATAGTTCTTCGGAGCTCAGAGGCGCCTTCATGTAAATTTCTAGGGTGCTCTCTCCCCTCAGAAGTGCTCCAGAACATCCAATTAAAATGCTGGTATCTCCCAATATCTCAGCTTCTATTTGGGAGGGATTAGCTCCTAGTTTTGTGTATGTATACGTAGCTTCCATAATCTCTCCCTTATTAGTCTATAGCTTCGAATTCAAAACATGCGAATGTAAATGTCGCTTTTCCAGCGTTAGAACTTTGTTTTATTTGAAAGGTTATCGTGTGGATTCCCTCTTCAGCAAATGTCAAATGTCTAAATCCGCATATGCTGTGTAAATCAGTTGTTGAATTTGAGGTAATGGACGAAGATGCTATTTCTTCTCCGTCTAACAATATACGACTCTGGCCCGACAATGTTTTATTATTTATTTTTAATCCGTAGTTCCACCCTATCCTATAGGAGCCTGGGCCCAATATTTTAGTGGTATATTCGTGGTATTTAGCATAAGATAGTCCTGCTGTAACGTCTTCTACTCTTAGGTAAGATCCACGTTCAGGTCCAGGGGCGGCTATGTCATCGCTATTTAGTCTATTTTGAATAGTAGCTTTAAGACCTGCGTCTAAAGTTGAGGGCACCGTTACAGTCAGAATATTCCCATATATAGTTGAAGATTCTGGCCGTATATCATATTCTATTAGAATATTTGCTATCTGACCAAGTTCCATGCCATCTTTTATGCTAAAATTTTCAATCATGATATTTCCTAATAATTAGGTTATACTACTCTAGTGAGTTCTATATAAGAGCTTCTCAACTCTACCCATCTACCGCTAGTAGAGCTGGAAGCCCTAAATAACACCGTAAATGTGTGCGGAGAGGTGGAAGTAAACGTGGCTTCTCCAACCGCTATAGCGCCAATAACTTCGGTAGAGCTATACGCGGCAGCCATAATAACTTGAATAAGTGGTGAGCCATCCATATTTACCGTAAAATATCCTGGATATTGATAAGCTGCGGTTCTAAATTTAAATATCCACTTGACCAGATAAGTTCCTGGCTCTACGTCAGTGGGAGTGACCCACGTTCTATATGTAATATTAGACTTTGAGGATGTCTGCACTGTATTTGTGTATATGTCATATCTGTTTTCTGACAGCGCCCCGGGTGTTATAAACTCATCCAATCTCTGCTTATCTTCTGCCGACATGAACCCCGCAGTTGATGTCGTTGCCAAAGCGTGCAGACTGCCCCCCGCCTGGTCTCCATGAAGTAATATGGGGT
>ENA-UPXM01003014-UPXM01003014.1-activated-sludge-metagenome-genome-assembly--contig:-NODE-3014-length-18981-cov-13.914509_pt1 | contig 18981 bp, 18 predicted proteins | sample MGYA00238178_ERZ772708 | MGnify/ENA primary metagenome ERZ772708 (study PRJEB29002, sample SAMN05720212) | activated sludge metagenome | isolation source: anaerobic digester from wastewater... | reverse complement strand
TTGGAGGCGGCATCCGGATTTGAACCGGAGAATAACGGTTTTGCAGACCGTCGCCTTACCGCTTGGCTATGCCGCCGGGCAGTGTAGCTTATAGCTGAAAGCTCATAGTTGATAGCAAATCAGTAAATCAATTTTCGCGTTTTGACTAAAAACTTTGAGCTAAACGCAATCAGCTGATTTATCGTGGAGCGGGAAACGGGATTTGAACCCGCGACTTCAACCTTGGCAAGGTTGCACTCTACCGCTGAGTTATTCCCGCCCTGTAATTACTTATAATATAAACGGATACCCCATGTCAAATCTTTCTAATCAAGACTACCCAAGGCAATCTGGCCCATATGTTTTTGCCCGCCACTTCATGTTATAAGCCGAGGATATTCGTAATGAATTAAGTGGCCAAAATCTGGTATAGTGTCCTCGTTTCTATATGAAGTTACCACGCAGGAGGATTACATGATGTCTTCGCGTATCCGTTTCCAGGTCTTCCAATCAGAAAGCACTTTTCTTCATCCCAGAACAGGCTTTAGCCCTGTGACAGAACGTTTTGAAGTGCGAATTGACCCCTTAACAGGCAGGACTGGTCATTTTTCCCACTTTGGTGCAATCAAACCCCAGAAACTGAGCCTCGATGCATATGCCACCCCTGAAATCAAAGGATTCTGCCCGTTTTGTCTCGAACACAGAGACAGAGTTACCCCAAGGTTTAAAGACGACATACTGTCTGAGGGGAGACTCATACGCAACGAGGCCTGTCTTATCCCCAATCTTTTTCCATATGACGTTCACAGTGGTGTTCTTATTATGACAGACCATCATGTGGTCCATCTGAAGGACTTAAATGAACAAAGGCTGTTTGACGCTTTTTGGTTAGGGATTCACTTTCTCCAACGGATCAAAGCTATAAGCCCTGAACAACCCTATCACCTTATGACATGGAATTATATGCCTCCCTCTGGTGGTGGTCTTGTCCATCCGCATCAACAGTATTTCGCCACATCAAACCCAGGAAACCAATTTTCAGATGAGCTTAAAGCTTCAGATGCATTTTACAACTCCTATGGCACGAACTACTGGCGGGAATTCATAGAGGTCGAACGGTTGCAGGACAAAAGGTTTATCGGTCAGATTGGCTCCTCTTACTGGCTTTCTTCCTTTGTCTCCATGGGCCTGCTTGGAGAGATTATGTGTGTCTTTCCTGAGGTCTTTGATGTCAGTCAGTTTGCCGAGACACATATGGAAGACCTTGTGGCCGGTCTTCTTAAAATTTTCAAATACTACATATCGACTGACATTTACAGCTTTAATACATCGCTCTTTTTTGGTCCTGAAGGTCAGCAGTCATTTGCATGTCACTTCCGAATTGCCGCTCGTACATTTCTTAACACAAGGGATTATGCACCTGATCTGAATTTTTTTCAGGTCCTTCTCAGCGAACCCGTGAGTGTTGTGAGGCCTGAAGAGCTCGCTGCTGACCTGAAGGAATTCTTTCGATAGGTTCTGTGCACTCCAAGCCAAAATAAAGGCCCCTATAGAACCGGCGTGGAGTGACAATTGACTCGTCAATATTTCGCTGTTTGGATGAAACCTGAATCTGCACAGGGTTACGAAAGATGATTGAAAGCTAAAGCAGAATAAGTGTATAATAATACGAAAATATTCCTGTATTGGCAACACGCAGCAATGGCTGTGTTGCTTGACAAAAAAATTTGGTATCCTTAAGTTAATGGTGTAATCTGGGGCATGCAGTGGACGTCTTGAATGAAAGAGAGAAAATGGTTCTTGAATTGATAATGGAAAGGTATATCGATTCTGCTGAGCCTATCAGCTCGGGAACAATAGCAAAAACCATAAAGGACAGGCTTAGTGCAGCTACTATACGAAATGTTATGGCAGACCTTGAAGAACAAGGATTCCTATACAAACCCCATGTTGTAGCCGGACGGATACCTACATACAAAGCATATCGTTATTATGTGAATAGCCTGTCTTTACTAAAACTTCCCGGAAAAAAAGAGCTTATAGCCTTAGAAACTATGATTAAACCTCATTATTCTTATATTGAGGAAATCATGGAAGACGCATCGAAAATTCTGGCTTCCCTATCAAAATATACAAGTATTGTTGTTGAGCCAAAAGTAGACACGATGCTTTTCAAAGAAGTTGAGTTTGTAAAGCTTTCAAGCAGGACTGTCCTGGCTGTATTTGTGACCTCTTCCGGTATGGTCCACACAAGACTGGTTAACACAGACGAGGAATTTGATGTGGCCATGTTGCATAGCATGAAGGCCTACATGAACGAAAAATTCGGTGGCATGCCATTTTACGCCCTCAAGCAAGGAATTCTGGAAGATATAAAGAAGGACAGGGAAAACTACAGCAGGCTCCTGGCAAAGATAAAACAAACACTGGAAACGATTATCGACGAGGAAGATGTCAGGGAAATCTATCTGGAAGGCGCCTCAAAGATTATTGGGGTGCCCGGGTTCGCTGATGTTGAGCGTCTGAAAGGGCTTTTTCAGGCTTTTGAAAAAAAGGAAAAGCTTCTGGAGCTGATTGATAGTTGTTTAAAGGAAGAAGGTATCCATGTGATCATAGGCGGCGAAAGCGACATTAAAGAGATGAGCGATATGAGTATCATTACCTCTACATACAGAGTTGGTGAACAAAGTTTTGGAGTCCTTGGCGTAATAGGACCCATAAGAATGAATTATTCAAAGATTATTCCCCTGGTAACATATGCCGCCAACACAGTTACGAATATTCTTACAACCGTTTGAGAGGGTTAAGGATGGAAGAAAAAGAAGAAAAAAATTCAGAGAAAAAGACAAAAGAAAAGGGAGAGCCCCACGAAGATCATAAGAAGAAAAAGAAGAAAGACGATGTAGCTGAAGAGCTTCAGAAGATTCTTGAAGAAAAAGAAGAATCCTTTAAAGAGCTGAATAGCAAATATCTGTATCTGCAGGCTGATTTTGAAAATTTTAAAAAAATAAAAGCCAGGGAAAAGCAGGACCTCCTCAAGTTCGGCAATGAAGTTCTCATTAAGGAATTGCTGCCTGTTATCGATAACCTTGAAAGGGCCATAGACCATGCTGAAAAGTACCAAGATGATCAGGGAATAGTTGAGGGCGTAAAAATTACGCTCAACGAGTTTCTCAGAGTTTTGGAAAGGTCGGGCGTTGAGAGGATTGATGCAATGGGAAAGCAATTCGATCCTAATTTTCATGAGGCCTTTTTTCAGGAAGAAACAGAGAATATGGAGCCCAACATTGTCATATCAGAATTACAGAAAGGCTATACCCTCAATGGAAGACTACTACGGCCCTCGAGAGTCTCTGTGTCAAAAAAACCTGAGGCCCAGTGATTCGTTAAGGTACAACCGTGCGGAAAGACTATTATCAGATACTCAACGTTCATCGTGAAGCAAGCGATGAAGAGATAAAGAAGGCATATAGAAAGCTCGCCTTAAAATATCATCCCGACCGAAATCCCCACAATAAAGAGGCAGAGGAAAGGTTCAAAGAAATCAGCGAGGCTTATGAGGTTTTAAGTGACCAGGAAAAACGCTTCCGGTATGAACGCTTTGGAAGTGCTGACGATTCAGGGAGCATCTTCGACTTCGGGTTCAGAGGCAATTTCGATGATATTTTTAATGATCTCTTCAGTGATTTTTTTGGGGGCCAGCGACAACGTGAAAAAAAAGGCGAGGATCTCCGATACAACCTCCAAATAGAGTTTGAAGAGGCTGTCTTTGGAGTTGAGAAAGAGATAGAAGTACCGAAGGAAGAGCGTTGCCAATCCTGTAACGGGTCGAGGGTCGAGCCCGGCCACAAACCTGCTGTTTGTAAGGCATGTTCGGGTAGAGGGCAGGTACGACAAAGCCATGGCTTTTTCACAATCAACCGGACATGCGAATACTGTAATGGGGAAGGCTTTATCATTAAAGATCCCTGTAAGACTTGCAAAGGCAGGGGCTCAATCAAAACAAAGAAAAAGCTAAAAATAAAAGTTCCGCCGGGAGTTGATAATGGCGCCCGTCTGAAGCTGAGAGGAGAAGGGGCTCAGGGTTTTGCAGCTACCGTGCCTGGTGACCTTTATGTGGTGCTTCACGTTAAGGAACACCCTATCTTTGAACGTGAAGGTGATGACATAGCCGTTCAAGTTGATGTCAATTTCCCTCTTCTCTGCCTTGGGGGTGATATTACCGTTCCCACCGTTGAGGGTGAGACCGTGTTGAACATCCCACCAGGCACACAGCCTGGGAAGATTTTTCGCATTAAGGGCCTCGGTGTAACAAAGTCCAACGGATACGGGAGAGGCGATGAGCTTGTTTATCTCAATGTTGGCATTCCAACTGAGCTTACGGAGCGACAACGGCACTTACTTCAGGAGCTTGCACAGGAATTTAACGGTATTGTTAATCCATCCAGGCGCGGCATAAAAGAAAAATTCAAAGAATTCTTTGACTGGAAAGAATAGGGACGCGAAGAAATCTTACCCCGTGTTTTCGGGGGCATATTTCGCACGTGAGGATTTACTCCACAGCGTTATTTCCCCAGATATTTCCTGGATACAGGGACAACAAATGGTTTTCCTGAGAGAGGGTTCTCCTTGACAATCACTACAGTGTCATATGCTTCTTCTATATTTTGAAAAGTCAGCACTGTCTTGGGGTCTCCATCTGCATTTATCCTTCCTTTTGATATAAGCATGAGTCTCGAACAGAATTCAGCGGCCAGATTGAGGTCGTGAAGAACCATAATAATCGTCAAACCTTCACTGTGTAGTTTTTCTAGAACATCAAAAGTCTGCATCTGGTGGCGTATATCAAGGTGGCTCACCGGTTCGTCAAGGAGCAGGGCCTTGGGATCCTGAGCAAGACACTGGGATAGGAACACTTTTTGCCTTTCACCTTCTGAGAGGGTGTCGATTGTTCGACCACGCAGATGTGAGATTTCCATAGTATCTATGATGTATTCTACAAACTCCTCTTCTTTTTTTTCATAAAGCCAGTTTTTTTGGGCATAGGGGTATCGCCCCATGAGGATGAACTCTTCTACGGTAAATGAAAAGGGCGTTTCTGTTGCTTGTGGTAAAGTCGCAATATTCTGAGCCAACTCTCTTTTCTCATATTTATCGAGGTTTTTGCCGGAAAATGCTACGAACCCTTTATTCGGCTTCAAAAATCCTGCAAGAAGACGGATAACAGTGCTTTTGCCTGCGCCGTTTGGCCCAATAATGCCCATGAATTCGCCAGGATTTACCGTGAAGGTAATGTCATCAATAGCTGTGTGACGATCGTAATTAAAAACTACGCCATGAACTGAGAAAAGAGCATCTCCCATCACTTCCTCCGTATAAGGAGAAAAAGGAGAATAAATCCTCCAAGAATTCCGGTTACAACGCCAACGGGAAGTTCTACGGGATATAGGAGATAGCGGGAAAACACATCAGAAAGGATGAGAAAGAAAGCCCCGCCAATGTAAGATGCTATGAGGAGGACAGTATGCCCGGCACCTATGATGTTTCTTAAGATATGGGGCACAATGAGACCGACAAAGCCAATAATCCCTGAGGCTGAAACACACAGGCCGGCGAGGAGGGACGACAGAAGGAAGAGCCCTTTGTAAAATCTGGGAGGATTTACACCAAGGTATTGTGCCTTCTCCCTTCCAAGGGAAAGGATATCAAGCTCCTTGCCAAAAAAGAAAAGAATTGAGGTCGGGATAAGAAACGCAGGGATATACATGGGGATAAATACTATGTCGAGACTTGAAAGATCTCCCATAAGCCACATAAGGGTTGTTTGCATCTTATCAGGGTCGAGAAGGGAGAAAAGAAAGAAGACAAATGATGAAAAAACAAGACTCACAACAACACCGAACAGCACCATGCTGTTGGGGTCAAAAAAACGTTTTTTTGAGAGAGCAAAAACTATTGCAACCGACAGCATGGCTCCACCAAAACCAAAAAGGGGGTTAGCAAATGCACCAAATATTCGTTGAAAACCAATAATTGTCGACAGGGCTATCCCGAAAGATGCGCCTCCTGCTATGCCAAGCGTGTATGGCTCTGCAAGGGGGTTGCGCAGTATTGATTGTAAGGTTACACCGCAAACGCCAAGAGAGCCTCCCACAAGAAATGCAATGATCGTGCGCGGTATCCTTATTTTTCTGAGAATAAGTCCAAAACCATCGTTATTGAAAAAGCTGTGAAACATCACACCAATTCCCTTGCCATATGCTAAGGACAACAATATTGAGACAAGCAAAAGACAGACAAGGATTGTTAAAACTACAACGCTTTTTTGTTTTCTTCTCATGGAAACAGTTCGGCAAGTGTTTTAACGGCATTAACAAAACTTACTGGTGTTGGACTCCCAACGGAATAGGCATCCAGGATCACAAATTTTACTTTGTTAAAGTATCTTTTCCATCGCTCCATTTCCAATTGAACATTATAACCCATGTCCATGAGAACAATGACGTTTGGATTCTTCAGAATCACCTCCTCAGTATTGATCCTCGGGTATGGAAGCTCGCTTTCAATGATATTGGACCCACCAGCCAATACTATAATATCATTGGCAAAGCTATTATTCGAAGCAACTACTAAAGGATCCGCCCCCACCTGCCACAACACTCTATACCCTTTTTCATTTTTTAGTTTTGAAAGGGCTTCCCGTGCATTATTTACGATTTGTTTTCCTTTTTCTTCCTTACCCACACATTTTGAAAGCGTCAAAAAATTGTCCATCAAATCTGCAAATGTTTTTGGCCGATTAAAATAATGTATTTTAATATTTAACCTTTCAAGCCGTGCCATGACAAGGGGTGAGTTCCCTTCTCGTGTTCCAAAGACAATATCCGGGCGCATAGATACGATCTTCTCCACATCTGGCCTGAGTGGAGTTCCCACCTTCTGTTTTTTTGTTGCTTCTGCAGGCTTCTTACAGAACTCTGTCACACCAACAAGTTCTTTTGCAGCTTCTATGAGGTAAAGTGACTCGGTTATCTGTGGTGAAAGAGATATGATACGGTCATAGCCATGAACACTGAATGGGATCAAAAACAGTACAAGTATAAGCCACATCAAGAGAATGTATCCTTTCGCTTTTTGTTTGTCAAAAAATATCTTGTACAATCAAAAACTGGAAATACACAACTATATGTTCTGGCACATGGTTTGCTTAAAAAACAGTAGATTTTATAACTTTAATTGTAGAGAATATTGATAATATATGACTGCTGCTGATTATTCAGAAGACGAACGTTATAAGGAACTTGCCGATCTGTTACCGCAAAGTGTTTTTGAAATTGATGATGAAGGCAAACTTACATACGTTAATAAATGTGCCTTGGAAAAATTTGGCTACACTTATGACGAGTTTAAAAACGGATTGTCATCATTGCAGATGGTTGTCCATGAGCAACGCCAGCTTGCCATGGAAAACATAAAGATGTCAATTTTGGGAAAGAGCCCTGGTTTCGAGTACACAATGCAACGAAAGGACGGTAGCACCTTCCCTGCAATCGTTAACTCTTCGCCCATAATCCGTAACGGGTTGCGTGTAGGACTCCGGGGAATTATTGTAGACATCACCGAGCGTAAAAAAATGGAGAACGCATTGCTGCAAAGCGAGCAGCTTTTACGCTCACTAGTCGACAACATGCTTGATGCAACTTTGATACTGGACTGGAACGGTAACGTACTCTTTGCAAATAATGCTGCCGCGAGACTGGTAGACATTGAGGTCCCCGTGAATGTTACAGAGTTTAACATACGAGACTTTCTCCATCCAGAGCATGAGCAAACAGCATTCGAGCATCTTGATCGCGTAAACAATGATAAGGGTGGTTTTCTCTGGCAATACAAGATCATTACTAAAAAAGGCAGGGAAAAGTGGGTTGAGAGCCTCGGAACGAAGATACAGTTCAACGGGTTATCTGCAAATATTGTAAACCTCAGGGATGTAACAGAGCGCAAGCGGGCAGAACAGGCACTCAAAGAAACAGTAGATAAATACAGAAACATTTTTGAGAACGCTGTAGAGGGGATATTTCAGAGTACCCCTGAGGGGCGGTTCATTGATGTTAATCCAGCTTTAGCCCATATGATGGGTTTCCAGACGCCCGACGAGATGATACGTAACTTCACTGATATTGCGCACCAGCATTATGTGAACCCTGAGGGGCGTTCGGAATATCGTGCTCTTCTCGACAAGGATGGCGTGGTAAAAGGATTTGAGGCAGAAGTTTACAGGAAAGACAAAAAAAGTATATGGATTTCCATTAATGCCCGTGCGGTTCTCAACAAAAGCGGGGATGTGCTCTATTATGAAGGAACGGTAGAAAACATTACGGAGCGCAAACAGTATGAGGATTCCTTGAAATCTCTGGAAGAGTTGGAATCGTCTATTCTGAGTGCTATCCCTCATGCGGTGATCGGGCTTCAGGCACGAACAATCATTTTTGCCAACGAATCTGTGGAGGCGGTTTTTGGCTGGACGCCGAAAGAATTAATAGGCAGAAATACGCGCATCCTTTATCGTAGCGATGAGGAATACGAAGAGATTGGGAAACGGTTCTATCCTGTTTTAGAGAAGCAAAGATTTCACAGAGAAATGTTTGATTGTCGAAGGAAAGATGGGAAAGACATTCTGTGCATGGTAAGCAGCGCCAGGATAGGAAATGATCTCACTGACAAGAAGATCGTTGTCATCTATGAGGATATGACTGAACGCAAACGCACTGAGATGGAAAAAAGCCATTTAGAGGCTCAGCTTCGCCAAGCCCAGAAAATGGAAGCTATTGGCCAGCTTGCAGGAGGAGTGGCACATGATTTCAACAACATACTAACCGCTGTCATAGGTTATAGCAACCTCCTCAAGGCCAAAATGGCACAGGATGATCCTTTAAGAACGTACGCAGAGCATATTCTCGCTTCTGCCGGAAAGGCTGTGAATCTTACACAAAGTCTTCTTGCTTTCGGCCGTAAACAGGTTATCGAATTAAAGCCGTGCAAAATCAACACATTGATCAAGGGCGTGGAGAAACTCCTCGCCAGGCTCCTTACAGAAGACATTGAACTCCGGACCTTTATCAGTGAGAGCGATCCGACTATATTGGCAGACCCAACACAGATTGATCAGATACTTATTAACCTTGCGACGAACGCTCGAGATGCAATGCCGAATGGTGGAAGCATGAAAATAGAAGTTAAACTTGACAGGATTGATCATGCCTTTATTGAATCATATGGTTATGGGGAGATAGGCAAGTATGCCCTTATTTCAGTGTCTGATACTGGTTTAGGAATGGATAGTACAACTAAGGAAAAGATTTTTGACCCTTTTTTCACCACAAAGGAAGTGGGGAAAGGCACTGGGTTGGGTCTCTCCATTGTTTATGGGATTGTGAAGCAACACAATGGCTACATCAATGTGAAAAGCACTCCCGGCCAGGGAACAACCTTCCATATATATCTGCCAGTGGTCAAGAGGCCAGAGGAAGAGATCAAACCAGAGGTTATCCCGGTTCGGGGAGGTTCAGAAACAATTCTCATCGGTGAAGATAATGCGACAGTCCGGCAACTTACTAAGGAAGTCCTTGAACAATTCGGATACACAGTAATTGAGGCACGAGATGGTGAGGATGCAATTAGGCAATTTGAACAATCAGTCCAGACCGTCGATCTCGTTATTCTTGACGTTGTAATGCCCAAAAAGAATGGAAGAGAGGTTTACGAGGTAATAAAAACAATTAAGCCTGAAGTAAAGGTCTTTTTCATGAGTGGGTATACCGCGGATATTCTGACAGACAAAGGTATGGGCGAAGAAAAGCTTGATTATACGTCAAAACCAATAGCGCCGCAAGAGCTCCTTCTAAAGGTAAGGACAGTGCTGGATGGCAGATAAATGTTTGGCCAATACCGGTTTGCAATCGAGTCATCATTAGGCACATAGGCCTAACCCTCCCATAACCCTTTGCCTGCAGCCTGTTACCCTGTTTTATTTTGAAAAATCAATGAGTACCTTGAGGGAGCGCTTGTCCTGCGCTTTGGTAAAGGCCTCTCCTGCATGGGAAAAACCGTAGACACCAGAAATGAGCGGCCCAACTTTGATGCGCTTTTGTGCAAGACACATGAGGGCAGGTCCAAAAGGACCACAACGCGAACCAATTATTTTTACTTCGTTTACGACGACAGGGGCAAGGTTCATGGTTATCCCTTCTGCCGCCGTGGTCTTTAGAACAATTGTTCCTCGTGGTTTAACAAACCGCAGTGCAGCTTCTAATCCTTTGGGTGAGCCTGTTGCATCTACAACGATATCGAATGCTTTATCCCCTGTAAGAGATTCCAATGCAACTGTGCATACACCCTGACCTCTTGCTATAGCAAGTTTATCCTCGTGTTTACCGGCCAGAGCCACCTCGGGCCCACAAAGATCCAGAACTAAAGCAACGAGCAAGCCGAGCTTTCCGTCTCCCAATACAAGCACTCTATCTGTTGGTCTAAGATGTATCTGTTCAAGGATTTCATATGCCGCAGCGAGGGGTTCAACAAAAACGGCTTCTTCGTTTTTTACGTTTTCCGGCACAAGGAACAGGTTATGCACAGGAAGGGTGATATACTCAGCCATGGCACCATTTTTACCGGCTATACCCAAAGTGGTCCTTGAAGGGCAGTGTCGCTGCAGCCCAGCCTTGCAGTATAGGCATGCTCCGCATCCACAATTGATATCACCAACCACTCGCTTACCAATAAATAGGCGCTGGTTTTCCCATGTCTTTTCTACAACACCAACAAACTCGTGGCCTATAACGCCCTGAAACCTCATGTAACCCTTAATAATCTCAAGATCAGTATTGCATATGCCGGCCAGACAAACTTTAACGAGAGCCTCGCCATCGCCCGGCTCAGGTACAGGATGATTTCTGCTAAACCTCAATTGCCCATCAAAAACAATTGCCTTCATTGTGTTTAGGTCAGAAAAGAGTCGCTTGACGTTTTATCTCTTCTCTCTCGCCTACATTGAAGATATTTATCTTACCGTACTGTCCATCATAGCCGGAGGATACGTTGATATTTCCGGATCTCATTCTACGTATAGCCTCTCCAATAAGTCCCCAGTTCCTCTGCGTATTTCTGGTGATGGGAGCGTCCATGAGAATAGAAAATTCATTACCAAAGGTCACGATGAGCCGATGGTATTCCATTTCTACAGCTTTGCTTGTCACCCCAAGTCCCAGCGTGCAAGCAATTAGTTCTGTGAGGGGAATGAGGGGAAAATAGGGGGTTGCATTATGGGGTTTATATCCTGATGGTCTGTCTGCCAATTTCTCAACTCTGTGAAGAACACCAACCGTCACTCGCCGTCCGCATTTTGGACACAGATAATTGTTTTGTATTGTCTCTTCCGGTGAGAGGCTGACACCGCAGGCTCTGTGACCGTCATAATGGTATTTCCCTTCCTCAGGAAAAAACTCTATGGTCCCCAGGAAGCCCTGCCTTGTTTCAATTGCGCTCGCAATAGAATTGTATGACATATCTGTATCAAAAATGTTCGCTTCACGACCCATTTTTGCAGGTGAATGGGCATCTGAATTCGAAATGAGGTTAATAGTATCAAGTGCAGAGACACGCCAGTTCATAGGCGGGTCTGATGAGAGCCCTGTCTCAATGGCTTTGATATGGGGAGCATAGTTTTCAAAGCACTCTTCGAGAGAATTAAATCCTGACGCTGCGCCAAATACAGAGAAGTGTGGTGTCCATGCGTGAGCCGGGATAAAGATGGCTGATGGAGAAGCCTCCTTTACAATTTTAAGAAGATCCAGTGCATCAAGGCCAAGAATGGGTCTTCCATCAGCGTTTAAATTTCCTATTCTCGAAAGAGAGAGATTGATTCGGGCTGCATCTGAAAAGCCTGGGACAAGGATGAGAGAATGGACCTTCCTCGTTCTGCCGTTTTTCCGGTAGATAGAGCTGATCTCAGAGGAAAGAATAAATGAAACCTCTGCCCTGCAGGAGTCGGGCACATCGTTCAGCTCATGTTCCTTCTTAAGCTTGAAAAGCCCTTCGCCTGCAGGCTCCAGTTTTTCGGAAAGCTCTTTCAGCCACCCGGGGTGGGTAAAGTCTCCTGTACCTACAACTCCGATCCCTTTTATCTGCGCCCACTTCCAAATGACCTCCGGAGACATGTCCCTGCTTGTTGCGCGGGAGTACTTGGAGTGAATATGAAGATCGGCTATGAATCGCATGATAGATTATGACGGCATGGATGCGTTTAAGTCAAGAGGCAACTTGCAATAAATAATTGGGGTGGTAACTGTGTTGGCCTGAAAAGCTCAGGAAAAGTTCTTCGAACATGAAAGAAAGGCGAAAAGATGCGGCCATATCAGGTACGATTGTACCTCAGTCTCAAAAGGAAACTCTCAGCAATGGGTTTTCGGCTGAAACAAACAACCGCTAAAAGCAATTATCACAAAGATTGTGTTTTATATCGCTGGGGTCTTCACTTCTCCCCTCACCGCCTCCCGGGTCCGTTCTTTTTTCACTTGGGCATTCCGTTCTTTCTTAGCTGCTTCATGCTCCTCTTGTTCTTTCTTCCACTGGGTCTTTTTTAATGCCTTTTCTGCCTCAAAATCCCCTTTTTTTGTTCCATCTGGAGGTCTAGGGCGTTCTCCTTCTCGTGCTGGGCAATCGCCAGAGCAGAAAGCAGTTATCTGGTAGAGCTCTTTGAGCAGGTTCGCCGGAACCTCTATAGTCTGCTGGGGTTCAGTCTGTTTTCTGTGCTCTTTTATAAGCTTCTTTTCCAAGCTGTCCTTACTGTTGACAGTTTCCAGCTTAAGGTCAGTGTGCTGTTTTACAATCTGTTCCCCGGAGTTGTTTAGGGCCGCCTTGACGACCTGTTGTTCGCCTGCCTCTTTCTTAACTGCTTTGGCATCAAGGGATTACTGTTCCCGTACTTTTGTAAATAATTCATGATACGGATTCAGTATTGCTGTTTTCGTACTTTTTTCTGAGATGATTTTGGACATCTTGTACCCCTTTTTATGGCAACTCTACCTGCAATTCTACACCATTTGATACTTTTTTCATGTTTTTTTCCCTTTTTGTCTGTCCAGAAACCAGTCGATGAGAGCGCGGGAGATACTAATTCTGCCGGGGATCTCAGGCATGTCTTCTGCGCTGAACCACCGGGCATCCAGAATCTCATCGTTATCGATCTTGATGTCGCCACCAGCATATTCAGCAGTGAAACCGATCATTAATGAATCAGGGAAAGGCCAGGGCTGGCTACCGAAATATCGAATGTTTTTTACATCGATGCCCGCCTCCTCCTTTACTTCCCGGCTCACGGCATCTTCAAGAGTCTCCCCGGGTTCAACAAAACCAGCCAGAACGCTGAAAAGACCTTCTTTGAATCGAGGTGAGCGGGCGAGTAGTGCCTTGCCATCATGCTCAACGAGCACAATAATTGCGGGGGAGATACGGGGAAAACTTACGCGACCGCATTGTGGGCATTCCTTTGCCCGTTCTTGGACTTTCTGTCTGTTGCGTGATCCACAAAAACTACAATACTGATCTGTCCTGTCCCATTCCAATGTGTGGATTGCTCTAAAAGCTACCTTAAATAGATTCTCATCCATGCTGCCGTGAATAGACCATAACCCGTGAAATGCCATGCCTTCCGGGGCTCGGGTTGGCTCACTTACTTCCGCAACATAGCAATGAAATCCATCTAACAGTCCCAGATAGAGTTCCCGGTCAGGATGAATGCCGATATCCCTTATGTCTATAACAAAAAGGGGGTTGTTTTCTGCTTCCTGCTTCACACAGAGCATCCTTTTTTCCTTGAAGACAAACCAGAATGCAGGGTGTGTCTTTTCAACCGGGCCCTTTACAGATGACTCGAACAGACCTTCCATCTTTTAAAACCTACCTGTTGTGTTATACAAAGTCAATTGCCATGTGTTTGATTTATCTGAGGTTGCCCCTTGCCATAGAGGCAAAAATTCCTACCACACAAAGAAACCCAAAAATTGTGCACGCAGTCTTGATGGCCTTCAGGAGAAGTGGATACAACGCCGGCGAGATTTCCACCTGTCCCATGAATAATGCAAAGGTGAGCATTGCAATACCCATGCTGAACATCTGGCCAAGGGTGCGCACCGTGGCTACCATGGAGGAGGCAACGCCATGAAGCCTGTCCTCCACCGAACTCATGATAGCATTCACATTAGGTGAAGAAAATAGGGCAAAACCTACACCAAATAAGCCAAGAGTTGAGATAATAAAAACAAGGCTTGTACCCGGCGTGAACGATGTGAGAATGAAGAGACAGAGGGCAGCAATGGCCATACCTATAGAAGCCAGAACCCTTGGCTCAATTCTATCTGAGAGGCGTCCTGCCAGCGGCGAAAGGACTGCCTGAACAACCGGCTGACAGACAAGTACCAGTCCGGCCTTCTGAGGTGCAAATCCCTTAATGTGCTGAAGATAGAAACTCAGTAGAAATGCAACTGCAAAGGTTGCGGCGTAATTGATGAGCGCTGCTATATTGGAAAGGGTAAAGGACCTGTTTTTCATAAAGAGGCCAACATCAAGAACCGGATATTTTATTCTTTTCTCCCGCCACACAAAAAGGACGATCCCAAGCATCCCGCCAAAAATAAAGGCCACGGCTGCGATACTTGGAATAACAGAGAATCCGTACAAAAGCAAAAAAAGCATTGCACCATAGATACATGATCCAATAATATCAAACCCTCCGCTCTTTCTTTCGCCTGGGCGTCTTGGAATCCACCTTATGGCCATAAAGGTGTTCAGGAGGCCAAAGGGAACGTTCAGAAAGAAAACACTTCGCCAGCCAATGTTCTGTGTTAACACTCCTCCCAGAAAAGGCCCGATGGAAAGGCCTAGATAGACAGATGCAACGTTGATGCCCAGTACGCGCCCCCGCTCCTCGAGAGGATAGGCAGCAACAAGAATGGCAAGGCCTGTTCCGTAAAGCATTGCTGCTCCAAGGCCTTGCATGGCACGGAAAGCGATGAGCATTAAAGGTGTCGAGATAATGGTTAGCAAGAACGATGCAACGGTAAAGACCCAGTTCCCTGCAATGAACATCCTTGTCTGGCCCCATATATCAGCTAATTTTCCACAAGGAACAAGAAACATGCCGGCGGACAATGTGAAGGCAAGGGCTACCCAGCTCAGCGACACTGCGTGCATGTTCAGTTCTCTCCCGATCGAGGGAAGGGCTACATTCACCGCCGAGAGAGCAAAGGGCATGAGGAAGGATCCGATTGTCGTAACAATCAATACTGGTCTTCCCCCCTTGGCCGCTTTAGGTCCTTTCATTTGTTTTATGTCTTGTCGTGTTTCTTACTTCTGATTATACCCCATAACCGTGTAGTATGAGGCTTTATCGAAGAAATAAACGAGTCGTTCTCCGAGCTCAAACATGCGGTAGATATCCACGGCCTTCTCCCACACACCGAAGGAGTATGTGAACATCCAGATGTGCTTCTTCAGAAGACTCAGGGAGCTCACAAGATCCTCAACTGGTATACCATCCTTTTTCCTCTGGAAGCCCAGTTCATTGTAAAAAGCTTTCAACTCCGTCTCCCCTTTCTGTCCTTTCAGCCATACTTCAAATTGACCTATAATAAACATTGCTCGGTTATAAAGCTCTTTCCTGTCGAACGTGTGGTAAGCTTTTGTCGATGGGTTTGTGGCAATATCATTCAGCCAGAGTTCGATGATCTTTGTCGAGTTGTTTTCTACTGCATTGACCAGTTCATCCGATAGAAGCTTTCCGGGGTACACAATCTTGTTCCCAAATGTACCCTCCACAAATGACTCCATGGAATCATGCATACTCCACAGGTCTTTCTTGAGGTCGATCAATTTTTCTACTACCCTCTGCTGCGAAGGGAAAGCCAATCTAGGAAGATTTTTGATGGGAAAATAACGACAGTCAAGGGCGTCATCTCCTGCCTGCTCCTTGCCACCCATCTTTTCAACCTCAAATGTGACGATTAACAGCTCGCCGTAAAACTTATTGGTTTCAGAACAGACATCCACCAGTTGAATGATTCTTCCTTCAACTCCAGTCTCCTCGTGCAGTTCTCGTAAGGCAGCATCCTCTATGCTTTCTCCCATTTCCGCAAAGCCAATAGGAAAACACCACATATCTTTAGAGGGCTCTCTGGCTCTTTTTACGAGAAGAATTTCTCGTTCGCGATTCACGAGAACTGCTGCCGCTACAGGCAGGGGATTTTCGTAGTGGATTTCCTTACAACTGTCACAGACCAGACGTTCTCTGCCTTCAAGCATGTCGGTGACGAGTTCCTTACCACAAAAATTACAGAATGCTTTGGTTTTCACTTTCGTGCTACAAATATTCTATCATTTTTATTGAACTTCATCATCCCCCTCGTTTCAAGCTCGTGGATCATCTTTGCTTTCACCACAACAGGGCTCACGTCTTTGGATATAAACTCTCTCTTAAAATCAATATATTTTGCAAGATCACCCTTCTCTTCCTTTACAAAAACGAGGGAATTAATATAATCTGTTGCTGTAACAAGCTCAAAGTGTTGTCTGAGAATATGTTCTCCGTTTTCAGCTGAAAAGTTGTTGATTACCTGCCGGACGTTTGAAAAATCGAAGAATTCCTCCCCCTCTTCCATCATGGAGGCGCTGTGAGTGATGATTAAAAAGACACCTGTCGGTCGCAGCAGCCTGTGAACCTCAGGTAACACATCTGGAAAAAAATAAAGGGAGTAAGCCGAAATGATTAGATCAAATGTGTCTGCTTCCATGTCAATCGGTGCAGGAAGAAGAACTCGCTTGAAGGCTGAATGCGTAGCAATTTTCCTTGCAACTGACAAAAATCCTTGCTCATTTGCGTCGAGACAGTCTATGCCTACGATAGACCTGAATCCACTGGGCAGAGCTTCTTCAAACCAGCCGTAGCCGCATCCAAGGTCAAGAATATCATGAACCCTTGTGAGATCAACAAGTCTCTTGGCTACCTCTCTGATATCCTCCTTGTTTTCAGAATGCTCTTTTATGAGTTCCCCTATGGTTTTGTGAAACCCGAGGTCCCCATAGCTCTTTATTACCAGTTCTTGCATCATACTTCATTTATATCGTAAGGCCGGGGTTTTGTAAACCTCAAATTAAAGATCATACCATCAGTAACAGGTTACGGGTATTGAAAATAAATACCACAAGGAGGTGGCCTTGCAATCAATGTAGCTGGATACCCTGTTAAATTGTTGGTATACTAATGACAAGGCTCGCAGGAAAGTGAATGGCTTTTCGCCAGATGAGACAGGCTAAAGAATGCAAGGGAGATGCAAGGTGGCACATTTTCAACCGGGTTGAGTAGACTGAGGGGATGATTACACGCCGCCACCAGTTAGTTGGCGCCAACTGGAATTTATTGATGATACACGGGTCGGTGTGTTTGGCCTTGATGAGACGCTGGCCGAGCTTTTCTCGGAAGGCTGGCAGGCAAACGATGAGGCAGCAGCAGAGATCATCAAGAGACTGGAGGCACATAAGAACTATATTCCCGCATCTGAGCGTGCTCATAAAGAGTATGCATATATCCTTCTGAAAGAGTACAAAAAATATATCAAGGTACAAGCGGCCAAGAAAAAACAATAAAAACACCCAATCCTTATCACCTCTCAGACCGGTTAGAAAAAGCCGCCCGAGTCTGTTTCATGGCCCATGAGCATTTAAACACCTTTGTTGGCAGGTAAAGCAAGCATGAAGGGATTCATCAGGTCATGGTGTGAATTGAAAAATGGGCGTACTAACCAGTACAGTTGGAACGGGCGACATTGGTAAAACAGAGCTTGCCCGTATGTATGCAAAAAAGTATGGAACCCATTATTCCCTGGACACAACCGGTGAGGGGAAAATTAAATTTATCACACTTGATCCATCAAAACATTATCAACGGCAACGGCCTTTGTTTAATCAGTGCGCACTGCTCTTTATATGACAACATTGTTAAATGGATTCCGTTAAACCAACGCTATCTGAAAAGCAGTAACTTTATATTTCTTAAACCGGCAGAAGATGAATGGACTTTCAATTTAACCCGTATCGGGAGCGCAAAGATTCTGGGGTTTCCTTTGTTTTTAGCCAGACTATTGAATGTTTCGTCAAAGTCAAAGTGTGGGTACGGCAAATACAGATCAAACCCATTGCCTGAAAGGTATCTTGGGGGCCTATTTTATGCTCTTTCAACAATAATTTATCCCTGTCTGATTCGGAATATTGTCAAACCCAGGATTAAAGAGATAAGAAGCTACACTGCCGTCCAAGATAATCCAACCTCCTGATTTTTCCCTTAATACAACAATGGTTTAGGGCGGGTAAATCCTCCATGTTAAAATCTGGTTGGTGTTTCTTGTGCTTAGCATGCTTCATTTTGCTGTCCACCATACTAAAACTCCAATGCAAGCTGTTCTCTGTAGGGTATGATGGGCGGCACCTCAGGGGGACAATCAATCCACCCCCAGAGATTACGATAGGTAAAGAGATTGTAACGGACCATGGCAATGAGGTTGGAGCGCCTATTTCTGAAACAGAACTTCTTCTTCGTGGGAGCAATCATCCGTACCTTTCTAAAAGCCGATAGAAGACTGCCTCATAGAGTCTCCATGGCCTCTTCTCATTGACACAGGAGAGGGTGGAACGATAAGAGGCATTATCAATACCGATATATTTCGGTTTCCCCATACAGCTTGCAAGACGCCGCAGATTTCTCACAATGAGTGAGCCTGGCCTAACTGGCAGAAAAATTATGGCCACAAACTGATTCCACGAGGGGAATTCTTTTAATCCCTTTCCACTCTTTGTCGTTTTCATTGCCAATAGAGCTCCTTCTTGAGAATCTCTGTAGTGCCTGGCCGAACATGTTGCTAAACTTATTCATGGGTACCTCCTTGGGGTTTCGTT
>ENA-UPXM01003012-UPXM01003012.1-activated-sludge-metagenome-genome-assembly--contig:-NODE-3012-length-18987-cov-185.416649_pt1 | contig 18987 bp, 18 predicted proteins | sample MGYA00238178_ERZ772708 | MGnify/ENA primary metagenome ERZ772708 (study PRJEB29002, sample SAMN05720212) | activated sludge metagenome | isolation source: anaerobic digester from wastewater... | reverse complement strand
ATGGCGTATGCCGCATAATAATGAAAAAGGGGCGCCTTGTTATGAGACAGCCCCCTAGGGGAGGTCTAATTCGTAATTCGTAATTGAAAAAAATCCGAAATCCGAAATCATTCTGCCTTCTACCTTCTACCTTCTTCCTTCAAATTTCCGCCTTCCGCCTTCCGCCTTCCGCCTTCTTTTTCACCAACTGTCCGCACGCCGCCGCAATGTCCTCCCCTCTGCTCCTTCTTAAATTCACCACCATATTCTTAGATTCCAGATATTGGATAAAACGTTGGGTGTTTTCAGGGGTCGATTTTTGATAGGGTGGGTGTGTGGAGTTGAATTGAATCAGGTTGATTTTGACAGGAAAAGCTCTACAGAATTGGGCTAGTTCTTCGGCGTCCGCTAAGGAATCATTAATTCCGTTAATCAGCACATATTCAATGGTAATCCTTTGGTTTGTCTGTTTGTGATAATACCGAAGCGCACTTTGTAGTTGATGGGTAGGATTCTTTTTGTTGGCAGGCATCAACTGAGATCGCTTTTCGTTGTTTGCCACGTGAAGCGAAACCGCCAGACTGGGCTTAAACTGAACATCCGCCAATTGCCTGATTTGATCCACCAAACCCACAGTTGATAGGGTAATTCGGGAGGGCGAAAGCGCATTGCCCTGGGGCGAAGTTAGGATGTTGATCGCTTTCATCACTTGTTCGTAGTTATCCAACGGTTCCCCCATCCCCATCATCACAATGTTGGTGATGTTTTGATCAAACAGTTCGTTAGACCGCTGATTCATTAGGGCATATTGGTCAATAATTTCCCAGGCACGGAGATTCCGTGTAAATCCCATGCTGCCCGTTGCACAAAATTTACACCCTAATTTACATCCTACTTGTGATGAAATACAAGCTGTTACTCTCTTGCCGGAAGGAATCAATACCCCTTCAATTAGATGATTGTCATGCAATCTGAAAATAAACTTAACGGTTCCATCCTGACTGGTTACCTCCTGACCAATTCGGGAAACCAAAAAGGTAAACTGCTTTTTGAGTTTTTCAATTAATGTTTTAGGAAGGTTTTGCATCAGGTCAAACCCGTGAACATTCTTTTCCCATAACCAACTATTCAACTGTTTAATACGAAAAGGTTTCTCCCCTATGGTTGAAAAAAACTGAATCAACTGCTCTTCCGAAACCTCACGAATATCGTTCTGATACATAGTGTTTAGTAATCTATTTTTTCAATACATTTCAGAGAATAAGTTGGAATCCACATTCCATGAGTGTATTGATGTTCAGGGAATTGCAGTACTTCTAAACACACTTTGACATCTAAAGTATCTTGGCTTCTATATTTATTTGGAACATATCCATAAATATGATAAACACGTGTATCTTGAATAAAGTGAGCAACAATCTTTGTATCAGGTTTATAGTATTGGGGACCTGGATAATAAGGCTCATCAAAATAGACAAACTTACCTGCTAATCCACAGTCACAATCACTCTGTTTTACACAACCGGTAAAGGTTAAAGGAAGCAATCCTAAAATAAGGTAAAGGAATTTAAATTTTAGTTTAGTTTTTTTGTTCATATAATGATTAGTTGTGATTTTTATACTTTAATAGCAGTTGAAAGAATTATTCCTTAATCAGTTTTGTCGAAAAAACACCCTCTGAATTTTGAACATGCACTATATACATGCCGGTATTAAGATCGGAAATATTGATTGTTTCCTCAATTTGACACTCCTGAGATAAAACCAATTTCCCGGCAATATCAAATATCTGAACGTGAGAAGTTTCTTTTAAACCATCAATTTTAATCCAATCTGCGGAAGGATTTGGGAAAATATGGATATCAGGAATTATTGTTTCAATGACTCCGGTTGTACAGTCAATAACAATAAGAAAAGAAGGCTCAAAAATTCCTCCAAAAATCATCTTATTGTTATGGCTGGAAGAGGATTGAATAAAGAGATTATTATCAGAAATAGAATAGATTACTTGGGAAATTGCCTCTCCTTCATCCTGTATCAAAACCTTAGTTATACCTCCGGTACCACCAATAAAAAGTGTACGATTATCACCGGCTACTTCTATGGCTGCATAATGTTCATCCTGAGGGAGAACAATTACACTTCTGAGAATTTGAGTGTTGATATTGTATTGATAAATTTTTCCATATCGGGCAAGAATAAAGAAATCTTCACCATTTACAGATCTGATATTTCTAATCCCGGTTATATTAGGGATGGTTACCAAATCAACAACTCTATCTTCTTCCAAATAGTAACAAGATAGAATACCGGAGCCTACATTACTTTTTTGTTTCCTGGAAAAAATCACCTTTTCAGTATCAGCATATAAAAAATCTTCGTAGTAGGTAGAACAACTATCGACAAATAGTTCAATGAATTCATTTCCGGTGTATCTGTATAATCTTGGGTATTCAGCGTAACAATAGTTGGCTAAGAGGTAAATATGAGTCTCATCCACAACTTTTACGTCAGGAGCATATCCTCCTACCAGATTATTCGGAGTATTTGGAATGAAGACCCATTTGTTGATGGCACCATCCCATTTATGAAATCGTGAAGCATAATCTATCTGATAAACCAGATCTTCACCGTTGCTCCCTTTGGCTCCGGACATCTTACCCAAAGAAACTACATAACCTTCACTCCAGGATGAGCCGGAATAATGGTAAATAGTTGAATACATGGCAGTACCCATCCAAATTTTTTGATCTAATATAAGACACTGATTTACGGATCCGTCAGTTGGGGGGTGGTTTATCAGTGTTACAACTTGTCCAAAAACACCATTTATTGTAAAAATGGAGATAAAAATGAATAAAAGTGAACTAATAACAGGATTTTTTTTCATGGTTACTGAGTGTTTGTTTTAATTGTTTTTCATCACATAACCTCCAGCCAGGAATCAACTTTCAAAGATACAAATATTTTTTTATTTAACCGAAAAAATGAAAATGAATTATATAATAATATAAATAGCTGTTATTCAGAAAGATAAGCTGAAAAATAAATTGAAAATCAAAAAAATTTAAATTCAATCCATTAAAAATTGCGAAGAAACCGCAACATATTTCACTTTTCCGCCAAGAGCAGGGTTCATTTTGCAAACTCTGACCTCCGCATGAACCACTTGAGGATATTGTAAACGAATCATATCCAATATTTTAGAACATAGCGTCTCCAAAATATTGACCGGTTCCTCCATGATTTTTTTAATATCCCTGTAAACAGATTGATAGTTGACGGTACGTGTAACATCATCATGTTTGGAGGCTTCACCGGTATCAACTTTCATGGTCAGATCCACCTTGAAATGGGTACCAATAATTTTTTCTTCTGCAAAACAGCCATGGAATCCGTAAAACTCCATTTCAGATAATATGATTTCACTCAGCATAATTCTAACTATTAAATTTTTGTAGCTCGTTTTCTCTCTTTTTCGTCCAATAAAATTTTACGTAAACGAAGATTACGAGGTGTAATTTCCAGATACTCATCCTTATTGATGGTCTCCATATATTCCTCTAAAGATAGTTTAATGGAAGGCGCAATTTTCATCTTTTCATCTGAACCGGATGCTCTCATATTGGTAAGTTTTTTGGACTTGCAAACATTGACAATCAAGTCATCCTGTCTGATATGTTCTCCAATCACCTGTCCGGCATACACCATCTCTCCCGGATCAATATAGAAATTTCCTCTATCTTGTAGTTTATCAATAGCATAAGCGTAAGCTTGTCCTGTTTCCATAGCGATTAACGCTCCGGCATGTCTGCCCGCAATCTCTCCCTTCCAGGGCTCAAATTCGAGGAAACGGTGCGAAATAATCGCTTCCCCTTCAGTAGCAGTGAGGATCTGATTTCTCAATCCGATAATACCGCGTGAAGGAATTCTAAAATCAAGGTGAATGCGGTCATTAATGGTATCCAATGAGACCAATTCGCCCTTTTTTCGGGATACATAATCGATCACTTTGCTCTCAAATCCTTCAGGTACCAATACTGAAAGTTGTTCAATCGGTTCATGGATTACCCCATCAATCTCTTTGGTAATTACTTGTGGCTGACCCACTTGCAATTCATATCCCTCTCTTCTCATGGTTTCAATCAAAATGGAGAGGTGTAGAATTCCTCTACCGTAAACATTGAGCATATCCGGAGAGTTGGTCTCCTGGATACTCATGGCCAGATTTTTCTCCAGTTCGGCAAAAAGACGATCTCGTAAGTGTCTGGAAGTTACATATTTACCATCCTGCCCAAAAAATGGGGAAGTGTTGATGGTGAACAACATACTCATGGTTGGCTCATCAATTTTGATGGGATCCAGCTGTTCAGGATTTTCAAAATCGGCAACTGTATCTCCGATATCAAAATCTTCCAACCCCAAAATGGCACAAATCTCTCCCGGATAAATGGGGTCCTTTTTCTTCTCTTTTCCTAATCCTTCAAAAACGTACAACTCTTTTACTTTGTTGGGAACAACCTTTCCGTTTCTTTTGATAATCGAAACATTTTGTCCCCAGGTTAAGGTTCCCCTTTTTAATCTTCCGATGGCAATACGTCCTACATAAGAGGAGTAATCCAGAGAGGAGATCATCATTTGTAGATTCCCCTTTTTTGCCGGTTTTTGTGGAATATGGGTAATGATTTGATCTAAAAGATAACTCACATCCTGAGTCGGGGTTTTCCAGGTTTCGCCCATCCAACCGCCTTTGGCAGAACCATATACGGTAGGAAAGTCAAGTTGATCGTCGGTGGCACCCAGATTGAACATCAGCTCAAAAACAGCTTCCTGAGCATATTCAGGATTACAGTTGGGCTTGTCCACTTTATTGATGACTACAATCGGTTTTAATCCCAATTCAATCGCTTTTTGGGTCACAAAACGGGTTTGAGGCATAGGACCTTCAAAGGCATCTACAACAATCAGAACTCCATCAGCCATATTTAGCACTCGCTCCACTTCGCCTCCGAAATCGCTGTGCCCGGGCGTGTCTATGATGTTAATTTTGTAATCTTTATATCGTACAGCGACATTTTTGGATAAAATAGTAATTCCTCGTTCTCTTTCCAGATCATTGCTATCCAAAGAGGATTGTTGTGCTCCCTGGGCTGTTCTGAATTGGTTGGATTGGTAAAGTATTCTGTCAACCAAAGTGGTTTTTCCATGGTCAACGTGAGCTATTATTGCAACATTAATAATTTTCTGCATCGTTATTTATTTCTTTTTATTTCTAAGTTTTAATCCGGCTATTATAGTGTCCGGTTTCAAATTCATCACTGCTTTCATCTCTCCGGACATGCAAAAACCGCATGAATCACAGAGATTAAATATTTTGCCGCCACACTCCGCAGTTCGGGTTCCATCAATTTGGATAAAGTTGGACACGAAGCAATATTTATCGGATATTTCCCCTTTCATGTACTTTAATCCCGATACGGAATTCATAATGGGAGCGCCTCTCTTTTTCAGCTGAATCACTTCATCCAAAACCTGCAATCTTTGTTCCGGTGTCAACATCAATGACTCAGTTCCGGGAAATGGAGTGTGCAAATTGATCGCAATCGATTTCAGTTTCGGGTGCGCTTCTACCCACTCAACTGCCTCTTTTATACCCTGATAGTTAATTTTATTGACCACCATATTGGTGTGCATATTGGGGTGATTGGAGTCGCTAATATTTTTTTCTAACTTTTCAAAAGCTCCTTTTCCACGAATCGCATCATGCAGTTCCCCAATGCCATCCATACTGATCCAGATAGAATTGGCTTTTAAATCCACAATAGGGAGTTGGGCATTGGTAGTCACGGTGGTGGTGAAAAACCCGATTTCGTGCGCCAGCGCAATCAAATCGTTGATGTTTTTCTCATTTTCTCTCCACAAAAGGGGTTCTCCCCCCTCAAAATCCACAAAACGGGACCCTAAATCGTAAGAGTATTGCAACTCTTCCCTAATTTGAGCATAGCTTTTGGAGATAATGTTCTCTTTTTCGTAGATTATGCAATGTTTACACTCCAAATTGCACTCATTGGTGACAAACAATACCGTTTGCAAAGGCTTTTTCTGACCTAAAAACCGAGTTTTAAAATACCAGTAAGGATGATAAAAGAATGATTTCATATGGGATAAAATAGAGCAATGCCGACGTAAGTTAAACAAAAAAAGAGAACTAAATTTCTGGCGCTGTACCAACGCAGCATAAACCAGTCGATTCCTGCCTGAGTAATCTCTTTCCATCTCTCCATTGGGAAGTGATACCAACGCCGTGAAATAGGGGAGGAGGGATCTTTTTGAAAGGCTAAAATGGATCGAAAGAGGGATATGGCTATGGGTAATATCCATAATGTAATTAAAAAAATGGGGGGAAGCATATTCAGAAGCACAAAGCAAACAATAAGCACAAAAGGAGAAAAAATAAACAGTATTGAAAAGAAAGTGATCCACTTTTGATCATTCAAAACGACCGCCAGCGTATTTTTGTGTATGGAACGATCCGCCTCAAAATCCATAACGGCATGGGTGTACAAAATGTTGATGACTAAAATTCCAACAATACAGGAGATGATTAATCCGGGAACGGTTGTTGTTCCGGAAGCGGCGATGGAGACTCCCTGCATGAGCAGAGGTCCAAATATAATTCCCAGTGTAATCTCTCCCAACCCAATATAGCTCAATCTCAAAGGGGGTGCGGAATAGAAGAGTGATAATAACATGGTAATGAGCACGATGATAGAGAGGTTCACCCGTTGATCCCAATGATAAACAAGAACAATCGCACCCATGAGCAAAGCAAACAGAGAAAAGAGTGATGCCGCAATAAACAGTTGCTTCACTGTTGCCCGACCATCCTGAATATAATCACATTTGGCAATCCGGGCGCGGATCCCTTTGGAATTCAACCTATCTCTGTATGATAAATCGTTCTTTTTGAGATCAAAATAATCATCCCACAAATTGGCACCCAAATGGGCGGACATCACCCCAAGCAGTGCGATAACTGACAAAGTGAGAGAAAAAGAATCACTTTTGGCGGCGAAAAAAATGGCGACTAATGCCGGTAAAGCACTTTGCGGTAATGCTACAGAGCGTGCATTTCTGATCCAGGAGACGATAACACTCATTGGAGTAGTGTTACTCTTCAGTAGGGTTATCAGATTTAATTTTGGGACGATACATAATGGCAACAATGCCCAAAATTAATCCGATCAACATCACTATAGGGGCAACAACAATACGGCGGGTATTGAAAATTTCCGGATTGAAATGTTCAGGATCTTCAGCAGCCCCACCAGATAAAAGGATATATCCTACAAATAAAAATAGGATTCCAATAATCATAATGATGTAATTGATTCTTCTGAATATAGGTGGAGATTTTTTGTTATCTGATGACATAATAAAATTGATTTTATAAATATAACCGATCCGTATTGATACTGATATATTTGTTCACTGATGATAACGATATCAACACGGTAAAAAGTATTGAAAATACGAATAATCCTCCCAAAATGAGTGAAATATTATAGATCTCTGAAAAATTAATAAATTCAGGGAAAATGCCATTTCCGATGTATAAAAGATAAGCTAATATGGAGAGTGCTATGACGCCTCCCCAAACTCCTTGAACAAACCCTTTGTATATAAAAGGTCTGCGAACAAATCCGCGGGTAGCTCCAACCAAAAGTAATGTTTTGATATTAAAGCGTTTAGCATAAATAATAAGCCTCAAATAGTTTCCAATCAACAACATCGAAATCAACATAAAAACACTACAGAGCAGAATAATAACAATCTGAATTTTTATAAAATTATTCAATACAGCCTTGACAATGGTGTCAGGATATTGAACATCTTGTACTATGGCTTTCTGTTTAATTGCTTTAGAGATTACATTGAGTGAGTCTTCATTGGCATATTCCGGAGTTACACTGAAAATAATGGAACCATTGATAGGATTAGTAATAATTTCCGTGTAGTCATTCCCGATAGCTTTGATGGCTTCTTTGGTATTCTCAATTTGTGAAGAAAATCTTGATTTTGAAATATAACTTTCCAGTTTAAGTTGTTGCTCGTAGGCTTGAATATCTGTCTCTTTAACATCCGGATAAAAAAGGATCTCAATCTCTATGTTTTTTGATAGATTATTGATGAACTGGTAGGAGAAATATCCAAAAAAGACAAATGAGCCGATAAGAAAGATGGTTAAAGCCAAACTAAAAACGGAACCGAAGGCAGATAATTTTAATCTGGCTTTGGTAATTCTATCTATCGAGTCAGAATATTTAGACATATGTCATCTACTACCTTAGTTCAAAAGAAGATTCTCCCAACAAAAGATCATCAGTATAAACCTGGATAATATATCTACCTTTAATCGCTTTATCCTTTTCCTTGAGATCCCAAGCTAAAACTACCGCTTCTGCTTGACCTGTATAGTTGATCGTTTTTTTAACGGAATATTGCAATTTTTGATCCTGATAATTGAAAGAAAAAGCATCGCCGGCTCCGGGTGTTAAAACTCTACCGGTTTCAGGAATGGCAATTCTGCAATACACATTAACGGGACCGGCAGGGATTAATGAGTTTTCACTGAGAATGAATGAGGTTTTGATTTGTTTCACTCTACTTGCTTTTTCGGTGATTACCTCTTCTCCTTTTCGTTTGAAATAAACCGGTCTTGCAATAACATTGTATGCTTTATGTACAGCAGCAGTGCTGATCTTCTTGCTTAAATCTTCTTTTTCTTGTATCAAGGTAGTTGCTTCAATCTGTTTTTCAGCTAACTGGGTCTTAACCTGAACATTCTCCTCTTTCAACATTTTGTTTTCAGTATATAACTGATCAATTTCAGTTACGTACTCTTGCGTAATTTTTTGCAAACGTTCAAGTTGTCGTTTAATTTTTCTGTAATCAGCCTGTGAGTCGATTAATTTTTTAATCTCATCTGCATTGGCTAGAATAATACTGTCTTTCTCAGACATCAATTCTGAAACAGCACCATACTCCTCTTTAATTTTGTTATGCTCAAGTAGCAGTGCGTCTAATTCTCCTTGTAAATTTTCTTTTTCTTCTACAGTTTGTACATATTGTGTGTTAAAAACAGGTTTGGCAAAAAAACCGAAATATAGAGTAGTAGCGAAGAAAAGAAGAGCCAAAGCTCCTAATAAATAAACCCATTTTTGTAGTGGATTTTTTTCTTTGTTTGATTCGTTATGACCGTTCATAATATAAAAAATTTTTGTATTTTCGAAAACTGGAAATTTGAACTGCAAAGGTACTAATAATTTTGTGAAAAATGAATAAAATCTCAACTTTACTCCAAAACTTGTTCAATTTTTTTTATCCTCGTTTGTGTGTCGCATGTCAGAATACTCTTTTTGAAAAGGAGACTCATTTCTGTTTACACTGTTTACAGAATATGCCGCAAACCAATTACCATACATTTGAAGAGAATCCACTGAACTATATTTTTATGGGAAGAGTGCCTGTAGAGTTTGTAGGATCCTTGCTTTTTTACAGGAAAGGGAATATGGTACAGTCTATATTACAGGAGATTAAGTACAAAAATAACAAAGAGCTGGGCTATTATTTGGGTCATTTGTATGGGGATCAACTAGCCAAAACAGATCTTTTAACAGATGTGGATTTCATTATTCCTATTCCTCTTCATCCGAAAAAGCAAAAATTAAGAGGGTATAATCAGAGTGAAATGATAGCTCAAGGATTAAGTTCGGGTTTAAACAAAGAGTATAGTATTGAGTTTTTAATCCGAAAAGATTTCACTGAAACCCAGACCAAAAAGAGCAGAATCAATCGCTGGGAAAATGTCAAAGATGTTTTTGAAGTTCAAAATGAGGAGGGAATCAGAAATAAGCATCTTTTAGTTTGTGATGATGTATTGACTACCGGCGCAACGATGGAAGCGGCGTTATCCAAATTGGTGGCTGTGGAAGGGGTTCGGGTTAGTGTTGTAACTCTGGCTGTGGTCGGTTAGGATCTTCTTCACTTTCAGGAGCATCAGTTTCCGGTTCATTTTTTGTATCTTGGAAGATCGGTTTATTAAAAATAATGATCAGGATCAAACCTATTGTAACACAAGAATCGGCAATATTGAAGATAGCAGGGAAAAACCAGGCTCCTCCCCACAAAGGAAACCACTCCGGAATTCTAAAAAGTCGGAAGTAGAACATATCTACAACATGACCCATGAACAGTGGAGCGTAGTCGTAAATGACACCATAAAAGATGGAGTCGATAATATTCCCGATAGCACCGGCAATAATCAATGCAAATACAATAATAGTGATTTTATGAAGTGAACGACGTTTAATCAAACGAATGAAATAGTAGATTAAAACAGAAACCACTGCAATACGAATCATGGTCAATGCAATTTTCCCAATTTTACCTCCCCAGGATAGTCCAAAAGCCATCCCTTCATTTTCTACAAAATAAAGGAAAAACCAGTTTTTAAAAACCGGAATCATCTCACCCAACTGCATATTTCCTTTGACCCATACTTTTAAAAGCTGGTCTGCAATAACCAAAACAAAGATTAAGATGATAGAAAAGAGGAGAAAAGAGTTCTTTCCGTTTTCTTTATTTCTTTTCATTAATCTTGGCATCAAAACTTAACGTAGCGTGAGGAACACTTCTTAAACGCTCTTTGGCAATCAGCTTTCCGGTAACCCGACAAATCCCGTAGGTTTTGTTTTCGATTCTAACCAGAGCAGCTTCAAGATTTTTGATGTACTTATCAAGTCGACTCGCCAATCTGCTGTTTTCCTCTTTAGAAAGTACCTGGTTCCCTTCTTCCAAGATTTTAAATGTGGGAGAAGTGTCAATCGTGTCATTTCCTGCATTGCTATATGCCTCCAAATACACTTCTAATCCTTTCTTTGCCTCGGCAATTTTCCCCTCGATGAGAATGCGGAACTCTTCCAGCTCCTCATCCGAATATCTGTTTACTACATTTTCTGACATGGCGATTAATTTTTAGTTTGAATTGCAAAGATACTAAAAAATTGAATACAAAGTTGTATTTTTGCAAATCATTTTTGGCTCCGTAGTTCAGCTGAATAGAACGTCAGATTCCGGTTCTGAAGGTCGTGGGTTTGAATCCCGCCGGAGTCACTAACTTATTTATTATGAGAAAGATAATAAATAAAATTGTGCAAATTATTTCCCAAATTTTGATTATTTTGATCAAAATTTATCAATGGACTCTCTCTCCATTGATGGGAAATAGTTGCAGATTTACGCCCACTTGTTCGGCTTATGGTATCGAAGCACTCAAAAAACATGGTCCTTTTAAAGGCAGTTGGCTAACTTTTAAAAGAATTCTCCGATGCAATCCCTGGGGCGGCAGCGGCTACGACCCGGTGCCTTGAAGGTAGAAGGTAGAAGGCAGAAGGAAAGCGGAAGGGTGAGGGCGGAAGGCGGAATGAGGCAATTACGAATTATGAATTACGAATTACGCCTTTACAAGGAAGAAGGTAGACGGTAGAAGGTAGAAGGTTCACTCGGGATGCGACTTCAAGTTATGTCCTGAGTGTCTAAGGGAAACGTGTAGTAGTCGCGTCCCGAGTAGCTCAATTTTAAAAACTTTCGACTTCCGATTTTCGACTTTCGACTTTCGCCTTTAAAAGATTTTTTTCTTTTTTTGGAAATAAAAAAAAAGGGGGGCAGACAAGGCTTTCCTTTTTTCAAATTTATTTCCCCACTCTGGAATATTAGACTTTTAGAGAATTCTTGATTTTGATTTTTTGATGTTGAGCTATTTGTGTCTTAACTCCCTGATAATCAGGTTTATCAATTGCCACGACTTTTAAGTCGTGGATAGGAATTGCCCCTCGTACCAAAGGGCTTTAGCCCAAACGAAAAAATTGAAAATTGAAAGTTTGGATTTTAACCCTAACTCCGCTCTTTTAGGTAGTCTATGGTTATTTTCTCAAATAGCTCCTTTGTTTTTTTAGTTGTTTCAGTAGTATACCACTGATCATTGATTCTAATTTTGAATATGCTTTTAGAAATTTCAATAATATCTTTTGGGGAATATTTACTCAGTAGTTTAGCTTCTTTAATTTTATCGTATAATTTGTAATAAGCAATCATAGCAATAAAATTGGCAAAAAGCCAGCCCTCAAGGACCATTCTGTCTTGCATATACATTCGGTCAGCCTTCAAGAAATTTTTATATGAATCAAACATTACTTCTATTTCATTTCGCTGTTTGTAATTTTCATATAGCTCTTGAGGTTCTATTTCTACGTTTGTTGTCAATGTGAGAGTTCCGAAGCTATGGAGTTTTTTATCAAATCCTTCTTTGTTGTATTTTTCAGGATGTGTACCCATTCGCGAAATATAATCTTCTTCCTCTTCAACACGGAGCTTCTCATCTAAAAAAGTGGTAAAATTTTGTCCCTCATTTTGATATGAGTAATACCATATTACTCGCTTTTCATAGATAAAAAACTTGTTATTTTTCTTGAAATCAATTTGTTCCAATGGAGAAAAATCAATCAATCCATTGTTTCGATAGAGCGGAATAATATATTGTAATGTATTATTATTTAGCGCATCTATATTTGCTTTGCTGTAGAAACCCTTGTCTGCAACGAAAATCACTTTATCGGTTTTCATCTCTTCCAAGCAAAGTTTCATTGAACTAACATCGTTGATATTGCCATTTATCAAACGGTAATAAACGGGTTCCTTAATGCCACATGCAAACATATACATTAGGCGGATTTGCTCGTCAAAATTCTTGTCAGGATTATACCCGGGAGCATTGATATGCAAATGGTTAGATGTTGTAGTTACATGAGTAGAATCGATCATCATATACTCTTTTTCTGAATTATTAGGGTTTTCCAGAAAAGAAATACGTAATTTCATCCATTTCAAAATCAACTGACGATTTTCACCGATGTATCTCAGAGTTTTTGTTATTATTTTGTCAGTCAATGCTTTATTATGCCAAAACAACGAACAGTAGTCATGATGATGTAGTCGTTGCATGCGCTTTATGGGAGCTTCATGTGCAAAGCGCATCATGGCAACTGAGAGCAGAACTTCCAAATCTTCCGAATCGAAGATAGTTTTCATTCCTTGAACCTCCTCTTCTAAAAGCTCGCTGAATAAGCCATATACACCGAACATTTTGATGTCAACATTTGTTGGATCAACGCTTCGTTTCGCCTTTTCTTTAAGCTGACGTTTCTCTGATGGAATAAATCCGTCCTGTTCGGTAATTTTTCCGAGTAGTCCGACTGTTATTTTATCGGATCTTTTCTTTTCTTTATTGTAGCGATATTCTACTTGGTATTTGTAATAATGACCGCCAATTTTTCTGATTTCTGTTCTTGGCTCTTTGAATTTTTGAGCCCATTCTGGTAAATACATAAACAACTTAATTAGGTTGCACAAAAGTAATAAAAAAAAATGACATAACAGACGTTATATCACATTTTTTTTTAAATAGACGTGAAATATGGCGGAGTTAGGGTTTTAAAATTGTAACACATTGTAAATCAATTATATCAATTGCCACGTCTCTTTAGGGCGTGGATTGAATGAATCCCCCGATAACCCAGGGCTTTAGCCCAAATTTATTATAATGTCACCCCTTCTGGGTCACTATTTTTCCATAAGGAATAATATCACCGAGTGGGGAAAAGATATTACTAAAGAGGAGTATTTTTTCTGCCCCCTAATTATTTTTTTTAAATAAAAAGTAAGAAAAAAGAAATAAGAAGTAAGAAATTGAAAATCAAGCGGATCCGTAATTCGTAATTCGTAATTGAATTCCGCCTTCCGTCTTCCGCCTTCCGCCTTCATTATTGCTCTTGGTATCCAAACCGCTTCATCATCAGGTCTTGGTTGCGCCAGTCTTTGAGGACTTTGACGGAAAGGTCGAGATAGACCTGCTTTTCGATAAATTCTTCGATCGCTTTTCGGGATTCAATGCCCAATTGCTTAATGGCAGAGCCTTTGCTGCCAATCAGAATTCCTTTTTGGGTGTCCCGCTCGCAGTACAGCATGGCGCTGATTTGCACGATATGATCAGCTTCTTTGTAGCTTTCTACAACCACCTCAACACTATAGGGAATCTCTTTTTTGTACAACAACAAAATCTTTTCTCTGATGATCTCGCTGATAAAAAAACGAACCGGTTTGTCGGTGAGTTGATCTTTTGGGAAAAAGGGAGGAGAAACGGGCAGGTGTTGGACAATCCTTTCCTGCAACCATTCTATTCCGATTTGATGTAAAGCGGAGAGTGCAATCGACTCAATGTCCGGGAAAAGATTGGTCCAATATTGCTCCGTCTCTTTTACGGCTTCCGGTGTGCTTTTGTCGACTTTGTTGATAATTAATATTTTAGGAATTTTGCACTCTTGCAGTTGAGCCATAATCTCTTCATTGAACCGGGTTTCACCCACTTCAACCATCAGCAAAATGAGGTCGGCATCGGTGAGGGCAACATGGATGTTGTGCATCATCATTTCCTGCATTTTATACGCCGGATCAAGGATTCCCGGAAGATCGGAATAGACAATCTGATAATCCTCTCCGTTGACAATACCCCTAATCCGATGTCGCGTAGTTTGTGCCTTATTGGTGATAATCGACAATCGTTCACCCACCAAAAGGTTCATCAATGTGCTTTTCCCAACGTTGGGATTGCCGATAATATTTACAAATCCTGCTCTGTGTGTCTCTTGATTCATGTTCTCTATCTTATTGATTATCAGATGCAAACCACTCAGCAAAAGAGTTGTCAGTCTCTTTTAATTTTAGCGAAAACAGTTGCACATCGGGTGGTAAAACCGCTTTGATTTTTTCTGCAAAGTAACTCAACATATTTTCTGTAGTGGGTTGAAACGGCACCAAAATGATCTTCTCGTAATTTTTCTGTAATGATTTGATGAGTGCCTGATCACTTTCCTGACTGAGCATCAAAGAATGATCCAAGCTGTCAATCAACTCTCTGTTAATCAGTTTTTTAAGTACTGAAAAATCGATCAACATCCCTTTCTTGGGTGACGATTTATCCTCGTTTGGTCTGCCCACAACGGTTACTTCAAAATGGTAGGAGTGCCCATGAATATTCTTACACAATCCATCATAATTGTGCAGGGCATGCGCCATCGCAAAGTTAAAAACTTTCGTCAATCTGATTGTTGCCATAACTACTGAATAATCAATTTATAAATCTGTTTTTTTCTATCATTTATTTTAAAAAAATAAAAACCGGGGGGGTGATCAGCTATCGAAACTCCGGAAGGCAGAGCACTCAAATCGTAAGTTCTTACCTCTCTGCCCATGACGTCATAAAGAGTTAAGCTCAAATCACTACTATTTTCGATATCATCATAAAATAGCAGCAAATCGCCATGTGCGGGATTGGAAAAGCGGATAGATTGTACGATTTCAGCAAACTCCTCAATCCCGGTCGGATCGAAACCGTTGATGGAGTCATTCCCGTAAATTTTGCCTACCAGTTCCGGAAAATCAATAAACGGGTTTCGGTTTTCCTGTAGAGCAAAGATCGCTTCATTTCGGTTCAACTCCTTTTGACTCACCGGATCCTGATTATGCCATTGGATCAACAATTGGAGTGCCCAGGGTTTCAAAGAGCCATTGGTAAACATGGAATTGGCTGTTACACCCATGTTTTTATCCATATAACGCACAGTCATGTAGAAATAGGAGCGTGCAAAATCCCCTTTATATTCATCGATAGGTTCAAATACCGTTCCGGTATATCCCGGGGTGGTACAACTTCCCACTTTGGATCCGTTGAGACTGGTCCAGGTAGCTGAGCCCACTTTCCCGTAAGGATAATTACTTCTTCTGTTGTTGACGTAGCCATCAGTCGGATATAAATGAAAGAGGTCAGTGTAGAGCGGTGTTGCATCATTAAACCAGCTGGCAGGGACGGAGTGTTCTCTGTTGTAGCAATCTCCTTCTGTACTGTAGTTTCCACATTGGTCGGTAATGAAAGTGTACTCATAAGCCGGTTCTCCACCGGGATTATCGGAATAGGGATCCCAAACTTTTCCATTCGGTTTGCGATCGGTGGATGGAAATGCGTTCCATAATTCGGAGTAAGTTAACGCTTCGTGATCTTTGATGATATGGTGAAGGGCAACCCGCAGTGCATATCCTTTCTTATTCGCAGCACTGCTGTAATATTGATCCGGAATTTGACCCGATAGAGGGATCAAAATGAAAGAAACCCATAAAATTAAAAGAGACTTTTTCATAAAGTGATGAAATAAAATGCAAAGTAACACTTTTTTTATGAACTACACCCTTCCTGTCCCCCCTTTTTTTCTTTTTTAAAAAAAAGAGAATAAAAAAATCAAATTACCCCCAAAGCCCACTTAATGCCGACAAATAAAGCAAAAGCCACAATAGCTAGACCGGAAATCAGGTCCACTTTAGCTAACATTTTTTCGCCCAGTTTGGTTTTGTATTTGTGCGCAATGCCGCATAAGAGCAGCCACCAGCCACCCGACCCCAGCAAAATACTGAAAAGCAGAACTACGGCTCCAAGCGGTTTCACATCGCTGATGCCTACAAAAGCGAATACCGCAATAAAGAAAATGATGGTCAAAGGATTGGAAAGAGTGAGGATAAAGGAGCTCACATAATCTCTCAATAAATTGCCATTTTCCTGAAGTGCGGGTTCGACTGTACGTTTTTTCTTACGCATAATCTGAACTCCAACCATAACCAGGAATAGAAACCCAAAAAAGTGAAACCAGGTTTCGTAGTCAATTAAAAAATCGGAAACAAAGTTGAGTCCCAGCACAACAATCAGTCCAAACAGGAGGTCTGCTGTGGTAGCCCCTAATCCTGTAACCAGTCCGGAAATGTAGCCCTTGTTCAATGTACGATTAATGCAGAGAATACCGACCGGACCGACAGGCGCAGCAATACAAAATCCTAACAGAAGACCCTTAAGAAATAGTGAGAGATACATAATGTAAGCCTATTTTTTCTTTTTGGTGAGTAAATTTTTAATATCGTTGAGCTTCATGAGTGCCTCAACGGGAGTGAGGGTTTCAATATCTATACCAATAATTTGATCTTTGATGTCCAGCAGCAAAGGATCGTCCAAAGCTATAAAACTGAGCTGATAACCCGGATCTTTAGGGGTTGCTTCAGCTATTTTTTGAGACTGATCCCGGGTACTTTCCAGACTTTCGAGAATTTTTTCTGCTCTGTAAAGTACCTGCGCCGGCATTCCCGCCATTCTTGCCACATGGATTCCAAAACTGTGTTCACTGCCGCCCGGTTCCAATTTTCTGAGGAACAAAATCTTATTGTTGATCTCTTTCACGCTGACATGGTAGTTTTTGATTCTCTCGAACTGCTCAGCCATGTTGTTGAGTTCGTGGTAGTGGGTTGCGAAGAGAACTTTTGCTCTATGCTTTTTATGTTCATGCAGATATTCCGCGATGGACCAGGCAATGGAAACTCCGTCGTAAGTACTGGTTCCGCGTCCAATCTCATCCAAAAGGATCAAACTTTGATTGGAAATATTGTTCAGAATACTCGCAGTTTCATTCATTTCAACCATAAAAGTTGATTCTCCGGTACTGATATTGTCGGACGCTCCTACACGGGTAAAAATCTTGTCGATAATGGAGAGATTTGCCGCTTCAGCAGGCACAAAACAGCCCATCTGCGCCATCAAAACAATCAGTGCGGTTTGGCGTAACAGTGCCGATTTTCCCGACATATTGGGACCGGTAATGATGATAATCTGCTGATTCTCATTGTCGAGGTAGAGGTCGTTGGCAATATATTTTTCCCCGAAAGGAAGATGTTTTTCAATCACGGGGTGTCTGCCATTTTTGATCCGGATAGCCGTTCCCTCTTCGAAAATAGGTTTTGTGTAGTTGTTTTCTATCGATACGGAGGCGAAACAGAGTAAGATATCCAATTTGGCAATCAGACGGGCGTTGAGTTGAATAGTAGAAATATATTCGAGTAATCCGATAACCAACTCATTAAATAAGCGAGCTTCAATGGCTAAAATTTTCTCTTCAGCACCTAATATTTTGGTTTCCAGATCTTTCAATTCTTCAGTGATGTACCGCTCCGCATTGGTCAGAGTCTGTTTTCTTATCCAATCTTCAGGAACTCTGTTTTTATGCGTATTAGTTACTTCCAGATAGTAGCCGAAAACATTATTAAACCCGATTTTCAAACTGGTGATTCCGGTTTTAATCGCTTCCCGGTGTTGAATATCCGCCAATATCGTTTTGCTGTTTATAGCTAAGCTGCTCAACTCATCCAGTTCAGGGTCAACCCCTTTTTTAAAAACACGACCTTTATTAAGCATTACTGGCGGATCATCCAAAATCTCATTTTCAAGTTTTTGAGACAATGAAACAAGAGGATTCAGTTGTTCCAAAATTCGTAACAGTTCACTGTGTTCAATATGTTGCGCCTGTTTTTTAATCGCTTCAACAGCACGGAGCGATCTTGCCAGCTGGAGTAGTTCCCGGGGGTTGATTTTCGAAGTCGCAATTTTAGCTACTAGTCTTTCCAGATCTCCGATTTGTTTCAGCATCTGCGTCATCTGGTCGGCGACTTCCCTCTGTTCAGTGAAATACTTCACAATGGCGAGACGCTCTTCAATCATTACCCGTTCTTTCAAGGGCAGCACCATCCATTTCCTCAACATCCGCGAACCCATTGGGGTTTCGGTTTTGTCCAGGATTTGCAAAAGAGTAACTGCGTTTTCATTGTGGGAGTAGATTAATTCCAGATTCCGAATCGTAAATTGGTCTAGCCAAACATAGTGTTCCTCCTCAAAACGAGTCAACTTATTGATATGCTGAATCTTATGATTCTGAGTTTGATGGAGATAGTGTAAAGCCGCACCCGCTGCAATGATTCCATAGCTCATATCTTCGACCCCAAAACCTTTTAAAGTATTGGTTTGAA
>ENA-UPXM01003009-UPXM01003009.1-activated-sludge-metagenome-genome-assembly--contig:-NODE-3009-length-18995-cov-5.737170_pt1 | contig 18995 bp, 17 predicted proteins | sample MGYA00238178_ERZ772708 | MGnify/ENA primary metagenome ERZ772708 (study PRJEB29002, sample SAMN05720212) | activated sludge metagenome | isolation source: anaerobic digester from wastewater... | reverse complement strand
TTTTGTTTTTTAACCGGAAATCAATCTTTCGTTTTCGAAAAATTACCGAACTTCAGTTTGGCTTAAACCATTCATTTTCACACCATATTTCCACTGAACATAGGCAAAAACCTGATAAAGGCGGTATTCAAATTTCAACCCATAATTTTCATTGGGATTATATTCTATTGTTGATTCTATCACATTTCTATATTTACCAGTAAAAAAATTAGAGTTCCATTCCGTCACTAGAAAAGTGTTTCTGCTTTTCAGATAACTTTCAGAATACATACTCATGGGTTTTGCAACCGCAGTGATGAAATACTCATATTGGGTGTCCAAAACATCCAGTTCCCATTCATCATCTTCGTTTTTAGTGGGTTTTATTTCGTGATTTTCTTTGTTCTCTGCGATTTTATTTTGCGGCCCACAACTGAAAACAAAGAGGGAGACCATTATTATAAACATTATTTTTTTCATTGCGTAATTTTAATTTTAAAGATAGGCAAAAATAAAAGACCGAAGTTGAATCAACTCCGGTCTTTATTTATTTTATTTAAGTTCGTTTATTTTGAGGACTTAAATTCTCTTTGAATTACAGATACAGCGGGGAAGTGATCGCTATAACCACCTGTGAATTTATCACCATCCCAAGATCTTAATGGATATCCTTTCCATTGTCCAGAATCATTCACTAAGTAAGAAGGTGCAAAAACTTCGGCTTTATAAATAGAATAAGTCGGCGTTAATTTTTCTGGAGCGTATAAATTTTTAGAAACGATAATTTGATCGAAAAGATTCGGAGCATCGCGATATGCCATTGAAGCAACACCCGCTTTAAAAGGTTTGTACATCAAATTGTAATAAGGGCTTGTTTCGGATAACTGAGAAGGGTCACCAACTGCTCCTAGAAATTTTTTCACACTTGGACTTACAGGATCATCGTTGAAATCACCCATCGCAAATAATTTTCTTTCTGGATCTTCGGCTCTGGCTTTATCCATTTCGCCTTTCAATACTTTTGCTGCAGCTGCACGTCGAGGTAAAGATTGTGCTTCACCACCACTTCTTGATGGCCAGTGATTCATAAAGACCCCCACTTTTTCCCCATCGAGTAGTCCTTTTACGACCAAAACTCCTCTGGTGTAAGATCTTTTGCCTTCTTCATTATAGACTTTAATATCTTTCATATAAGAATCAGTTACTTTGAATCTGCTTTTTTGATAGATGATTGCAATATCAATTCCTCTCGCATCGTAAGAATTGTAATGAACAATGCCGTAGTTCGATTTTGCTAAAGCTGGTTGTGCGATAAGATCCTGAATAACCTGTCTGTTCTCCACTTCAATTAATCCTACAATTACCGGATTGTCATTGGTGTATTGTCTGCCGAGTTCTGAAATAACTTTCGCTTCGTTGAATAATTTTTGATTGTATTTTTCTTTATTCCAGTTTTTAGGACTGTTTTCAGTAAAATCATCTGCGAGAATTTGGTGACGGATTACTTTTTTTCCGATGAGCAACGAATCACTCCATTCGCCTTTATAGTCCTCTGTTGTTTCCAAATTTTTTAAAGAATCCAAAGGAACACTTCTGTGAAATGCGGGATTGTGTACGTCTTTTGTTCCGTCTATATAATCTGCAGAGGGTACAATATCCCAAAGATTTTCAACATTAAGGAAACCGACTGCTGCTCTCTGAACCTGTTTTTGTTGCGAAAAAATAAATCCGAAACAAAAAACGAAAACTAAGATATAAAGTTTTTTCATTTTTAAAATTATAGTAAAAAAATTAAGGAGGTAAAATTAGTGAATATTTTTCAATGTAAAGAGGTAAATAAAATCATTAATATGATGTTAATCATAGATCCAGGAACAACAAATAATATTAATAATTGTTAACGCCTATTTATGAGAATAAAGTGTTAAATATGTTTAACTTAACAAAAATTAAGTTTAAATTTGTTGCCCCTTAATAAATTGATATCAAAATAGGGGAATCTAAATAATTTGTTATGATTAAAAAATTATCCTTAATCTCATTGTTTACATTGCTTCCTGCGTCATTTTATTTCGCGCAAACTACGGTTTATGCTTATGTAAAAGATCAGGAGGGAAAACCAGTTGAGAATGCAGCGATTGACTTAGGGCAGTCTGCAGAGCATGTAAAAGCCGACAAAATTGGTTATTTCCAGTTTGTTGATTTAAAACCAGGCCATTATCAAATCACCGTTTCGAGACCAAGTTTTGAAGCAAAATTAATTCAATTTGATGTAACTGCCGATGACAAAAGAAAAGATTTGGGGGTTATCAGTTTAGGGGTAGCCGCGAATCCACTCGCAGGAGTTATGGTGATCGATGATTCTGCTAACGACAGTTCCGAAGGAGGATCATCTATGCAGCCTACTGTAGGACTTCTAAGTTCTGGTAGAGATACTTTCCAGAATGTTTCAGCCTTCGAATTGGGTGCTTATTGGTTCCGACCAAGAGGAGTGGAAAACAGATATGAAGATGTGCTTTTCAACGGGATTTCAATGTCTAAGGGAGATGATGGAAGAGTAGATTTTAGCAACTGGGGAGGATTAAATGATGTTACAAGATATCCTTACGAATCAGTAGATAATATTACTCCTTCTGAGTATTCTTTTGGAAATCTGGGCGGAGTGGTTTATTACAATACAAGAGCTTCTAGCTACCGAAAACAAACTTCTTTAGCTTATTCATTTACGAACAGAAGTTATTTTCACCGAGCGATGGCTACATATTCTAGCGGTTTGTCTAAGAAAGGGTGGGCTTTCACTTTTTCTGCAAGCAGAAGATGGGCAGATGAAGGTGTTATCGACGGTACTTACCAAGATTCTTACGCGTATTTTGGAGCCATCGAAAAACAGTTCAACAGCAGACATAGTATTAATTTCACCGCTTTTGGCTCCCCAACTTACAGAGCGAACAATTCGCCAAACACGCAGGAAGTTTATGACTTAATGGGTAAAGATTACAACTCTTATTGGGGATGGCAAAATGGGGAGAAAAGAAATTCCCGTATCCGTAATGTTTTTGAACCTATGTTTATGATTACCGATTATTTGAAAATTGGTAAAAACAGCAACTGGAATAATACCCTTTCATATCAGTTTGGGAGAGACGCAAGAAGTCGCCTCGATTGGTTCCACGCTGCAGATCCAAACCCAACTTATTATAGAAATTTACCAAGTTATTTAATGTCAATTGGAGCTTCGCAAGCTGATATCGATGCAAATACATACGCTTGGCAAAATGATCAAGGTGTAAGTCAAATTAATTGGAACAACATCTATAATGCTAATAATATCAATAGATATGATATGGCAGGAAAAGAGAAAGCGGCTATTTATACCATTGTTGAAGATGTAAACAAAGATAAAACCATCAGTTTTGTTTCACATTTCGATACCAAATTAGCTTCTAACTGGAAATTGAACCTAAACTTTACCTATCAAAATTTAAAATCAGATAATTTTAGAGAATTGAAGGATTTGTTAGGTGGTTTATATGCAACCAATCTTAATGCTTTCGGAAACGATCAACCTTTTGATTTAGACAATCCGAATGCAAAAATCAAAGTAGGAGACAGAACGCAGTATTCCTACGATTTATTGAGAAATCAATACAGTTTCAATGCTTCTACTGAAGTAGATTTACCGAAATGGAATGTCGTAGGATCAGTATTTGCATCCTTCGCAGATTCACAAAGAGACGGTAAATTTAGACACCACTATTACCCTACAAGCAAAGGGAAAAGTGATGTTTACAACTCATTTGATGCAGGAATCAAAGGAAAAGTAACTTATAAAATAAACGGTAAAAACTTTATTGTTTATAACGGAGCCTTTTTCAGTTTGGCACCAACTTTAAATGAAATTTTCCTTAATCCACGGGTAAGTAATATGATTACACCTAATGTAGAAAATCAGCTTATTAATTCTAATGATTTAAGTTACATATTAAGAGGGCAGGTTCTGAAAATTAGATTGAGCGGATATTACACAACCATCAATAATGCTACTGAAATTTCGAGGTATTACGCGGATATTACGAGTGGTTCCGGTGATCAAGGAAATGCATTGGTTGCAGAAGTTCTAAGTGGGATTAACAAAAGCTATAAAGGTCTAGAATTAGGCGCAGAGGTGAAAATTACTCCAACTCTTAGTGCAACTGCCGTAGGAAGCTATGGTGATTACAGAATTACCAACAATCCAAAAGTACTTACTGCGGATGATACTACTGTGAAAAACTTTGGTAATCCAATCAGAGATTTTGGTACCGCAAATCTTAAGGATTATAAAGTTGCTGGAACGCCGCAAAAAGCCTATTCATTTGGATTGCGATACAACTCCACAAAATTCTGGTGGATTGGTGCAACAGCAAACTATTTACAGGATCAATATTTAGATTTTTCTGCACTCAACAAGACTGCAACTTTATATACAGATGCTACAGGACATCTTTATCCTAATGCAACACCAGAAAATATAGCACTGGTTACTAATCAGAAAAAATTCGATGATCAATTTATGCTTAATGCAAATGCCGGGAAATCATTCTTGTTTGGAAAATACAGAATGGGTCTTAGTTTAAGTGTAAACAACATTTTGAATAACAGAAATTATGTAACAGGAGGATTTGAGCAAGGAAGATCAGTAAACTTCCCGGAAGCTTTTGCTGATGCACAAAGAGACAAGCCTTTGTTCGGACCAAAATTATGGTATGATCGAGGAACGACTTTCTTCGCAAACGTTTATTTAAGGTTTTAATTAATAATAATATATCCAAATGAAAAAATATAATTCATTTTTAAAGGTTTTATTACTCGCTTTCACAGCGCTGTTTTTCACAGGTTGTGTACACGATGATAAATATGATGCACCGAATTTAGACGGTTTTCAGTGTCAGGATCTTGTAGCAACATTATCAATTGCGCAGGTCAAAGCTCTACACACGAATGTTACCTATGTTTTCCCGGATAACTCCACCGCTGTAATGGAAGGTTATGTATCTTCTACAGATGAAACAGGAAACATTTATAAAACGATCTATATTCAAGATTCACGGGTAAACCCAACGCAAGGTTTTACCATCAGTGTTGATGCGGTAAGTACGTACACCAAATACCCACAAGGTAGCAAAATCTATATTAAATTAGCAGGTCTTGCTTTAGGAACATATGGAGGATTGGTGCAGTTGGGTATCAAGGATTCAAGATCAATCGCAACAGGAGTTGATGCAGTTTCTAGAATTCCCGAAAAACTTTTGCCTACCAAAATGTTCAGATCTTGTGCACCGATAGAGAATATTGTGCCTAAAGTTTTGAAAATCTCTGATTTTAATGCAAATAATAACCTATTAGGAGCTTTAATTCAGGTGAGTGATGTTGAGTTTTCGAAAACTTCCCTTTGTGGTAATTTCGCTCCAGACGGATTTACAGTAGACAGGCAAATTGGTGAAGGATGGAATACTACTTCAAACAACTATACCGCTACAGCAACGGTGAGAAACAGTGGTTTCGCTTCGTTTGCGAATCAGCTTGTACCTGCAGGAAATGGTGCATTTGTGGGAATCTTCAGTAAATTTACAACTACATTTCAACTGTATATCAACAAAATTTCTGATTTAGCGGAAATGAAAAATTTCCCTAGAAAAGATGGTATTGCAAAAAATCCTTGTGAATTAGATCCATCGAACTTGACTGCCAAAACAGTGGCAGATGTTAAAAAACTAATTAGTGGAAATTTAACACAAATTACGGGTGATTTTGTATTAAAAGGAATCGTTACCGCCAATGATGAAACAGGGAATCTTTTCAAATATATTTATCTTGAAGATGCAACAGGAGGTATCCGTATCAATATCAATAAAACTGCTCTTTATCAAGATGCAAGATTTAAAGTGGGTAAAGAAATTTCTGTTAAACTCAAAGATTTGTACATTGGTAATGTAAGTGGAGAACTTCAACTGGGCGCTCTATTTAATAATAATTTTGGACAAATTGCAGAAGCCGATGTTTATAAAACCTTCTTTGACAATAAAAAGGCAATATCAACAGTAGAAGCAACGGAAAGAACAATCACACAGATTTCTCCGTCAGATGTTGGTCGATGGATTAAAATTAAAGACGTTCAGTTCATTGCTTCAGAAATCGGAAGCTCTTATGCAACAGGAGCTCCTAGTAACAGAAATCTAGAAGACTGTAGCGGCAATAAGATTGTAGTTCGAACAAGCAATAGAGCAACTTTTGCAACAGAGGAGATTGATGATGGGAAAGGTGATGTTTATGGAATTTTAAGCATCTTTAATGGTGTGTACCAATTATGGCTTCCACAACAAGTGAACGCTCTATTTAACAAAAACCGATGCGATGGTTCTAGTCCGGCAAGCGTAATTTTCAGAGAGGATTTCCAAAATGGATTAGATCTTAATTGGAAATTAATTGATAAAGCTGGAACTCAAGCGTGGACTACTTCAAACCAAGGTACTGGTAATAATTATTACGCAGTGATGAATGGTAGCGGAACTGCAAATGAAGACTGGTTAGTTTCTAAGGAAATATCCTTGTCAGGATTTACAAAATACACAGTTTCCTATTTAACCGATGGAAGCGGTAGTAACCAAAATCCTATTCAGGTTTTGATCACAGATAATTATACCGGTGATCCATCAACAACTACATGGACGCCTCTAACAGGAAAAATTGATGCGGTGTTGACTGGATTTGGTTTTGAAACTTCAAACCGAGTAGACATCAACTCTTTTGCAAACAAGAAAGTTAGAGTTGCATTTAAATACATCAGTACTACAAGCGGATCTGCGACTTGGGAGGTTGATAACATACAAGTGAAAGGAATGAATTAATTTTCATTATAATTTTTAAATGGACTGTCTGCAATGACAGTCCATTTTTTTTTGATGTAAGTTTAGAATCTTCATTATTTATTGTAAGTATTCACCGCTAGAAATATTGGGAGGTGTTTCGATCGATCTGCTTTCAATGTTTTTAAGCCCGCAAAAAGCACAGAAGAAACCAAATGAGTGTTCGATTTACTCCATAACATTATTCTTTTTGCAAAAGCCTAGAAACAACTCATTAATAACGAAATTGGTCAACACAGAAAGCTTAATCTTTGTTGCCATCAAAATGATCATTCGAATCTAATAAATTCATGAAATATCGATGAGTTCAGAACAAAAAAAAGGTTGCAAATTTGCAACCTCTCTATTGATTATCTTTCTTTAAAAACTAACCTCATTCACCTCTTTTCCTCGCTGGAAATTCATTGTTTTTTGATTTCCTTTGAATGCGATATTCACCAAATTGAATTGTTTTGGAAACGTACTCAACATGATGGTATTCTTTATTTTTAAGGTGTTAATATCGGAAATTCCGTTTGCTTCAAAATAAACCCACACCGATTCACCATTGATTTGGCTTCCAGTAAAGGTAAGTGCTTTCGGACTGCCGTCAACATACACATCGAAATTGTTATTCACATATTTCTTTACCTCCGCTTCGAAACCTGCGGTGTTTGCATTTATTTTAATGGCATCAGAAATGTGCTCCTTATTCATTTTTGTGGTAAACTTCAAGGTCTTGCTTCCTTCCACATAATCGACTTTGGTCATCGATGAATAAAAATCTGCTTCCGCAAAACTCATCATCAATATCAAAGTTAGAAATCCTGTAAACTGTAAAAACTTTTTCATCTTTTTCTTTTGTAATTATTGTGGCTCAAATATAATGCCATTAGAAATTCACATTCACCGTGTATTTATCGTAAAACGCCTTAATATGCGCGACAGCGTCTTTTGCAGTATCTACAATCCGGAAAAGATTCAAATCTTCTTCAGAAATCATACCGTTGGCTAAAAGCGTATTTTTAAACCATTCGATCAATCCGCTCCAAAATTCTGAACCGACCAAAACGATGGGAAATTTTCCAATTTTGTTGGTTTGAATTAAAGTAATCGCTTCCATCAATTCATCTAAAGTTCCAAATCCTCCCGGCATTACGATAAAGCCTTGAGAATATTTTACAAACATTACTTTTCTCACAAAAAAGTAGTCGAAATCCATGCTGTATCCTTTGTCAATAAAAGGATTAAAATGTTGCTCAAAAGGCAGTTCTATATTTAAACCGATCGATTTACCACCACCTTGTCGTGCGCCTTTGTTTCCTGCCTCCATAATTCCGGGACCACCTCCTGTGATGACTCCGAAGCCAATTTCTGTGATTTTTTCTGCAATATCGACCGCCATGTTGTAATGTTCGCTATCCTGCTTTAATCTTGCAGACCCAAATATAGAAACACACGGACCGATTTTCGCTAACTTTTCGTAACCATCTACAAATTCAGCCATTATTTTAAAAACCATCCAACTGTCTTTCGTGATGGTTTCGTCCCAAGTTTTTTCCTTAAAAGACTTTTGAACTTTTTGATCGATTTCAAATGCGGGTCCGGTTATTTCTTTGGTGGTTCCTTTCCCTCTATTTATTTTACTCATTCTTTTATTTAAAAATATTTTCAGCCACCAAAATAGATTCTGGGCGACCTACATCTACTAAATGGGCTTGATGTTCGTACCCATGGATTTCTTCGGTATGCATTAAATCCAGGTATTCTTCCATAATAGAGAACTTTCCTTGTCTTTTTATTTTATCAAAAATCCGTGGATTAATACAGTGTATTCCGCTAAAAGCTAAGGGTTTAAATCCTTTGTTAAATTCTGCCAATCGCTGTTCACCGGTTTGTACATTGAGCCAACCACGCAGAATCATCTTGTCATTAAATAACAATTTTCTTGAACTGCTGCGATCAGATACTGCTAATGTAGCAAAATCTTTCTTTTCTTTATGAAATTTTACGAAACCATTCAGATCCAAATCTGTTAAAATATCTGCATTCATAATCAGGAAATCTTCCTTGAAATCCAGAAATTTTCTTGCAAAAACCAATCCGCCCCCAGTTTCGAGTAGTTCTACTTTTTCATCTGAAATCTCGATTTTTGCCCCGAAATTGTCATTCTTTTTTAAAAAATCGACAATCTGTTCGCCAAAATGGAACACATTAATCACGAAATCATTGATGCCAAAACTTTGTAGATATTTAATATTCCTTTCCAATAAAGGAACGTTGTTTACCATCGCAAGTGCTTTCGGATGATGATCCGTAAAGGGTTTTAAGCGGGTGCCTTTTCCGGCGGCGAATATCAGTGCTTTCATTTTTTTGGGTGCGAAATGATCGATTGGTTACCTCTACAATTTCTCGTTTTTTGAGAGGTATTATTGATGATTGAGTTGCGGTTGCTCATCATGATGAAGAGTTACCACCGTTTGCGGATATTTTTCTTTGATGAAGGCTGCAATTTTTTCTGCACTGTAAACCGAGCGGTGTTGTCCACCGGTACAACCAAAATTAATTTGAAGATTTTCGAAGTTGCGTGCAATATAATCATCGATGTTGATTGAAACGATGCTTTTTACAAGTTCTAGAAATTTCGGCATTTCTGTTACGGTTTCTAGATAATTTTGAACACCGATGTCGCAACCAGTTTGCTGTTTGTATTCATCAATTCTTCCGGGATTTAGGATGCCACGACAATCGAACGCAAAACCGCCACCATTTCCGGTATTATCTTTTGGTATTCCGCCTTTTTTGTAGGAAAAACTGTGTATTTCTATTTTTAAACTCATCTCTAGTTTTCTAATTTATTTTTAATGGTCTACTTCAATTGTAAAGCAACCACTTAATGTTCGATAATTTCTTAATGTTTAAGAGGTATTTTCTTGATTTTATTTTGAATGTTTTCCGATTCCAAAGCCTCGATTATTTTGTGCAATTCAGGGTAATTCTTCATCTCATTCCAGGATTTTGCAAACTCGGAAAGATTCTTTATTCCCTGATTAATGCTCAATATAAAATGTTCTTTTTGTTGAATTAATCCTCGGAAACCGTATGCGCCTAAAACTTGTAAAAAACGAATGAGCTGTATCGGTTGTAAGGAATTTTTTAATGATGATACTTTTTCTGCGTCGTTCCAAAACGAAAAATAGTAATCGAGCATTTCTTCTTTGAAATCTTCAGGAAAATTCGCTTTAGCTTGAAAAAGAAAGGAAACTACATCGTACATAAGCGGTCCTTTCATCGCAGACTGATAATCGATGAAGTAAACCTGGTCATTTTCATCAACCATAATATTTCTCGCCTGAAAATCACGAATCATCATTCCTTTTGGCTCCAGATTTTCCAAAAGAGAAACTAATTTTTTAAATTCTAAAAGCAAAGCGGATTTATGATACGGGATTTCTAAAACATCGGCGATGAAACTTTTGAAATAGAATAAGTCATTCAAAATAGGAAGTTCGTCGTAGGTTTCATATTCAAAAGTTTTCGAATAATCAATCGCGTCGGCTGTTTTTGTTTGAAGGGAATAAAGTTTTTGAAGCGTTTCTTTAATTAAAGATTTAGTTCTGGTCGAAAGTCCATCTTTTGCGATGATTTCTGACAAGGTTTGCGCTCCCAAAAATTCCTGAACATAAATGGTTCTATCTTGCGAAATCTTAAAAATCTGTGGAGTGTTGAGTTCAAGTTCAGAAAAAACAGCTGAAAAATAGTAGAAACTTTCGTTTTCTGCCAAATTCTCATTCGTCGTGATGATGTATTTCTGGGTTGAACTTTTACCTACGAAATTATTTCTTGCAGAGCCACTTTGTGCTAAACTGAAAAACTCCGCCGCATTTTCACCGATAAATTCTTCAAAAAAATATTTTGCCTTTTTCTTGGTCATACTTTTACAAATATAGGAAATTTACAATTTTATAAATCATTATATTTGCAGGAATGTTCACTGATTTCAAGCCTGTTCTGAAAATTCTCTTGCGGTTCATCATTTTATATGTGGTGATGGTTTTTGCGTACCAGTTTTACCTGAATGAGTTCAAAAATGCTGGTTTAGATCCGTTTTCGACTTGGGTGATGAAACAGACCACTTTCGTACAGGAATTTCTAGGATATCCATCGATGATGGTGCCGGGAAAACCTGAAGATGAAACCACGTGGTTTTTTGTGAATGGTACTTACACTTCTCGAATGGTAGAAGGTTGCAATGCGATTTCGATTATGATTTTGTTTTTGGCATTTGTCTTTGCGTTTTATAAGGGCGTGAAAACTTTTGTCTTTGTGATTTTTGGTTTGCTATTTCTGCATGTGATGAATGTTCTGCGGATTGCAGGTCTTAATATCATTATTTTAGAATTGCCGAATTATTCCAAAATGGGGCATGATTATCTTTTCCCCGCGATCATTTACGGAAGTGTCGTGCTGCTTTGGCTGATCTGGGTGAAATTTTTTGCTTTAAAGACCACAGAAAATGAAAATACTTAGTTGGTTTTTTGTAGTTCTGGGCATTTTGGGATTGATCAGCATTCGCATGTTGGAAGATCAAATTTTTTACGATCCTTTTCTCCCTTACTTTCACGAAGCCAATAAACATGCGGTGTTTCCCAATTTTGAATGGGCGAAACTTATTTTCAGTTATTCCTTCCGGTTTTTGCTGAATCTATTCTTTTCTGGAATGGTGGTTTATTTTGTTTTTAAAAACAAAGCTTGGACGGTTCAGGCGATTATTTTGATGGGTATTGTTTTCGCAATCACCTTACCTATTTATCTGTACTGTATTCACACGAAATTTGAAATCGGCTATCTTTTCTCTTTCTACATGAGAAGATTTGTTATTCAACCGCTGATTTTATTGGTGATTATTCCTTTGTTTTATTACCGCAAGAAGACGATGACCGATCGCCTTTAATTTAATTGTTCACATCTTGTTTGTTGGGTTGAGAAATATTCTTCTCATTCCAAAGGATTTTTTTTACAAAAGGCCGTTCCCGAACCGGACAATCGAAAATTTGACAGATCTCACATGAAGTTGGTTTGCAGTCATCCAGATGGAAATTAAATTCAACCGTTCGGTCTGTATTCTCGCCAATCAGACGGTACATTTCTTCCATTTCTTCGTGAGCTTTGCGCAATTTAAAATACCAGGGAATTGTTAAATGCGCATCGATGTGAAGTCCGCTTCCGTGTTGTTGAATTCTCATATTATGAAGGTCAATCCATTCCGGTTTTCGGTTTTCATTCAGAAAAGTTGCGAGGCGAGAAAGCATTCCCAAATCTGCTTCATCCATAATTCCGCTCAAGGCTTTGCGAATAATTTTATAACCTACAAAAATGATGTATCCACCAAAAATCATGGCTACAGCTGCATCGATCCAGTAGATTTTTGTAAAATAGACCAAAACTAAACTTACCACCACGCCAAGAGTTGTTAAAGTATCACTTTGTAAATGTTTCCCCGAACTTTGCAAAACGAGAGAATTTTCTTTAATTCCTTTTTGATAGGAAATGTAACCCAGCAAATAATTAATTGCGGCTGTAACTGCAATAATCACGATTCCCCAATCTAATTTTTTGGGAATATTCCCGTGGAGTAGAGAATCCACCGATTGCACGATGATAATTACGCCCGCGAAAATAATCAGTGCACCTTCAATCCCGGAAGTAACGAATTCTACTTTTCCATGTCCGTACGGATGTTCGCGATCTTTGGGTTTTGCGGCGAGATAAAGCGCGTATAATCCCATAAATGCTGCGATGATATTCACAATACTTTCCATGGCATCAGAAAATACAGCATCAGAATTGGTTAAATGCCACGCGATGAGTTTCGCAATAAAAAGCACGATTCCGATGATTGCGACCCATCTTTGAAAGGTAAAATTGTTGTTGGCAGAATTATTTTCGGTCATGAAAGTTTCATTACAATATTGATAAATGTTTTAGTCTTCTAACGATTAAAAAATGCTCACTTTCTGGTGAGCATTAATTTTAGACTAATTTGTTTTCGAGCAGATATTCTGCTATTTGTACCGCGTTTGTTGCGGCACCTTTGCGAAGATTATCGGCGACAATCCACATGTTCAGTGTTTTGGGTTGGGAAAGATCTTTTCGAATTCTTCCGACAAAAACTTCATCTTTTCCTTCTGCATAAAGTGGCATTGGATAAATGCTGTTTTTCACATCATCTAGAACAATAACTCCAGGAGTATTTGATAGAATTTTTCGAACTTCATCTAGATCAAAATCGTTTTCAAATTCGATATTTACGCTTTCGGAATGACCGCCTTGAACTGGAACGCGAACTGCAGTTGCGGTAATATTGAAGGTTTGATCGCCCATAATTTTCTTGGGTTCGGTCATTAATTTTATTTCCTCTTTCGTGTAATCATCATTAGAAAAAACATCACATTGTGGCAATGCATTTTTAAAGATTTCGTACGGATAAACTTTTGCAACATCACTGTTTCCAGCGATTTCAGCATTGAGTTGATCAACTGCATTTTTTCCTGTTCCAGTAACCGATTGATACGTGGAAACGATCACTCTTTTCAAATTATATTTCAAATTTAAAGGATGCAGTACCATGACCAACTGAATGGTTGAACAGTTTGGATTTGCGATGATTTTATCGTCTTTCGAAAGCTCTTTTGCGTTGATTTCAGGAACGATCAGCTTTTTATCGGCTTCCATTCTCCATGCAGAAGAATTATCGATCACGGTGGTTCCTACTGCTGCAAATTTGGGGGCAAATTCTAGAGAAGTTGTTCCGCCTGCTGAAAAAAGCGCAATTTCGGGTTTCATATCGATTGCGGTTTGCATCGATACGATTTGATATTCTTTACCTTTAAAATTAATGACTTTACCAACCGATTTTTCGGAAGCTACAGGAATTAATTCGGTAAGTGGGAAATTTCTTTCCTCTAAAACTTTTAACATGACTTGACCCACCATTCCGGTTGCGCCAACAAGTGCTACTTTCATTCTTTATAATTGATTAAAGATGATTGATATTTATGCTCCAAAAACTCTCATCCAAGGAAATGCGTACGCGAATAAAATCACGGCAACAACACCCATAATTACGATTCCGAAGTTGAGTTTATCGTTGGTTTTTAATTTTTTATTGATGATGGTCATTAAAACGGCTCCAATGATCATGGAGAAAGGATGTTCTACAAATGTTTGTCTGTTGTAAGAATCGCTCATCAAAGTTCCACCATCTAGTGCAGCTTTAAAACCGGGTGAAAAAATGAATAGCAAGGTAATTCCTACCAAAGCCTGAATATGAAACAAAATCATGGTAATTAAAGTGGATTTTTTGAGAAGTTTTGAAATTTTCCCAGAGTATCCAAACATACAAACGAGTAATGAAATGAGAAATACTGCCACCAAAAGTAAAACGAGGTAGCCAAATCCTTTGTGAGCCTGAAGAAAAATGTTGTAAAAATCCATTTTATTTTTTTTAATGTTAACGGCAAAGATAAAAAAAATCCCGACGATTGCCGGGATTTAGGTATGATAAAATCTAAGTGATTAGAAGTTGAAAGATAAAGTTGCCGCCCAAGTTCTACCGAATCCGAAGAATACCTGATTTTGCTGGCTAACTCCATTCCAGTTTCCTGCACTTACATAATTGTTGTAATTAGTAGTAAGTTGTGCTGCAGTAAGAGTTGGGTTTAAAGAAGAATATTCTTCCTTGGTTAGGTCTGCAAGTGTATTGGTGTTAGATTCTGCGATATAAGTTTTATCTAACAAGTTATATACATTTCCTCTCAAAGTGAAATACTGTTTAGCATTGCTCATTTTTACTTTGAATGATAATCCTAAATCAACTAAACCGAAAGTTGGTAATTCTAAAGCTCCTTTTTTACCTGATGCTTCATACAAGAAGTTCAAAGGGTTTACGTTTGCATATAAGTTTCTAACTCCACGATACATGGCATCAAAACTCACCCAATCTGTAGGTTTTAGGGTAAATCCAGCTCCAGCGGTAAACTGTGCAGAATTTCCAACTTTTACTTTATCCAAGTAAAGGGTTGTACCTGAAACACTTCCTCCCAATGCAATTGGCTCATTGGTTTCTGTAAACATATCACCTGTTGCATTTCCTTCGTAGAACCAGTCTCCCATAGACAACATTCCATTAAGTGAAATCATTTTAGTCACATTTGCAGTTGCATCAATTTCTAAACCTTGGTGAATTTCTGTAATTCCAGAAATATTGGCATAAGCAGATGTAGTAGTAATGTTTGTAGTAGGATTTGATGGATCAGGATAAGTTACTGTAATGTTAGATCTTCTTTGGAATCTATCTTTCCAAGATGTTCTGTATAAGTTTACGTTTGCAGTAAAAATTCCAGATCTAAAGCCATATCCTAATTCTACTCCAAAGATTTTTTCATTGGTTAAGTTCGGGTTTAGGAAGTTCTTGTTATTTGGATATACCGCGTTTAAGAATGGTTGCTTAGAGTAGTAACCAATATTTCCGAATACGTTATGATGCTCATCGATATTGTAATTTGCACCAGCTTTCACGTTGTAACCAAATAAGTTTTTGAATCCAGTTTTTGTATTTAAAACAGGGTTGATTGCTGTAGGTTGGTTGGTCGCTGGAGTTCCTGCTAAAGTTCCGTTTAATAAAGATACGCCATCAACAATGAAGTTATCAATTCTTTGGAAACCTTGCTCAGAAATAGCTCCTTGCAAGAATGCAGACAATTTATCATTGGAGTATTCTAATTGTCCGAAACCTCCGTACCAAATAACCTCACCATCATTATCATAAGTAACCATATCGCTTAGGTTGTTGATTTTTCCTCCAAAAGGATTCCAATCTGGATTTGTACCGAAAGTATTCGTTACGATGTTTGGTGCGATATTTTTATTGTTATTGTCTTTAAATGCAGTAGCTCCTAATAAATTAGAGATGGTTTGATAGTGATAACCGTAATAATATCTTCCATCTATACCTACTGTGAAGTTAAGGTTATCATTCAGTTTATGGTTAAAACTTGAAATTGCACCGTACCAGTTGTGTGAATTAATAGAAGAAACCTGTACCAAAGTGTTTAGTGGAGCACTAGTAGCATTTACAGCAACCGCTGCATTTTCTGTAAAAATTTGATCGAAGTTAAGCAAACCGTCAGTAGTTCTTGCGAAAGCAGTAATTGCTTTAGTTCCGCCAACTCTACCTGCGTTTCCGTTCACACCACCACCACGTCCGAAAGAAGCGTAAACGATTGTGTTCAATTTTGATTTGTCAGAAATAGTCCAGTCCCAGTTTAAAGACATTACTGGTTTGTGGTAATAATTGATTCTATTAGAAACCAATTCCCCATTTCTAAACCCGTAATCTGAGTTATATTGAGTGTCTGGAACTCCGCTCTCATCACTATATTTGATATAATCACTAATAGAAATGTAGGTGCTTCTGTTGTTATGCGTTTGTGGAGCACCTGTTAATGTAAACTGAAAATCGTGCTTTTTGTTCGGTTGAAAACCTAATGCAAAATAATAGTTATACCCTTCAAATTTTGTAGCGTCTGCAAATGTTGAACCTGCAGTTCTGCTCATCAAAAATGAAGATGACCATCCTTTTTGGCTTTTACCTGTATTGTAAGCAAATAAAGATTTTTGATAATCATTATTACCAACACCAACGGAAACAACACCGCCTTGTTTTTTATCTGCAGCTCTTGTTAAGATATTTACTGTTCCTCCTACTGAAGCAATCGCTAATTTAGAAGAACCTAAACCTCTTTGTACCTGCATTGCAGAAGTTACATCAGAAAGTCCTGCCCAGTTTGACCAGAAAACACGTCCGTTTTCCATGTCGTTTACAGGCATTCCATTTACCATTACAGCGATATTTTCTTGAGAAAAACCACGAATATTTAATTTCGACTCTCCGAAACCTCCACCTCCTTTCGTTGCATAAACTGATGGAGTGGCGTTTAGAATTTCTGGAAACTCTTGGTTACCCAATTTTTCCACAATTTGTGCTTCCTTAATCGTAGAAACAGCTACCGGTGTTTTGCGGTCTTTTGCGATATCAGCAACACCTGTAAGTACAACCTGCTCGATATCAGCTTCTCTGCTTAAGGTATCTTTCGCCGACTGTGCGTAATAAACACTTGCTGTTGAAAGTGTGATAACAACCGTTAACATCGACTTTTTTAACAAATTACTTTTCATAAATTTTAAACTTAGGTTTAATTCTAATTAATTGGTGCAAAATTATTCAAAAATAGTGGAACATTTATTAATAAATTGTTAAATTTTAAAGTTTTGTTAAAAAATTAATTAAATAATTGATTACGAGTATTTTATGTTTATTTTTATGTACCGAATATTATTATCGTAATTGTGTTATATATAATATTTTTCTTATTTAAGTGTGTTTACTGTAAATTCTTAACCGCCTTTAAACTGAGGTCAATGTTGCCTGCAGAATGAGTTAAAGCTCCTGCTGAAATAAAATCGACTCCCGTATTGGCGATTTCTTGTAGGCGATCTCTCGTCACTCCTCCTGAAGCTTCACTTTCGCATTTTCCATTGATGAGTTGTACGGCCTTTTTCATATTCAGCGTATCCATATTGTCTAACATAATACGATCTACTCCCGATTTTAATGCTTCTTCAACTTCTGCTAGATTGCGAGTTTCGACTTCAATCTTTAGTTTCTTTTTGGCTTTTTTTACGTATTCTTTAGCCATTTTTACGGCATTGGTAATGCTTCCATTATAATCGATATGGTTGTCTTTCAACATGATCATATCGTACAAACCGTATCGGTGATTGGTTCCGCCACCAATTACAACTGCCCATTTTTCGCAAATTCTGAAATTGGGCGTCGTTTTTCTAGTGTCTAAAAGTTTCGTTTTCGTACCCAATAATCTTGAGTCCCAATCATGAGTCAACGTTGCGATTCCGCTCATTCTTTGCATACAATTTAAAACCAGTCTTTCGGTAGAAAGGATTGAACGAGCGCTTCCTGTTACATAAAAAGCAATGTCGCCAACTTTTGCAGAATCACCGTCTTTTAGCAAACGTTCTACAACCAGATTTTTATCGAATTGTTTGAAAATAATTTCTGCCAATTCCACACCGGCCAAAATGCAATCTTCTTTCACCAAAAGCTTGGCTTTTTGTTGCAAATCTTTCGGAATGGTAGAAAGCGTAGAATGGTCGCCATCTTGAATATCTTCTTCGAAAGCATTTTTAATAAATGTTTTGAGAGCTTTTTCGGTTACATATAATGGTTTTTTCATAAATTTTTAATTTTTAAATGAGATACCGAGAATTATATCGGTATCAATTTTATCAGTTTTTATTTTTAAGTTCATTTTCTATTTCTTCGATGCTTGGTAAAGAAGATTTAAAATTTTCGGGCAAAATTTTTCTTAATTCGTAGGAAGAAATTCCCAGAGGTTTGTGCAAATCTGTCAAAGAATATTCTGCAATAATGTCGTCTTTGGTTTTACAAATAATTAATCCAACGGTTGCGTTGTCGTTTTCATCACGAAATTGTTTATCAACTGCGGTAACATAGAAATTTAGTTTCCCTGCGTGTTCTGGCTCAAAATTCCCGGATTTCAGTTCTATAACCACATACCTTTTCAGTTTAATATGATAAAAAAGCAAATCGATAAAAAAACTTTGACTGCCCACTTTCAATTCTACCTGCTTTCCAACAAATGCGAAACCGCTTCCCAACTCGATTAAAAAATTTTGAATATTATCGATCAAAGCATTTTCTAATTCTTTCTCTTTGAAATTTGCTGTTATTTGTAAAAAATCAAAATTATAAGGGTCTTTCAAAGTTTCTTTTATTAAATCGCTTTGATAATCGGGCAAAGTTTTAGAAAAATTGGTAATCGCTTTTCCCTGAGATTGATATAAATTCCCCGAAATCATATTTAGCAAAACCGAACGACTCCAACCGTTTTCAATGGTTTTATTGACGTAAAAAAATGCTTCTTCAATGTTTTTCATTTTGTAAAAATTTCAACGTGATGAAACCAAGGAATTAAAAAAAGTTTTTGAGGGAAATCGGCAACAGCTTGGTGACGAATTGAGTTTTCATTA
>ENA-UPXM01003002-UPXM01003002.1-activated-sludge-metagenome-genome-assembly--contig:-NODE-3002-length-19024-cov-5.584058_pt1 | contig 19024 bp, 14 predicted proteins | sample MGYA00238178_ERZ772708 | MGnify/ENA primary metagenome ERZ772708 (study PRJEB29002, sample SAMN05720212) | activated sludge metagenome | isolation source: anaerobic digester from wastewater... | reverse complement strand
ACCGCTGAGCGTGGGTGGTTCTTATAATTTTATTTTTCTGGCGGGAATTATCGGTGCCGTACTTATGAGCGGTATGGTTGAAATGGGTGAGGTCTCTTTGTTGGGCATTCATCAAAATGTGGGAAACCTGGTCAAAGACGCTATTTTGATTGTGATGGGAATCCTGTCTCTTATTGTCACACCCCGGGTTGTACGCAAAAGCAATGATTTCAGTTGGGCGCCGATTCTGGAAGTTGCCTATCTATTTGCCGGCATCTTCGTCACCATTATACCCGCGCTGGCGATTTTAAAGGCCGGAGAACATGGCGCACTGGCCTGGCTGATCAAGGCGGTGGATCAGCCGGCTCACTACTTCTGGGCAACCGGTCTCCTGTCCAGTTTTCTGGATAACGCACCGACTTATCTGACCTTCTTCAACAGCGCCCTGGGTAAATTTTATCCCGGCATGCCGGAGGCACAGGCGGTTGCCGGTTTGATTGTGGAAAAGGTACCATCTCTGGTCGCCATTTCTGCAGGAGCCGTTTTCATGGGGGCAAATACCTATATCGGCAATGCGCCGAACTTTATGGTCAAATCCATAGCCGAGGAAGCCGGGGTGAATATGCCCAGCTTTTTCGGTTATATGTTCAAGTATTCCATCCCCATTCTTGTAGTTCTGTTTGTGCTCATGACGATTATTTTTTATTGATTTTGCGCGTCGGCAGTCTTTGCGGTTTGTCTTGCTTTACAGAAAAGAAGTAACGGTTCCACACCGTTTCATGGGACAGGGATGAGCATGACGATCATGCACCCTGATGAGTGAAAACTCAGCCGGACTTTGTTTTTTTCTCTTTGCGATGCAAAATCATTTCCCAGATCATCAGCGCCGCCCCGACGGTAATGGCGGAATCTGCCACATTGAATGCAGGCCAGTGCGCCGCGCCCAGGTAGAAATCAAGAAAATCAACTACAGAGCCGAAACGGATTCTGTCGATCAGATTGCCTATGGCGCCGCCGAAAATCAGCGTCAGCGATGACGCCAGTATCAGATTGCGGGGGTTGGTCTTTACCAGGTAGTAAACAATCAGGCCGGCCGCCACGACGGTGATGCCGGTAAAAAAAACATAGCGAAAAGTAGCCGAGGCGTCGGCGAGAAAGCCGAAGGCCGCCCCGGGATTGAGCACATAAACCAGATTGAACAGCCCCGGTATAACCGGGTAAGCCTCATGGAGCATGAAGCGCGACGTAATCGCTGCTTTTGTGATCTGATCCAAAGCGATTATGACAGCCGCGCCGAGAATAAATATCCAAAGATTTTTTTTCAGAAGTACTCCTTCAGCCTTTGGCTTTTTTTAAAGATTTTCCAGGCAGCGTGCGCAGATTGTCGGATGCTGTGCGTTTTCGCCTACCGATTCTTCATAAATCCAGCAGCGTTCGCACTTCGTGCCGCGTGCTTTTTCCACGCCGACGGCAAGGCCGGCGATCTCTTCGCTTTTATACGCCCCGGCAATGTCTTTTTCCTCCGCCACGACAAGCTGTGAAACGATCAACAAGGCGCGCAGCTCTTCGAGGTGCGTCGCCAGAAGGGCGCGCAATTTTTCCGGCGCGGCGATGGTGACGCGGGCATCGAGCGAATGGCCGATGATTTTTTCCCGGCGCGCCTGCTCGATGGCTTTGGCGATTTCTCCTTTGGCCTCAATCATTGTGCTCCAGCGCTCGCCGAGTTCCTCGTCAAAATACCGCTCATTCATTTTGGGAAACTGCGCCAGGTGGACGCTTTCTTCTTTCCCCTTCCAGGCCGGCATCGCCTGCCACACTTCCTCGGAGGTGAAGGTAAGCACAGGGGCTAAAAGTCTTGTCATGGCGCTTAAGATCATAAACATGACGCTCTGGCCCGAGCGGCGGTTGGCTGATGCGGCACGGCTGGTGTAGAGACGGTCTTTCAAAACGTCCAGATAAAGGGCGCTTAAATCCACCGCGCAGTAATTGTGCAGTGTGAAAAAAACGATGTGGAACTGGTATTTTTCATAAGCCTCAGTGACGCGCGTGATCACTTCCTGCAGGCGGTGCAGCGCCCAGCGGTCCATCTCCGGCATGTCATCATAGGCGACGGTGTCTTCATCCGGTTGGAAGTCATAGAGGTTTCCCAAAATGAAGCGGCTGGTGTTGCGGATGCGCCGATAGGCCTCGGTCAGGCGTTTGAGAATTTCCTCGGAAATGCGGATGTCTTCGGTGTAGTCTTCCGAGGCCACCCACAGGCGCAGGATTTCCGCACCGTACTTTTTGATGGCTTCCTGGGCTTCAATGACGTTGCCGACGGACTTGGACATTTTCTTTCCCTCGCCGTCCACGACAAAGCCGTGCGTGAGTACTGTTTTGTAGGGGGCGCGACCGCGTGTGCCGACGGATTCCAGAAGTGACGAGTGGAACCAGCCGCGGTGCTGGTCGGAGCCTTCCAGATACATGTCGCAAGGCGAGCCCAACTCCGGACGCTTCTCCAGAACCGCCGCGTGACTCACGCCCGAGTCAAACCAGACATCGAGAATATTTGTTTCCTTGATGAACTCCGTCGAGCGGCAGTGAGGGCAGGTCGTGTTGGCAGGCAGCAGTTCGGCGGGCTCCTTTTCAAACCAGACATCCGCCCCTCCCTGTTCGACAAGCCCAAGGAGGTGGTCGAGTATTTCTTGGGTCAGCACTTCATTTTTGCATTTGGCGCAATAGAAGATGGTGAGCGGCACACCCCAGAGGCGCTGGCGGGAAATGCACCAGTCCGGACGGTTTTCCACCATGCCGTAGATGCGCTCGCGTCCCCAGGCGGGAATCCAGAGCACTTCATCATTGATGGCATGAAGGGCTTTTTTACGTAGGTCGTTTTTTTCCATCGAGATGAACCACTGTTCGGTGGAGCGGAAAATGATCGGTTTTTTGCAGCGCCAGCAGTGCGGATAGGAATGCTGCATGGGCGCGTGCCCCAGAAGCGCGCCCACTTCGTCAAGTTTGCTGATGACATGGTCATTGGCGTCGAAAACGAACTGGCCGGCGAAGTGCTCGACCTCCTCGGTGAATTTTCCTGCGTCATCGACCGGCGCGTAGTTGTCCAGGCCGTACTCCAGGCCTATTTCATAGTCTTCCTGACCGTGTCCCGGGGCGATGTGCACCGCACCTGTGCCCGCCTCCAGCGTGACAAAAGGCGCCAGAATCAGAACACTGTGACGGTTTACCAGAGGATGCAGGCATTTTTGTCCCTCGAGCACCTCTCCTGTAAACTCGTCGAGAATTTCATAAGAGGCGTCGCGCTTTCCGAAAGCGTCCAGACAGTAATCGAGCATGTCTTTGGCGACAATCAGCACCTCGCCGTCGAGCTTCACGGCCGTGTAAATGAAATCGTCTTTTACCGCAATGGCCAGGTTGGCCGGTATGGTCCACGGAGTGGTCGTCCAGATGACCATGCTGACTTTTTCTCCCGCGAGCTTCGGGAGAATCTGACTGATGTCGGAGTCAAAGGCGAATTTTACGTAAATAGAAGGAGTGTGATGGTCCGCGTATTCCACTTCCGCCTCGGCAAGGGCCGTTTTGCAAGACGCACACCAGTAAACAGGCTTCTTGCCCTTGTAAACGCTCCCGTTTAGGTAGAGCCGGCCGAACTCGGCCACGGTGGTGGCTTCATACGGATAGGCCATGGTCAGATAAGGATTGTCCCATTCACCGAAAACGCCCAGGCGCTTGAACTGTGTGCGCTGGATATCGACGTATTTTTCGGCGTAAACACGGCAGGCGCGCCTCTTTTCTACCTGCGACATGGGCTGCTTTTGGCCGCCCAGCTCTTTATCCACCTGGTGCTCGATGGGCAGCCCGTGGCAGTCCCAGCCGGGCACGTAAACGCCGTCATGACCGGTCATGTTTTTGGCCTTGATGACGAAATCCTTGATGATTTTGTTGAGCGCCGTACCCAGATGAATGTTGCCGTTGGCATAAGGAGGGCCGTCATGCAGGATAAAGGGTTTTCTGCCTTTGGCCTCAACTCTGATTTTTTTATAAATGTCCATTTCTTCCCAACGCTGCAGCATCTCCGGTTCGCGCCGGGCAAGGTCGGCTTTCATTGGAAAGCCGGTCTGGGGAAGGTTTAAAGTTTCTTTGTAGTCCATTTTATTTCATTGCTCCTGTATCTGAAAAAATAGCGGCCGGGCCGCTTTGAAAAATTAAGCGCAATGGCGCTTGCAACTGTTTCCCGCAAGGGCTGCTCTTTTTTGTCGGCGGCTGTCAACTATCACATAAATATATGAGTTTCAAGCACGACTCTTGCCCGATGATGCCGAAAGTGTGTTGGGGAAATGGTGGTTGCGCGGGCTAAAATATTTTGTTAGCTTTTTGCCGTGTTTCGTTTCCCCGTCAACGGGGATGCCAAATTCGTCACGGAGATGAAATGAAGCTGAAGTTGGTTTGCACGGCCTTTTTTGCGGCTATGGTACTGCTGATGCCGCAGGCGGTTTTTCCGCAGGATCCCTCCGACGCCTCCGATTGTGTGGTGAAAACTGCCCGTGGGCTGGTCAACTGGTCGGCCGGTTATGTCGAGGCAGTCGGCATCGCCGCGATTCCCGAGCAAAACATGAAGAGAATCAGCGCCCGGCCGGCTGCACTGCATAACGCCACGGTTGCGGCCGGACGAAATCTGCTGGAGCTGACCAAAAATATAGCGGTGGATTCCGTAACGACTGTCAGGGCGCTTACGGCAGAAAATGACATAGTCAACGTGCAGATTGAAGGCCTGATGAAGAAGGCGGTAACAGTTGATCGTCTTTACCTGTCTGACGGCACGGTGGAAGTCAAGCTGAGGCTTCCCCTTTACGGAGAGCTTTCGCAAATTGTCACGCCTTCGGGTATTGAAAAAAGAATAACCGCTCTTTTAACGCCACGGGCAGCCCCGGTTGCCGCCTTGGCGTCAGAAACCGTGACGCCCGGCGCAGATGCCTGGAAAGCTGACGAGCCCGCCACCGGCCTGATCATTGACGCGCGCGGACTTAGGTTTCGCCCCGCCATCTGGCCTCATCTTTACGATGAAAGCGGCACGGAAATTTACGGCTTCAACGCCAGGGGGTATGTGTGTGCAGACGATCGGGGGATAAGCGGCTATGCCCGCGAGGCTGTCGTGTCAAAAAGCAATGAACGGGCGGGCGCAAAGCCTTTGATCATCAAAGCGCTCGGCACTGCCGCACAGGGCAGATCGGACCTGATTATCAGCAATGCCGATGCGGCGCGGGTGCTTGCACTGGAAGCGAAAGACTCTTTCTTGCAGCATTGCCGTGTCGTGATTGTTATGGAATGAAACAAAGCCGGAAGCGGAAAGCGAGCAGCCGCAGTCACTTTTGTGTGATGGCCGCGGCTTTTTCGTGAATATCTGCAGGAAGGGCAAGGTATAAATTGACAAAAAGAATCAATGTTTTGTCGCAGGAGACAGCCAATCAGATTGCCGCCGGTGAGGTGGTGGAAAGGCCCGCTTCCATCGTCAAAGAGATGGTGGAAAATGCCATTGACGCGGGGGCAACGGATATTCGCGTAGAACTCGAGGGCGGAGGCTGCAGGTCCATCACGGTCACCGACAATGGTTCGGGAATCGAACGCGACGATGTGGCGCTGGTTTTTGAACGGCATGCGACAAGTAAAATATCCCGCATGGAAGACATCTATACTACCGGATCGTTCGGTTTTCGGGGTGAGGCAATGCCGAGTATCGCGTCCGTCGCCAAAGTGGAAATGCTTACCCGGCGCGCGGATGACCTGGAGGGAACAAAGGCCGTCGTGCAGGCGGGGTTTACCGAGGGGATAACGCCCGCGGGAACGCCTGCCGGCACGCAGATACGGGTGACGGATATTTTTGCCAATGTGCCCGCGCGCCGGAAATTTCTCAAAACGGAGGCGACCGAACAAGGCGCCTGCCTCGATGCGGTGACCCGCATCGCGCTGGCTCGCCCCGAGGTGCGCTTTACGGTAACGGCGGACGGGCGGGAGGTCTTTGCGGTGCCTGTTGCAAAAGATATCGAGCAGCGCGTCGGCATGGTTATGGGCAGCGATTTCCGTGATCATAGTCTTGCCGTTTACGGCGGGAAGGGAAACGCCTCGCTCAGGGGGTTTATATCAACGCCGTCTCTCACCAGGTCCAATTCCAGGGGAATTTATCTGTTTGTAAATTCGCGTTTTATCCGCGACAGCAGTATCACGCATGCTCTTTTGAGCGCCTACCGGCAGGTTATCGAGCCGCGCCGTTATCCTGCGGCGGTGCTGTTTGTGGATCTGCCGGGTGATGAAGTGGACATCAATGTCCACCCGGCGAAACTGGAAGTGCGCTTCAAAAACCCGCAGGAAATTTACAGTCTGATTTCCAAAACGGCAGCGCAGGGTCTTGCCGGCGCGTCCCTGCCCGGCACGCCCGCTGACTCGTTTGCCTATCGCCTGGAGCCGCGTGAAACGGCATCCGCCTCGTCCGGATACTGGCGTCCCAAAGAGCGACCCTCGCGTGAAAGTGTGCCTCACGGACTTTATTCGTTGCAAAATTTAGAGCGGGCCGTCAACTCAGATGTCTTACCGCATGTGTCGGAAAGGCAGCAGCCGTCATTTACAGCGGATAGGGAGGATATTTCCCGACAGGAGGCAAGCTTCGGTGGTTTGGCGTATCTGGGGCAGTTTGCCGGCACCTATCTCGTTTTCGGAGGGTCGGACGGACTGGTGATGATCGATCAGCATGCGGCCCATGAAAGGATAATTCTGGAGCGCCTCAAGGCTTCCGGCGCACAGCAGACGGCCAGCCAGCCTCTGCTGGTACCGGAGGTTGTCACCGTCACGCCCGGACAGATCACCCTTCTGGAGGAGGCCCTGCCGCTGCTGGACGGGCTGGGGCTGGAGCTCGAAATCTTCGGCCGGGACGCGGTGGCGCTCAAAGCCATGCCCGCCTGTCTGCCGCACATACCGGCGCGCGAAATTGTATCCGACCTGGCCGATCAGCTTCAGGATGGTAATTTATCCCGGTCTCTGACTGAGCGCAAAGAAAAGATACTGGCCTCGCTTGCGTGCCGCGCGGCCGTCAAGGCGCGGTCCGCTCTTTCGCCGGAGGAGGTCGCCGCCTTGTGCCGTGATCTTGAGGCGACGCCTTTCAATACGACCTGTCCGCACGGACGTCCGGTCAGTGTGCGATTTTCCCTTTCAGAAATTGAAAGAATGTTTAAGCGGAAATAGCATGGCCAAAATCAAACTGGTTGTCATCTGCTCAGCTACCGCGACGGGAAAGACGCGCCTGGCCATCGACCTGGCCCGCGCCGCGGACGGCGAGATTGTCAACGCGGATTCGCTGCAGGTTTACCGCTATCTGGATATAGGAACGGCAAAGCCCTCGCCTACCGAAAGGGAAGCGGCCAGACACCATCTGATCGATGTCGTCGATCCGGATGAGGAGTTCAACGCAGCCCTTTATGCCGGGCAGGCGGGCAGGGTCATCGAAGAGCTGGCCGCGGCAGGCAGACGGATATTTGTCGTTGGAGGCACAGGGCTGTATATCCGCGCGCTTTTACACGGGATACTGGCCACACCGCCTGTGGATCAGAAAATCCGTAACTACTACAAAGAGCTTCGCGATAGTCGCGGAAGAGAATATCTCTTTGAACTGCTCAAAAAGAAAGACCCGCTGGCCGCCTCGCAAATCAACCCCAACGATTGGGTCCGCGTCATCCGTGCGCTCGAAGTGCTCGAGCAGTCGGGGCAATCCATTGTCGTGCTGCAGCGCGGTCATGCGTTTGCCGACTCAACTTACGATGTGTGCAAAATCGGCCTGCACCTGGAGCGTGTCGAGCTGAAAAGAAGAATAACCGTCAGAACCGGACAAATGGCTCAGGCGGGCCTGGTCGATGAAGTGCGTGGGATTCTGGCGCGAGGCTATGATGAAAATCTCAAGCCTCTGCAATCGGTGGGCTATAAGCAGGTGGTCTCGTTTATCCGCGGAAGATACGGCTGGGAGCAGACATTAGATATGATTAACCGCGCGACCTGGCAGTATGCAAAAAGGCAGATGACCTGGTTTTCAGCCGATGACGCCATCTTTTGGTTCGGGCAGGATGAACAGGAGAAAATCAAAAATAAAATAGAGGCATTTTATACGGACCGTTAGTGTGAGGAGCATTTTTTTTAAGACTAGGCGACGCCGGCGCACGCTGTGCACACCCAATATTGACTTGACTTAAAAAAGCACAAACGCTAATGAAGATAGGCATTTTCAATGACAGGGGATGGATTTGCAATCGCGGAATCCACCCGGATGGGATGAATGGCAAAGCATATATCTGGTCGTGACAAGACCTGTAAAGTCTTGGCTCTTTTGACTCTGTCCTGGTTTGTTTTATCTCTGGCAGGCTGTGAAACGGCGCTTCTGATGCCTTTGATTCAGCTTGATTCCACTGATAACCTGACCTACACGGGAATGAAACTCGTCGATCAGGCAAAATACAGAGAGGCAGGCAGAGCTTTTGAGATGGCGCTGCAGGCGGACTGCAAAAACTCGCAGGCGCTCACCGGCAGGGGGCTGGTCAAAGCCTACACTTCCGATTTTAAAGGTGCGAAAGACGACCTTGAGCAGGCCCGTGCGGAAGCCATGACGGACGCAGAGAGGCTTTTGAATCACATCGCCATGATCCGCTACTACACGCAAAGCAGACTCGATGCCGACTGGCTGGCAAAAAGCCTGACCGAGTTTGAACAGGCACTGGCCATAGATACGGAAAATGCAGCCGTCTTTTATTTCATAGGGCTGGCCCACAGGCAGGCCTGTTCGTTTGATGAGGCGGACGCTATGTTTGCCCGGGTATTGTCTTTGCAGTCCGATTATCTTGCCGAGGCAAGTGCCCAGAGCGCTTTTTTGCACAAAGTGCGGCAGGCGATGCCGGTCACAGACGCGGGCCGGCGGATTGCCCTGGCCGAAAGCATTACCCGTGCCGATACGGCGGTCCTGCTGATGAGAGAGCTGAAAATAGACGATCTATACGAACGAAGGGCGCAGGGGGTCTCGCGGGCAAGCTCTCATCAGACCTCTTCCACAGATAAAACCGCGGGGGATATCGCCAATAACCCGTGGAAAAGAGATATCGAGGGTATTTTGAAGATCGGCGTCCGGGGGCTGGAAGCTGATCCGGAAGGAAATTTCGTTCCCGGAACATTTCTGACCAGGGCTAAATTTGCCGTGATCCTTGAAGACATCATGGTCACGGTTACGGGGGACAAAACGCTCGTCAGGCGATTTGCGGGTTTCCGGTCTCCTTTTCCGGATGTCACAAATTCCTCGCCATATTTCAACGCGGCCATGGTGGCCACAACACGCGGACTGATGTCCGTCAGAAGCGAGACAACAAAAGAATTCGCCCTGCATAAGACGGTGGCCGGCATCGAGGCGCTTTTGAGCATCAGGACGCTCAAAGACAAGTGGAATTATCAGTGAACGCACTGTCTGAAAGTATGCGGCGGATGGTTTCAAACCATGCGCCAGTACCGATCGGTCATGCGGGCGGTATGGTCAAAAAGGGCGAAAGCCCTTTTGTGTATTTGTAGAGGGGAGATAATTATTACATGCTGACAAAAGAACTGGAAAAAGCGTTTGAACCGGCCGCGGCCGAAAAAAGATTGTATGATTACTGGGTGAAAAACAATTATTTTCACGCTCAGGACAAAAGTGACGCTCCGGCGTTTTCCATCGTCATCCCGCCGCCGAATGTTACCGGGATGCTGCATATGGGGCACGCACTGAACAACACTCTTCAGGATGTGATCATCCGTTTTAAAAGGATGCAAGGCTGCAATACATTGTGGATGCCGGGCATGGACCATGCGGGCATCGCCACGCAAAACGTGGTGGAGCAGGAATTGAGGAAGGAGGGGATTTCCCGCCATGACCTCGGACGTGAAAAATTTCTAGCCCGCGTCTGGCAGTGGAAGGAAAAATACGGCGGCGTGATTATCAATCAACTCAAGCGTCTGGGCTGCTCGTGTGACTGGGAGCGCGAACGCTTCACGATGGATGAGGGCCTGTCACAGGCCGTTCGGGAAGTGTTTGTCCGCCTCTACAATGAAGGGATGATCTATCAGGGCGACTATATCGTCAACTGGTGTCCGCGCTGCCACACAGCCATTTCCGATCTGGAAGTGGAATTCAAACAGGACCAGAGCTTTTTGTGGAACATTCGTTACCCCTATGCCGACGGTGACGGGGAGATTGTTGTCGCCACCACCCGCCCGGAGACGATGCTGGGCGATACTGCCGTGGCCGTCCACCCCGAAGACCCGCGCTATAAAGACAAGATCGGCAAGATGGTGATCCTGCCGCTGATGAATAAAAAAATCCCCGTCATCGCCGACGATTACGTGACGATGGATTTCGGCTCCGGCGCCGTGAAGATCACCCCCGGCTCCGATCCGAACGACTTTGCCATGGCCCGGAGACATAATCTGGAGATCATCTCGATCATGGACGGCCACGGCATTATTAACGAGCACGGAGGCGGCTATAAGGGACAGGAGCGCTACGAGGCCAGGCGCAATGTCGTAGCCGACCTGGAAAAAGAAGGCTATCTGGTCGGCATCGAGCCTTATGGTCACAATGTCGGGCAGTGCTACCGCTGCAAAACCGATATTGAACCGATGGTGTCCAAGCAGTGGTTTGTCAAAATCAAGCCCCTGGCCAAACAGGCGATGAATGCCGTTACGAAGAAGAAAACAAGGATAGTGCCCGCCACCTGGGAGGCCACATATTTTGACTGGATGACCAACATCCGTGACTGGTGCATCTCCAGACAACTGTGGTGGGGGCATCGCATTCCCGTATGGTACTGCGACGGCTGCGGCAAGGTGATTGTTGCCACAATTGATCCGGATGTCTGTCCCGATTGCGGCGGCGCTTCGCTCCGGCAGGACGAGGATGTCCTCGATACCTGGTTCAGTTCTTCACTGTGGCCTTTTTCCACTTTAGGCTGGCCCAAAAGAACGAAGGCCCTGAAAACTTTTTACCCCACGTCGCTGCTGATCACCGGTTTTGACATTCTCTTTTTCTGGGTGGCCCGCATGATGATGATGGGCATTTACGTGATGAAGGACGTGCCTTTTCATGATGTGTATCTTCACGCGCTGGTGCGTGATGAAAAGGGCGAGAAAATGAGCAAGTCCAAAGGAAACATCATCGACCCGATCCTGATGATCGATAAGTACGGCACGGACGCCTTCCGTTTCACGCTGGCCGCCTATACCGCTCAGGGGCGCGATGTGCGCATGTCGCCGGAGCGCATCGAGGGATACAAGTTTTTCGTCAATAAAATATGGAATGCCGCCAAACTGACGCTGGGCAGCCTGGCCGACTTTGACCCTGAGGCCCCTTGTGACGCGCCTGATTCACTGCCGGAAAAGTGGATCAAGGCCAGGCTCAATAAGGCTATTACAGATGTGATTGCCGCGTTGGACGAGTATCGCTTCAACGACGCCACCGCCGCGATTTATCATTTTATCTGGCATGAATACTGCGACTGGTATCTGGAGGTCAGCAAACCGGCTCTTTACGGCAAGGTCGGGCCGGAGCAAAAGAGCGTGACGCAAAGAACCATGAAGGAAGTGTTCGGTATCATGCTGCAATTGCTGCATCCTTTTATGCCTTTTGTGACGGAAGAGCTCTGGCAGGCCCTGCACAACAGCGACGAAAATTCGATTATGGTCAGTGCCTTTCCGACAGCTCAGACGGCATGGGATGATCAGGCCGCCGTGGAAGAGATGGAAATGCTCATGGAGATTATCACCTCCGTGCGCAATATTCGCGGTGAGATGCGTATTTCGCCTTCACAAAAACTCAAAGTTTTGATTTCCGTAGCCGATGAGCAGGGGAAAAAGGCGATCGAGGCCGGCTGTGACTACATAGTCAATCTGGCCAACCTCGAATCGCTGGCGGTTGACGTCAATCTGGCCGAACCGGAAGGGGTGGCCACAGGCGTTGTCGGCCCGACGAGAATCTACGTCCCTCTGGCCGGCATTGTCGATATCGCAAGTGAAAAAGCCAGACTGGAAAAGGAGTTGGCCAAAGTCGACAAGGACCTCGAGCACAGCTCGCGTAAACTGGCCAACCATGATTTTCTGGAAAAGGCGGCGCCGGAGGTCATTGCGAAAGAAGAGGGCAAGTTGAAAAGTTTTCAGGAAAAATTTGCGGCCCTGGAAACAGCTCTCAAGAAAATTTCAGGCATCAGTTTGTAGGGGAGGTTTTTTCCCCGGCAGGCCCCCGGGAGCGTCTCGGGTATGCCGGGTGAAGCAGTTCGCGCGGTTTTTATACATCCGCAGCGAGGCCATTGAAGATGAATACACAAATTAAAAAAATCATTGCAGCCGCCCTGGCCGAAGATATCGGCGCAGGGGACATTACGACACAAGCCACGGTCGGACCCAAAAAGATGGGCAAGGCGGTAGCTGTGGCCAGGCAGGATTTCGTCGTTGCAGGACTGGATGTCTTCGAGGCGGTCTTTAAATCCGTCGACAAAAAAATCAAAGTAAAAAAACTGATTGCCGACGGACAGCGCGCGAAAAAAAACGACGTTGTGGCCGAAGTGGAGGGCCGTCTTTGCGCAATTTTGCAGGCGGAGCGCACAGCGCTCAATTTTTTTCAGCGTATGTGCGGCATCGCCACGCAGACGGCCAGATATGTCCAGGCCGTGCGGGGCACCGGCGCAAAAATTCTCGACACGCGCAAAACCGCGCCCGGGCTGCGTATTGTGGACAAAATGGCCGTCAGGCTCGGCGGAGGCATGAATCATCGTTTCGGCCTGTTTGATGCGGTGATGATCAAGGACAATCACATCGAAGCGGCAGGCGGCATCACCGCCGCGGTAGAAGCGCAGAGAAAATATTTAAAAAAGAAGATGAAAATCGAAGTGGAAACAAAAAATCTCGGCGAAGTGAAAGAAGCGCTCGCCTGCAATACGGACATCATCATGCTCGACAACATGAGCAACGCCGCCATGAAGAAAGCCGTCGCGCTGATAGGCGGGAGGGCGCTCACCGAAGCTTCGGGCAATGTCAATTTGAAGCGAGTCGCCTCCATCGCGAAAACCGGTGTTGATTATATATCCATCGGCGAGCTTACCCACTCCGTACGGGCCGCGAATATTTCACTTTTGGTGAAGTAATGCAGGCCCTGTAAATCTGTACAGGTTTGTTTATAAAAAACAAAATCAGAAACATAAGCAGTTTCGATGGCCGGCCGGGAAAAATGAAGCCTCGCAGCGGACATGAGGCAGGAAGCGGGTGGTGCATATAAAGCTGAATCACTTAAGGCAAAATCTTGCCGGCAGGCTTATCGGGCACAGGATTTATTATTTGCAGCAGACGGGCTCGACAAACGATGACGCATTTCGTCTGGGGAGCCAAGGCGAACCGGAGGGAACGGTTGTCATTGCCGGCACGCAAACGGCGGGTAAAGGAAGAATGAGCCGCGCCTGGCATTCCCCGCCGCAAGCCAATATCTACACCTCCATTATTTTACGCCCCGGGTTTGATGTGCGGCGGGCCCCGCAGATCTCCATCGCCGCGGGCGTGGCCGTCGCTGAAACGCTTGAACAATATTGCCCGGATAAAGTTCAGTTGAAATGGCCCAATGACGTGCTCATTGCCGGCAGAAAAATCTGCGGTATTCTTTCTCAGGTTAAAATGTCTGCCGACGCCATAGATTTTATCGTGGCGGGCATCGGCGTCAATGTGAATATGGACAAAGAGCAATTTCCGGCGGATATCCATGAGACGGCCACTTCTTTATCAATTGAGGCAAGCCGCCGGATACCTCGTACGGATTTAATAATTCGCCTGTATGAAAATATGTCAAAATGGTATAGGGAGCTTCTCGCAGAAGGCTTCGGCGCGGTCAGAGACAAATGGCTAAGCCTCTCTCCGATGATTGGTCTGCCGGTGGCGGTCAGGTTTCACGATGAAACGATAACCGGTACGGCAGCCGGGCTCGGCGATGACGGGTCTTTAGCCGTTGTGACCGGCGATAATAAAACAACGATGGTTTCCGCAGGAGATGCGACCATATTAAAAAAGGTTGAAGATTATGCTTCTGGTCATTGACGTGGGCAATACCAATACGGTCCTGGGTTTGTTCGATGAGGGGCGTCTGCTGTATGATTGGCGCATCCGGACGGTTATCGGACACACGGTTGACGAGTACGGAGTGCTGATTTACAATCTGTACCATTCGAGCCGGATGAAAGACAAAGAAATGAAGTCGGTGACGGACATCATCATTTCCTGTGTTGTGCCGCCGATGCTCAATATCCTGGAGACTGTCTGCGTCAAGTATTTCAACGTCACTCCCCTTATTGTCGGCCCGGAAATCAAAACAGGGATGCCGGTGTTTTACGATAACCCCAGGGAAATCGGCGCCGACCGGATCGTCAACGCGGTGGCGGCTTATAACAAGTATCGGCGCGAGTGCATCATTGTCGATTTCGGCACGGCGACGACGTTTGATTATGTCTCGCCGCAGGGCGAATATATGGGAGGGTGCATTGCCCCCGGTATTGTCATTTCCAGCGAGGCGCTGTTTGCGCGCGCGTCGAAACTGCCGCGTGTGGAATTCAGCAAGCCGGCGACCGTCATCACGAAGGACACGGTAAGCGCGATGCAGGCGGGTATTGTGTTCGGCTACGCCGGGCTGGTGGACGGCATCGTAAACCGGATGAAGCAAGAAGTGGACGCCGAGCCCGTGGTCATTGCCACCGGCGGACTGGCGCGGGTTTTAGCCCCGGAGACAAAAACAATTGAAAAAATCGAGGAAATGCTCACACTTGAAGGCCTGCGCATCATTTATGAGCTCAACAGTCAATAATTCATGCTGAATGTCGGTTTAACGGGCGGTATTGCCTGCGGAAAGACTACTGTCGCGCAAATGTTCGGGCGTCTGGGCGGCATACTTATTGATTTTGATAAACTGGCCCACGAAGTGCAAAAACCGAATATGTCCGCCTGGCAGGATATTGTCGCTTGTTTCGGGAAAGAAGTTTTACGTCCGGACGGGACAATCGACCGTGTCAGGCTTGGGGCGGTTGTGTTCAACGATCCGGAAAAACTGCAAAAGCTCAATTCCATTGTGCACCCCCGGGTTTTTGAGCAGTGGCATTTGCAACTGGAAAGCATCAGAGCACAAAATCCCCGTGCGATTGTCTTTGCGGACGTTCCCCTGCTTTTTGAATGTGCCATGCAAAATCTTTTCGATCTGACGATTCTCGTCGTGATAGAGCCTGACGAGCAGATCGAGCGCCTTATGACGAGAAGCTCGCTTACAAACCGCGAGGCGAAAATGCGCCTGGCAAGCCAGATGCCGATACATGATAAAATACCGCTGGCGGATATCGTTATCGACAATCGCAATACGGTGGAAGAAACACAAAAGCGGGTCGAGGAGGTCTGGCAAAAGCTGCTGGAAAAGGAAAAAAACATGAAAACGGGGCGGTGATCATGCAGCACCCGTTTAAAACCCGGGTGAAAAACCCGGTTAAAAACTATGAGGACCGGAGGAAAAAACAATGATTGAAAAGAATGTCATCACTGATTTCAGCCAGAAAGTATTTGAGCCGGTGACCGCACAAGGATGCTACATTCACCCGCTGGCGGCGGTAATCGGGAATGTTATTCTGGGCCGCAATGTCATGGTGGCGCCGACCGCGTGCGTGCGCGGCGATGAGGGGCAGCCGCTTTATGTCGGCAATGATTCCAATGTGCAAGACGGGGTGATCATCCACGCGCTGGAAACAGAAATGGACGGCAAGCCGATAGAAAAAAACCGGGTTGAGGTGGACGGCAGGCAATACGCCGTTTATGTGGGCGATCGTGTGTCGCTGGCGCATCAGGTGCAGATTCATGGCCCTGCCGTTGTATTGGACGATTCTTTTGTGGGTATGAAGACGCTGGTTTTCAAATCACATGTCGGCAGGAATTGCGTCGTCGAGCCGGGGGTTATTCTGATGGGCGTCAAAGTCGCGGACGGGCGCTATGTTCCGGTCGGGTCGGTCATAAAAACTCAGGAAGAAGCCGATATGCTTCCTGTGATTACCAACGATTATGTCTTTAAAGATCTGAATAAAGGTGTTGTGCATGTCAACAAGACGCTGGCCAAAGGATATCTTGAGGCCGCTACCTGAGTGGAACGATTTTGGGGAGAATCTCAGCCGATTGTGTCAGTAAATGCACAATCGGCTGTTTAAAATCTGTATATGCTGGCAAAAATTAAACCTTCACAACAAAAACCGCCCCTGCGCTATTGTCTGTCCTGCGGCAAGACGGACAATATGCGTAACCGTCGCTACTGTTCTTTGAAGTGTCGCCAGCATCTGCGTCAGAAACTCACCACCCGCACGGGATTGCTGGAAGCGCTCAATGTGCGCCACGCCACGTTTTATTTTACCCCGGAGATGATTGTACTGGACATTATCGTGCGCGATACTAGGGAAGTGTTTCGCTACAGAGCCTTGCGCACCAATGGAAGCAGACCGGCGGATGACTTCGGAAAAATGGCCAACAGTCTCGGAGAGGCCTGGTGGGAGGAGACGGCGCGCACGGGGAAAAAATACATGGCGTCGCGTAGGCTTTTACAGATGGCGGAAAAACATGAGGGGGAGAGCCTTAGCCTTGTCCGCCCGCGTTTAATCAGAACGCCCGCAGTGCGCGCCGAGAGCCTGCGCTGCCTGGGCATCAGCAAGGCCGAACTAGGCTCAAAGCAACTGGGGAGGCTGATCAGGGACGCCTACCGCAGGCAGGCAAAAATTCACCACCCGGATGCAGGGGGCCAGCCCACAACTTTCAGGAATATTCACGATGCCTATAAGGATCTTTTGAAATGGGCCGATAACCCGACGTTCATCCGACGCCGTGGGTTTCCGGATAAGTGGTACTATGACGGCACTGCTCAGAAATGGACTCAGCCGACACCCAGGAAACGCTGATCGGACTTGAAATCGTGTAAACGCCGGTTAAATTCCCGAGATCACTATTTTTTGTCAAGAGATTGGTTGTTTTTATTGTTTCCGGCGTTTTTGAGATCTGAAGGTGTGTTCAGATTCCGGAAAAGCAGACCGCGCGCATCAAAGGGGCGAATCTGATTCTCCGTTACCGAAAGTACGCGCGCATCTTTGTAAAATCCCGTAATTTTGAGCTTGTCCATCTCCAGTCGCTTTTTGATGACAGGCAGACAGTTTCGCGAATAAACGGCGCAAAGCGGCTGATATCCTTCTGCCGTTTCCGGGACGATCACATCATGGCGTCCGGACAGATGTCGCAGATGCAGGATAAAGTCGGCACTCAGATAAGGCAGATCGCATGCGCTGACAAAAATATACGGGTTTTGCGCATAAAACAGGCCGGTGAAAATTCCCCCGAGCGGCCCTTTTTCCTTGTAAATATCCGTGACCAGCGTGACATCGTTAAACTCGAGATAAGCGCCTGGTTCATTGGTTACAATAATAATTTCGTTAAATATCTGACGATAGACAGCCAGCGTTTGGTCAATCAGGCGGATCCCGTCAATTTCCAGAAATGCCTTATTGGCGCCCATTCGTGAATTTTTCCCGCCGGATAAAATTATTCCGGATATGTGCGGCAAGCCATCCTTGCTTCGAAGATCGTTTGTCATTTTAAATCTCAAAATATTTAATGACTTTATACTATTTCAAAACAATGATCGGTGTCCACATTTTTTTATTGACACTTGAAATGCAAGTCTATAAAAGCGCAAAATCGTGTTTTTTACTAATTTTTGAAGGGGGTTGTATGGGTTCTGAACAAAAAGTTTTTGGGATGCCCGCCAAAGGCGGGAGATGGTTGTTTGTTGTGCTGGGGCTGATCATGAATGTCTGCCTGGGCGCCGTGTATGCGTACAGCATTTTCCTGGGGCCGGTCAGGAAGGAATTTCCTGACATTTCTGCGTTTCAGGCTAATCTGCCTTTCATGGTTTTTCTTGCTTTTTTTGCCATACTGATGTTTTTCGGCGGCAGGGTGATGGAGAGACTGGGACCGCGGAAACTGGGCATTATCGGCGGCATTATTGTCGGCCTCGGGTGGTTTCTGTCGGCTTACGCACCCAATATCTGGGTGTTGATCATTACCTACGGTGTGATTGCCGGCTCCGGCGTCGGTCTTGTTTACGGCTGTCCGGTGGCGATGGGGGCAAAGTGGTTCCCCGACAAAAAAGGACTCGCTGTTGGATTGATGCTGGCCGGTTTCGGTGGATCTGCCCTTATTACCGGAAAAATAGCCAATGTGCTGATCCCGGCACAGGGGCTCTTTGCGACGTTTATGTATTTCGGTATCGCCTTCGGCGTGATTTTGATCGTTTTGAGCCTTCCTTTTCGCTTTCCGGCGGCAAACTGGACGCCGGCAGGCTGGAAGCCGGCGGCCGGCAGCGTCGCCGCTGTTGATTTCGCACCTGGCGAAATGGTGAAAACGAGAACTTTCTGGGGTCTATTTTTGTGTTTTATCATCGGCGCTGTGGCCGGTTTGATGGCGATTGGCATTTCCAAGCCAGTGGGCAATGAAATTATCAAAATATCCGGCGAAACCGCCGCGACATTGGTCGGTGTATTTGCTGTCTTCAACGCGGTGGGGCGCCCCCTGTTCGGTTTTCTGACGGACAAAATTACACCTCGTAATGCCGCAGTCATCAACCTTTTGATTATTCTGGTCGTGTCCGTGATCATGATTGTGGCCAAAGAAGGGGATACGGGCCTCTACACCGCGAGCTTCATCGGTTTCTGGTTATGCCTCGGCGGCTGGCTGGCGATCGCACCGACGGCGACAGTCACATTTTTCGGGATGATAAATTACGCTCGCAACTACGGTGTCGTCTTTTTTGCCTATGGTGTCGGCGCGATTGTCGGCGGCATCATTTCCGGTCAAGCCAAAGACGTGCTCGGAACATACACCTACGCGTTTTACCCGACGGCCGCACTGGCGCTGATAGGTCTTGTTTTGGCAATTTTTCTTTTGAAGACACCGAAAA
>ENA-UPXM01002994-UPXM01002994.1-activated-sludge-metagenome-genome-assembly--contig:-NODE-2994-length-19073-cov-4.093333_pt1 | contig 19073 bp, 14 predicted proteins | sample MGYA00238178_ERZ772708 | MGnify/ENA primary metagenome ERZ772708 (study PRJEB29002, sample SAMN05720212) | activated sludge metagenome | isolation source: anaerobic digester from wastewater... | reverse complement strand
GAGAAGCCTTTATGAACTCAATTATTTCCCGGTTTTCCTCTTTTCCGGTACCCTTAATATTTATCGGGTCGCCGAACCTGAAATAGATCTCTTTTTTATGGTCTATTGGCCCCAACTCCTTTATTATCTTACCATTACCCCAAAAATCAGTCTTTAATGCAATGGGGACAACCTTCACTCCGGCTTTCTTAGCCAGTTTGACTCCAAGAGAATTGAACTCTTCCGGTTTGAATATAAGACTCCTTGTGCTCTGCGGAAAAATAATTACCGATATTCCCTTTGATAACAGTTCCTGGCCGCCGCTCATTACCACTTCAAAGTCCTTCCGGGGATCACTCCTGCCTACAACTATCGGGTCTCTCGATTTCATCACATCACAGAACAAGGGATGCCTTACAAGGCTTTCCTTGACAACAAAAGTAACTTCCCTGTGGGGAGCAATTATTCCCGGCAGTATCATTGTCTCAAGAGTACTCATATGGTTGGCTATGAAGACTACAGGACCTTCTTCCTTTGCAATATTCTCCATGCCAGAGATATGGAATTTCCCCCCTGCCTTTTCGATGAATCTGAATATGTAAAATGATGAATCAGCCCATGCCTTTCTGTCATATATGCCCTGCCTGGCTTCTTTCCTTGTCCGGAATATGATTATAGCATATTTATAAATGAAATACAGCCTGTTATCAAGGCGAAATCTTTCCCAAAGATTCAAATGTTCCTTTACAGGTGTATTGTAACTGAACGAATCAAAGTAACCTTTCTGCTCCAATGCTCACGGAAATTTATTCGGTAAAACAAATATCATCTGTGTCAGCAAATGACAAGGCCTCTAATTTATGAAAATAAATATTATTATCTGACAATTATTACAAGTCTGACGATGCAGAGGCAACAGTCATTCCATTAATTTATCAGCGAAAGGATCAGAAGCGCCAATGACAAGGTTATAAGGATTATTACAGCGCCCCAGCCGATAATATTTGTAATCCTTCCATTAACATAATTGCCCATTATTTTCTTTTTGTTTATGAGTATCATCATGCTTATAAGGACAACCGGAAGGAGTATGCCGTTAATTACCTGCGACCAGAGAGATATCGGTATCAAAGGAGCATTTGGGATCAGAATTATCACAACAGAAATTATCAGGATGCCAGTATAAAGTACGTAAAACTCCCTTGCTTCATCCCATTTCTTATCCATGCCTGTCTCAAAGCCAAAAGCTTCGCAAACAAAATATGCAGTTGCAAGAGGAAGTATTGTAGCAGAAAATATTGATGCAATGAAAAGCCCGAATGCAAAAACATAAGATGCAAAATTCCCGGCAAGAGGCCTGAGTGCCATTGCTGCATCCTTGGCTTCATTAATAACTATGCCGTTTGGATATAAAGTCGATCCGCAGGCAACCATTATGAAGAAAGCAACAACGACGGCAATAACAAGGCCGACGACAAGATCGACAACAGTGTATTTATAATGTTTCATTTTCAGCCCCTTTTCAATTACAGTCGACTGCAAGTAGAACTGCATCCAGGGAGCTATTGTTGTGCCAACGAGAGCTACAATCATTGTCATACTGCCTTTACTTATCTCCAGTTTTGGGTTTATAACCGCCGAACCAATCTCTCCCCAGTCGGGTTTTCCCATAATTGCGGAAACAATATATGTAAGCAGTGACATGCTGAAAATCAGAAAAATACGTTCGGCTATCTTATATGTGCCCTTCACAACAAGCAGCCAGACCATTACAGCGACAACAGGCACCGATATATATTTTGTAACCCCGAACACCTCCATACTGCCTGCCACTCCGGCAAACTCAGTTGTAGTATTACCGATACCCGTTAACAGCAGGCCAATAAAAATGAAAAAGGTAATCTTTATCCCGGCGTTCTCCCTGATTAGATCAGCAAGACCTTTCCCCGTTACTACTCCCATTCTCGCATTCATTTCCTGAACAACAACAAGTACTATAAAGGAGGGAATCAGTGTCCATATCAATCCGTAGCCATACAGAGCACCGGCAATCGAGTAAGTCGTTATCCCCCCGGCATCATTATCGACACTTCCCGTTATTATTCCCGGCCCCAGAATCATAAGGAAGATCCCCAGCCTTCTGAAAAAATTACGCCTTTTTAGCCTTACCAATTCCATCTCGTCAAATAATTACCTTTTCCTTGTTTTCCGCTCACTTATAAGATCATCAACAACATCATCAACAACAACCATTCCCTGAAGCTGTTCATTTTCATCAACAACAGGTACTGCCAGTAAGTCGTACTTCGATACTATCTCAGCAATAACACTCGCTTTCTGGTCATCAAACAGAGAAATGGGTTCCGACTTCATTATTTCATAAAGTGTTTTCTCTGGTTCCGATATAACAAGATCACGCAATGTAAAAGTTCCGATAAGCTTATCATCATCCTCTGTAACAAACATGTTATATAGCTCGTATGCTTCCGGTTTTTTTATCCTGAGTTCGTTGAGAACCTCTTCAATTGTTTTGATTCCGGTGAAAGAGAGATAATCAGTTGTCATGATACTTCCGACAAGATTGTCGTCATATTCAAGAAGTTCCCGCACCTCCTGTGATGATTCAGCCTCCATTTCCCTCAGGAGAAGCTCTGCTTTTTCCTCCTCAAGTTCATCAAGTATATCAGCAACTTCATCTGCCGGCATTTTCTCAAGCACATCAGCCACCTTATCAACGGGTAAACTTTCAATAATGTGTACCTGGGCACTGGGTTCGAGTTCTTCAAGAACATCAGCAGCTTTTTCCTCGTCGAGGGCAGAGAAGAGCGATGTGCTCGATTTTTTTCCAAGATCTTCCAGTATATCTGCAAGATCGGAGGGATGAAGAGTATGCAGCTTCGCATAACTCTTCGAAAGCTTTATGTTCTGATTGGAGAAGTCAATGGCCTGAACATCATCCCAAAGAATGTATTTGGTGGGGATGTTCACATTAAAAACAGACAGAATTTTCTTTATTGGATTTGAGATCCCTATCCTGCGCAGAAGTCCGTCAATCCCGACATCAACAGCAACGGCATAAGTCCCGGTAGGAATTGTTGCAAGTCGTACATCATTAACCCTTACCAGTTTACGTCCGTTCAGATCGACAATCTGCTTGTCGAGTATGTTTTCAACAAGCAAAAGTCCGTTCTCAATAAATTCCTTCTCCAGTTCTTCCAGGCCTGAACACGTTACATTAAGCATTTCTCTTGCCTTTACTACGCGAAAAGTCCTGAAAGAATAGATCTTTGTGTTTTTCCTGATCTTCAGTTTTACTCCTGTCACCATCTGTTGTTCCGGTTCGTTCAGTCCGGAAGGAGCTGCACCAATAAGAATATCCTTAATGGTACCGATTACATCGCCATCAGTGCCAAAAACTTCTTTGCCAATTATTCTGCTTAAATAAAATGTTGTAAGTAAAGTCATCGCCACCTCCTTTCTGCTTCTGATGCAGAGCCGGGTGGTCATAAGGATCCGGTCCCTTTCTGCTCCAGAGCTTAGTTTAATATATTCGCCGGATAATCGTCCATTTGTTATTGAAATTTCGGGCGTAAAAGTAAAATTCATATCCAAACTTTCCAAATTAATTAAAAGAAAAGTCTGTCACTTTTAATTTGATACTTTATGTCAATTCAATGCCGCCGGAACCAAATAAAAAGGGATCAGGGCTTCCCTTCCGAATGGATATATCAAAAAAATCTTTCCGTAACAATTTAATCTTTAACCGATTAAGTTTTCTGTTCTTTGCTCATCTCAACAGTGATCCAGCAGTTACAACTGAATTACACTGAGACTAACAAACATTATTTTATGCCAGGGGCAACAATATTCGGAGGTATCAGGATCAGATTGTGATTTTATTTCACAAATTTTCCGTATTCTTAATAATAATCTGTACAAAATATTAAATTTGCCATTTCAATAAACGGCCCGTAGCTCAGCTGGCAGAGCACGTGACTCTTAATCATGGGGTCGAGGGTTCGATTCCCTCCGGGCCGACAATCAACCGGCAATAAATGGGGATATTTTCATGTCTTTCATCTCCTGTTTTTCACAGATACAGCATCAAAATGCTCTTGTACATGCATAGCTAGTTCATATTTTGCAGAAATTTAGATGGTATTTGATTTTTAATATATTTGTACATTATAAATAATAACAGAAACTATGACACCTGAAACCAAGTCTGCCAAGACCGCAGGAACTTACGCTAAAAAAGGTAATCCTGTTTACATTATTGCCCTGACCCTGGTTGCCACATTAGGCGGCCTGTTATTTGGTTATGACACTGCTGTAGTAAATGGAGCGGAACAATCTCTTGTTGAGCTCTTTATTACAAAGATGCTTGATCCGGAAAATTATTCCTATGCTGTGCGACTTATCAGTGAGTACAGAATACTGCTTTCGATCTCGATATTTATTATTGTAATTATTATATCCGCTCAGATAGTGAAACTATTGGGTGCCAAGAAAGGGACTATAACTGTAGGAGTGTTGATGCTGCTTGTAATAATCTGGATGGTCAGCTTCCTCAAAAAAGCAATCCCGACTGATCCGGCTGAACTACGGGCCACAGCTGATATACTGAAAGGATTCATCGTTGCATGTGCATTAATTGGTTGTATAATTGGGGGTGCTCTTGCAGGTTTCATATCGAAATCCTTAGGACGAAGAAACGGACTTATTGTTGCTGCAGTAGCATTCCTGCTCTCGGCCATCGGTGCGTGGAAACCTGAAGCTCTCAACCTGTTCGGAACTCTCCCTGTTTTTTCATTCTTCTTCTGGAGGATAGTCGGAGGTATAGGAGTAGGTATCGCTTCAATGATCTCACCAATGTACATTGCTGAAATAGCACCCGCAGAAAGCAGGGGCAAACTTGTTTCTTTCAACCAGTTCGCTATTATCTTCGGAATGCAGGTAATTTATTTTGTAAATTATTTCATAGCCCGACAGGGAAGCCACGAATGGCTCATAAATGAAGGCTGGCGCTGGATGTTCTTCTCAGGGGCAATTCCTGCAGCTCTCTTCCTTATTCTTCTTCTGTTCGTTCCGGAAACTCCCAGGTTCCTTGTTATGAAAGGAAAAGAAGATAAAGCTCTTAAACTGCTTGATAAAATTTCCGGGACCGATAGGTCTCCGGGCATTCTTCAGGAGATAAAGGAAACTCTAGTTGAAAAAAACGCTCCCTGGTTGTCATACGGATTTTTCGTAATCTTCATTGGAATAATGCTTTCCGTATTCCAGCAATTTGTAGGTATTAATGTGGTCCTCTACTATGCCGGTAATATTTTCAGGAACATGGGGGCCTCAACAAACGCATCGCTGCTACAGACAATCTTTGTTGGTACTGTTAATCTCACATTTACGGTTGTTGCAATCCTTACAGTCGATAAATTCGGAAGAAAACCTCTTATGATAATCGGAGCATTGGGTATGGCAGTTAGCATGATCGGTCTGGGATTCTCCTTCTCAACTCATAATGAAGGTGTCTTCGCCCTCATATTAATGCTCACTTATGTGGCATTCTTTGCCATGAGCTGGGGACCTGTCACATGGGTTCTGCTTTCAGAGATCTTCCCGAACAGCATCCGCGGTGCCATGTCAATAGCAGTTTCAGCACAATGGCTTGCAAACTGGCTCGTATCAACAACTTTCCCGATACTGAACGACAACCAGAGACTGACCGAACTGTTTAATCATGGATTTTCATACTGGATATATGGAATAATGGGCATACTTGCAGCATTATTCGTTTGGAAATTTGTACCTGAAACAAAAGGCAAAACTCTGGAAGACATAGAAAAACTCTGGAAGAAGAAGTAATAAATTTTCTGAAAGAAATCTGAATTAAAAATCCTCCTGTGAATGATTCGCAGGAGGATTTTTTTATCTCTTCAATATAGGATCCTGAAAATTATCTGCTCAGTATATTTCCGGAATTGTGAACCCGACTCGTATATTTTTATTTTATGGGTTTTGATACTATATAATTAAAACTATTTTCGGAGTTCTTTAGTCTAATGAAGATAATTTATTTTTAATTTTTATTATTAAAAAATAATATATGTCTGATAATAATTATTATCTTTACAGCAGATATGACAATGAATTCATGGCAAAAAATCCTATTCAACATTCAATTAGATTAATAACTCATTTATAAATAATTTATCCAAAATGGAAAACGAAAACATTATTCGGATACTTGAAAAACATAACCTGAAAGTAACTCCCCAAAGAACAGCGGTTCTGGAATTAATAATGAATGTTGATACTCACCCGACAGCAGAAGAAATAGCAAACCAGATCAAAGACACCTATCCCAATATGTCTATCGGTACGATTTACAAGATCCTTGATAAATTTGCCGCTTCAGGCATCATAGAGAAAATGAATACGAACAATGGTATAATGAGGTATGATGCAGTTAAGGAAAAGCACTATCATCTTTATTCCCTTAATTCGGAGCGCATCGACGATTACTATGACTCAGAACTCCGTAAGCTCCTTGATAATTATTTTAAAAACAAGAAGTTTCCTAATTTCAAAATGAAAGATCTCCAACTCCAAATAATTGGGGAATTCACAAATGATAAAACTTAATAAGTACTATTCTATTAATTATTAATAACTAATATCTTTTCATCATGGAAGAAACAAAGACATATTCAATGCCGCTTATCGGCGAAAAAGCACCTGAATTCAAAGCTGTAACAACACAGGGCGATATTAATTTTCCCGGTGATTACAAAGGAAGCTGGGTAATATTGTTCAGTCACCCTGCTGATTTTACACCGGTTTGCACATCAGAATTCATGACATTTGCGTCAATGGAAAAGCAATTCAATGAAGCTAACTGCAAACTGGTAGGATTATCAGTTGATGGACTCTACAGCCATATAGCATGGCTTCGTACAATTAAAGAAAAAATTGAATACAAGGGTATGAAGAATGTAGAAGTCAATTTCCCGCTTATCGAGGACATTACAATGGAAGTAGCAAAAAAATACGGCATGCTTCAGCCAGGTGAGAGTTCGACAAAAGCTGTAAGAGCAGTATTCTTCATCGACCCGAAAGGCATTATCCGTACAATAATTTATTACCCACTGAGCATGGGTCGCAACTTTGACGAACTCTACAGGGTACTTATCGGTCTGCAGACAGCTGATGCATTCTCTGTTGCATTGCCTGCCGACTGGAGACCTGGTGATGATGTCATCGTGCCGACTGCAGGATCATGCGGCGTTGCAAAATCGCGCATGGAAGGCAAGGAAGATATGACATGTTACGACTGGTTCTTCTGTACCAAAAAGCTTGAAAAAGAGAAAGTGCTTAAAACAATCCTGAAGAAATAAGTCTGAAAGTGTTAAAGCAATATTCAATTTAAACATTATTAATAATGGAAATAACATTTGATGGCGGGAAAGTAATCACAGCTCATCATCATGGTCATTCAATAAGGACCGATCAGCCTGTCAATAATGGCGGAACGGATAGCGCTCCTTCACCATTTGATTTGTATATGGCTTCAATAGGAACATGTGCAGGTATCTATGTCAAGTCGTTCTGCGATAACAGGAAAATCCCGGCCGATGATATTAAAATGATCCTGACAACACAGTATAATAAGGAAACAGGTCTCCCGGTCAACATTAAGATCGATATCCGGATCCCCCCTGAATTCCCGGAGAAATACAGAAACTCCCTGATAAATGCTGCAGAGTTGTGTAAGGTCAAAAAATCAATTGCAAGTCCACCGGTATTTGAAATTGTTACCTCAGTGAAATAAACGAATCCGCACCTGCCGGATAAAAACAATTTGCCCGTCATTATTCCTGTTTACAACACAGGTATGACGGGCAAATATTATAAAGTAAGTGGGAAAAATTATTCAATATACATATTGATCAGCTGTTCGTAGAGCTCCTGCTTGCCACTTATTACTTTGGGTTCTCCGAATTCTGCAGCCAGATCTCTTAGTTTTTCAAGGGTAAGTTTGCCTTTTTCAAAATCCTTACCAGGTCCTTTATCAAATGAAGCATATCTATTCTTCCTCATCTTAAGATAATCGCTTTCATTCAATAGCTTATCTGCAATCACAAGTGCCCTGGCAAAATTATCCATACCACTAACATGTCCTATGAATAAATCCTCAAGGTCAGTGGAATTCCTTCTTTTGCGTGCATCAAAATTGATGCCTCCTGTTGTGAATCCGCCTGCTCTGAGAATAACCATCATTGCTTCGGTCAGTTCATAAATATTTGTCGGGAATTCATCAGTATCCCATCCGTTCTGGTAATCACCCTTGTTTGCATCGATGCTTCCAAGCATGTCTGCATCGGCAGCAACCTGAAGATCATGAGCAAATGTATGTCCAGCAAGAGTGGCATGATTTACTTCAATATTGAGTTTAAAATCCTTATCTAGTCCGTGCTGGCGGAGGAATCCTACAACTGTTGCAGCATCATAGTCATACTGGTGTTTTGTAGGCTCCATTGGTTTAGGTTCAATAAGATAGGTTCCCTTGAATCCATTCTTCCTGCCATAGTCCCTTGCCAGTGTCAACAACATTCCCATGTGGTCGAGCTCTCTTTTCATATCTGTGTTATGTAGAGTCATATAACCTTCTCTTCCACCCCAGAAAACATAATTCTCACCACCAAGATCTATTGTTGCCTGTATTGCGCTTTTCAGCTGAGCACCTGCATTTGCCACAACTTCAAAATCAGGATTTGTACCTGCTCCGTTCATGTAGCGCGGATTTGAAAACAGGTTTGCGGTTCCCCAAAGGAGTTTAACGCCAGTCTGTTTCTGCATTTCTTTCATAACAGGAACAAATTTCTCAAGGCGTTTTTCAATATCCAAAACTGTTCCTTCACCTCCTACAACGTCAACATCGTGAAAACAATAATAGGGGGCTCCTATTTTGGTAATAAATTCAAAAGCAGCATCAAGCCTCATTTTGATTCTATCTTCGGGTGAAGCATCATTCCACGGATATTGGTGAGTTGCGTTACCGAACTGATCGGTACCGTCACCGCAGAAAGAATGCCAGTATGCAATTGCAAAGCGAAGATGATCCTTCATCTTCTTGCCCGAAACAACCTGCTCAGGATCATACCATCTGAAAGCCAAAGGATTCTTTGACTTTTTGCCTTCAAATTTAATCTTGCCGATGCCGGGATAATACTCTTTTTTCACTTTTGCCATATTTTTAAGTATTTAGTTTAACATTAAATTTACTTGCACAATTTAGAAAACTTTATGAAATTCAGAAAATTCTTTTGTCTCTTTATTGATTTATTTATTAATTCTGAGCTGATAATCGTATTAAAAAAATTCACGATCTAAACAGACTCCAGAGATTTCTTCCATAGCTCATAAGCCGATTCATAGGCTTTAATTTTTGATTTATCAGGTTTTGTAATTCCCACTTCCTTAAGACCGGCAAAAGCCTCCTGTGCTGATTTGTAGTATCCGCATCCTATCCCTGCTCCTCTTGCCGCACCAATAGAGCCATCGGTATTGTACAGATGTATCTCTGTTCCCGAGATACATGAAAGTGCCTCTCTGAAAATAGCGCTCTGGAACATATTTGCAGCTCCGGCTCTTATTACGGAAGGAACGATGCCTGTTTCTTTCATTATGTCAAGACCATACCTTATTGAAAAAACGATACCTTCCTGAGCTGCTCTGAAAAGATGTGCATTTGAATGGGAATTGAAATTAATTCCATTTATCCTTGCTCCAATGTCTCTGTTGCCAAGCATCCTTTCTGCTCCGTTTCCAAACGGCAGTATTGAAAGGTTTTCCGAACCTACGGGGATTTTTTCCGCCAGTTCATTCATCTGCTCATATGAAAGATTATTGCTGGCATTTCTCCTTAACCAGGAATTCAGTATTCCGGTTCCGTTTATACACAGCAGGACTCCCAGGCGCGGTTTTGCTTCAGAATGGTTTACATGAAGAAAAGTATTTACCCTTGACAAAGGATCGTATTTCTTCTGATCAGTCACACCATAAATAACTCCTGAGGTGCCGGCTGTTGCAGCAACTTCGCCGGGTTCAAGAACATTGAGTGAAAGAGCATTGTTTGGCTGATCTCCTGCCCGGTAGGCAACTGGTATGCCCGCCGGCAATCCAAGTTCCTCTGCAATTGCTTTTTCCAGTTTGCCCTGTTGTGAGAATGATGGTACTGCCTTTGCAAGCAGATCCTTATCGAACCCAAGATCATCAAGCAGCTCCTTTGAGATCTCATTCCTCGGGAAATCCCAGAATATCCCTTCAGAAAGGCCTGAATAAGTTGTCAGCAGTTCCCCTGTCATGCGTAGTGCAAAATAATCTCCGGGCAGCATTATCTTATATATTTTCTTAAAAAGTTCCGGTTCATTTTCCTTTACCCACGCCAGTTTTGTCGCAGTGAAATTCCCCGGAGAATTAAGGAGATGGGACAAACAAAATTCCTTGCCCAGCCTTTCGAATGATTTTTCCCCATATTCAACTGCTCTTCCGTCGCACCAGATAATAGATGGCCTGAGCACTTTATGATTTTTATCAACCGCTACCAGTCCGTGCATCTGATAGGAAATACCTATTGCACCAATTTTATTTTTTGCGGGACCAAGCTGTTTATTACAGTCAGCAATGGCAGATTTCAGGTTTGCCCACCAGATCTCAGGATCCTGTTCTGCCCATCCGGGCTTGTTTGCGATGATCTTCATTTCATCTTTTGGATAAAAGGCCGATGCAAGGCATTTGCCCGATTCACCGTCAATTACTGAAGCTTTAACCGAAGAGCTTCCCAGATCAATTCCAAGTAGTAGCATATGTTTTAATTTTGAGTGACTTTTAGTAACTGTTTAATTTAACAAAACTGTTCAACTTAACAAAATCCAGCTAACAAGAACAATGTTAAAGTTAAGATTTTTTATTTAAGGCATCCCTCTATTTATCCAAATATTAAGATATTTTTAATCTTAACATTCAATCAGGGTATTCCAAGGATATCCGTGTATCTGTGAGCTATGTACCATTCCAGATCATGCTCAGGCTTTTCAAGTCCTTCGGGAAGCGGTCTTTTCGAAAATGTCTGGAAATAAAGGATGCAGGCATCCCTCCATATCTTTGCATCCCGTTCCTGTTTAACTAACAGTGATTTTACACTTTCAAATCTTTCCTTGTCAATAAAATTTTTCAGTGATTCCCATTGAGCCTGCATCTGCTGAACAGTTTTCACACCCTCATGATACATGAAACACAGTTCGTCCCAAAGGCTCCTCCCGGATTTCACCCTATAGTCCCAGGATACATGATGAAACCAGAGAAGAAGATTTTCCGGACAACTCTCTCTGTTTTCATAAAGATCTCTTACAGGAGGAAAATACTGGCTAACAGCGTTACTACCCGAAGATGTTCTGTTAAATCCTATCCCTTTCTCATCAGCCCTGTGATAGTAAACAGAAGTCCAGTCCTGCCTCCCCTTGCTCACCCAGGGGCCCGGACCGTAATGATGTCCTTCATACATAATATGATGCAGCCCGAGAGGAGTCATGTAATTCACAGCTGCTTCACGCGAACCAAGCATTATGTCTGCAATTGTATTTACTGCAGCGGGGTCGTTCGAGAAAGTCATTCTGATCCACTCATCAGCAATCTCTTCAGAACTGAGATACGGGTCCCAGGCAAGACGACCGTAAGCATACCAGTTTGATTGTGCGATGGGATGACCTGTCCAGTTTCTTACATCCCCTGTGTTTGCCACTCCCGCTATGGCTGTGAGCGAATGATTTTCAAGGGATCCGTCAATGACCCTGGCTACAAGTGATCCTTTGCCCTTTGCGTATGTGTCAGATTTAAGACACTCCTCAAAAAGTGGTGCGAGATAAACAAGGTGCGTTGAAGAACCAAAGTATTCCTGGGTTATTTGCAATTCCGGCATAAGAGGTGTTGCCGGCATAGCTCCGAACAGCGGATGGAAAGGCTCCCTTGGCTGAAAATCTATCGGACCATTCTTCACTTGTATTATCACATTCTTTCTGAACTTACCGTCAAGCGGAACAAATTCATTATAAGCCTGTTTTGCCCTGTCATCAGGGACATTATTATCATAGACAAACGCCCTCCACATTATTATACCTCCGTGAGGAGCAACTGCGTCAGCGAGTGTGTTTGCACCATCAGCATGGCTCCTTTTATATTCCTGTGGGCCGGGTTGCCCTTCGGAATTTGCTTTCACAACAAAGCCTCCAAAATCAGGTATATAGCTGTATATCTCATCAGCCTTATTCTTCCACCATCTAATCACATCAGGATCAAGAGGATCGGCCGTTTTCAGCTTCCCGATCTCAACCGGCGCACTGAATCGAGCCGTCAGATATACCTTAATTCCATAAGGCCTGAACACATCAGCAAGAGCAGCAACCTTCACAAGATAATCCCTGGTAAGTATAAGGGCATTCGCATTTACATTCGTAAGCACCGTGCCGTTAATACCGACTGATGCGTTTGCCCTTGCATAATCGGTATATCTCTCATCAATCTGCCCGGGAAGTGATTGCCAGTCCCACAGAGATAATCCTGCATATCCCCTCTCAACCGACCTGTCAAGGTTATCCCAATGGTTCAGCAAACGGATATCAATTTTTGGAACATGGCTTAACGAAAGAGATCCTATCGGCTGATTAGTCTGCAAAAGCCGCAGAAAATTAAAAATGCCATACATAACACCTGCATCATTGTTTGCTGCAATTACAATCACCTTTTTGCCCTTATATTTTGTACTGACAATTGTATAACCTTCCGGACCAAGCCCGGACAATTTATCCTGAAGATTCAATGACCCGATAATAGCAGATCCGGACGGGGTGCCGGCTATTACAACTCTTTTCTTACTGAATGAACCCAGGGCCGGTATTTCACGGCCAAGCAAGCCTTCAAGACCTTTTTCAAGTTCTCTTTTTGCAGCCAGGATAACCGGAGAGTCTCCTTCAACGATAAATCCTTCTATCTGTTTATTATAGCTTTTAAGGACTTCGCGGTCTGCAATAACATCATATCTCAGCCATAGTCTGTAACCATCTTCAGCCCTGGTTTCATAAGAATTGAAAATGATTAGTCCGGTTAGAATAATTGAGTACAGGTATTTCATAATTACTGCTTTTTATTTGATTTTAAACATTATGATTCTTTAAGTGAAGACTGTCGTATTATAAGTTTATGATTAAGAATTACAGCATTAAGATTCTGATCCTTCGGATCATTAAGCTTGTTCAGCAGCATTTTCATTGCAAGCTCTCCCATTTCCCGGGCCGGATAATCAACGGTTGTCAGATTCGGCGTAACATACTGGCTCACAGGCTCATTATTAAACCCTGCAACAGCTATCTCATCGGGTACCCTGATGCCTGCCTTCTGAAGCTCAAGAATTATTGTCACACCTGTTGTGTCGTTGGAAGTAAAAATACCATCAGGCCGGTGTTTCATTTTTAATATGCTATTCACTAAATCAATTCCTGATTTGTTTGACATATCCCCTACAACAAGCATTTTATTATCGAATTCAATATTATTGTCAATAAGTGCCTGCCTGTAACCTCTGAAACGTTCGTAATAGACATTTCGAAGCATGTTCCCTCCAAGATGCATTATCCTCCTGCATCCGCGGGATATAAGATGTGAGGTAAGCTCGTAACCGGCTTTATAATTATCAATAACGACATTTACACAACCGTTGCAATCCATTACACGATCAAAAAAAACGATTGGTATACCTCTGTTGAAAAAACTCTTGAAATGATTTGCATTCTCGGTATCGGAGGCAAGAGAAACAAGAAGCCCGTCAACGCTGCTGTTAAAGAGGGTATTTATACAAACGATCTCTTTTTCCCACGACTCCTGCGATTGTGTAATGATCAGTCCATATCCGTTCCCGGAAGTTTCTTTCTCAATGCCCGACAGCACTGAAGCCATAAAGTAACTTTTAAGCTTCGGGACAACTACTCCTATGGTATTAGTGCGTTTCTGCCTAAGGTTGCTTGCAAACTTATTATGTCTGTAACCCATCTCGCTTGCACATGCCAATATTTTCTTTTTCGTGGCACTGCTTATATGCGGATGGTTCTTCAAAGCCCGGCTGACAGTGGAAGGCGACAAACCCAGGGCTTTTGCCACATCATAAATAGTTATATCCCGATTCTCTCTCACAAACATATTAATTACCAAATATAAGTAAAATATGAGTCTTTGTCTTTCCGACACAGAATTATTGCAATCGGTTGCCAAAACTCCTTGAATTTATTCCCTGTATTGATGTTAAAACTCATTTCTAACAGGAATAAATACCTGCTATTCTATCTTTTATGTTTTTAATAAAAGACATGTCTTTTGGAACACTCTTTGATTTTTTTACGATATTTGTGTAAGATCATTATTGCATCGATAAACAACTAAATAACCCTATAATGGAAAGAAGAAAATTCATTGCCAGTTCAGTTACAGCTGCTGCAGGGACAATTATTCTGCCTACAATCGTTCCGGCATCTGTTATCGGTAAAAATCCGCCCAGTGATAATATCAATATTGGATGGATTGGCTGCGGAAGGCAAGGGAGAGGCGACGTAAGAGAAGTAATGGGCTTTGATGTGGCAAGGGTGATAGCTGTCTCTGACGTTGATTCCAAAAGGATGACTCTCGGGAAAGAGTATGTTGATAATTTTTATTCAAAGAAAACCGGCAATGCAAATTATGTCAGTGCAAAAACATTCAGTGATTATAAGGAAATGTTCCTTGATAAATCAATTGATGCTGTTCTTATAACCACTCCGGACCATTGGCATTCCCAGCCGGCTCTCGAGGCTGCGCTTGCCGGAAAGGATATCTACCTTGAAAAACCAACTTCTCTCACAGTAACTGAAGGCCGTCTGCTGAGCGATGTTGTCAGACGTAAAAAAATAATCCTTCAGGTTGGTACACAACAGCGTTCAAGTTTCCAGTGGAGACTAGCAGCAGAACTTGTAAGAAACGGCCGCATAGGGAAATTACATACTGTTAAAATAGGGCTTCCCGGAGACCCATCCGGACCGGAAGCACCCGAAATGCCTTTGCCAAAGAACCTGAACTATGATATGTGGCTGGGTTCAACGCCAGAAGTGTATTATACCGAAACAAGGGTTCATCCTCAGGTTGGTTTTGATCGTCCCGGATGGCTCAGGTGCGAACAGTTTGGTGCCGGAATGATAACAGGGTGGGGCCAGCATCATTATGACTCCGCTGCATGGGGAATGGATACTGAGTTAACAGGCCCCGTATCAATTCAGGCTGTTGCCCAGTTCCCTAAATCAGGACTATGGGATGTACATGGTGACTTTATGTCCGTAGCTGAATACAGGAACGGGATAACACAGCTTACAAGCGGCACCTATCCTAACGGAGTAAGATATGAAGGCACTGAAGGATGGATATTCGTTTCACGCGGAAGCTACAGGGCTACGGCAAGTGACCCCATCACCCAGGCGCAGGAATCAAAAGCTCTTGACGCCAGTGATCCAAAAATACTATCGTCAGTGATCGGCCCAAATGAAATACATCTGTATGAAAGCAATTCTCAGCCCGGTAACTGGCTCGATTGTATAAAATCGCGCAAGGAACCGATTTCTCCTGTTGAAACAGGACACAGGGCATGTACAGTATGCCTTATTACCCATATTGCTATGAAAGTTGGAAGAAAACTTGACTGGGATCCTGACAAAGAGAGATTCATAAACGACGATGAAGCTAACAGTATGCTGTCACGCCCGCAACGTGCTCCATATGGGACCAACTACGTAAAGATAAGCTGATCAGATGCTTGTAAGAACAGATATTATTTATTTAGGTAATTGATCTTTGCAGCTCAATGCCGTAAAGCACTAACGCCTTTTTTCCCTGTAGATACATTCCTGCATACCACAGGCCTTGCAACCATAAACAGCTTTGTGTACTTTACTACCGATGCCTATGATCCCGCTTACCGACTTAACCGGATCCATAAGAGCTGATTGAGTGAGTATTACACCGCAGTGATTATCCGGCATAAGATCAAAAAGTATATGCTGCTCAGACACATCCCAGCCACAATAGCCGGGGCTGTAGCGATTTGTGATTTTCTTTCCACACATTTTTAATGTTCTCTCCAGATGATCTTGCATCAGATCAGCTGCAGCCTCAACTGTTTCAGTTCCAACAATATCGTAAATATATCCGCGGAGAAAATCTCCTTCAGCAACAGCTTTCCGGCCCCTGATACTAATTTCTTTACCGGCTGTACAGAGAAAGAGAGCAACAGACTCTGATCCTTTGAGATTCTTAAAAATTATTGCTCCAGCATTAAACGAGGACTTTCCGATCCTTATAATATTTCCATTTTCAATAAATCCCGGATTATCAAAAATTTTGTATTCTGCTTTTATGCCGGCAATATCTTCGCAATCCTTAAGCACCTCCTTCAATAACATGCCAATAATATCCCTGGGCTCACTATTATCACAACCGAGGATCCTTTCAATCCGGGCAATATCAATTTTCAGATCCCTGAAATCGAAATTAAAAATATTTGTGTCCATCACTGCCTGTGTTTTCGTCTCAGCAGAGTTTCTTAATTTCTGTTTATGGTTCCGGATGCCTGATGCCTGATTCGCTTACTATTCAGGCAACTGTTTCCTCCCATCCATTGGCTTTCATACAAAAAAGGAAGTTATAACTGCTTTCGCTGGAAATGATCAACAAACCTTACGGCATAGTCATCCCTGCCCAGAAGCAGATCGGCAGCTCTGACAATGGCCGTCATCTTTTCCGGGTTGGCAATGGGACAGCTAAGCCCGTTATAAATCGACATGGCCATAAAAGCAGCGTTCAATGATTCCCTGTCTGGCAATCCGAAAGAAATGTTACTTGCCCCCAGAGTAATATTATTCCCAAGTTTCTGATGTACAAGCCTTATAGTTTCAAGGGTTACAATACAGGCACGGGGATCAGCACTCACAGCCATTGCCAGGGGATCAATTATCACATCTTCTTGTTTTATGCCTGCACGAATAGCTCTTTCAATAATCTTTTCAGCAATTGAAAGTCTTTTTTCAGGATCATGAGTAATTCCATCGTCATCCATGCAGAGCCCGATAATTGCAGCACCGAATTCTCTGGCAAGCGGAAGCAAAGCATTCAGCGACCTTTCTTCACCATTAACTGAATTGATCAGGCATTTCCCCCTGGCGACTCTGAGAGCTGCTTCAATAGCTGCAGGATTGGGAGAATCAACACACAAAGGGACATCAAAATTGTCTTGTAATACTTTAACTGTCTCAGGAAGAAGCCTTGCATCATCAACACCCGGAAAACCAACATTCACGTCAAGCACATCAGCCCCTTCATCTATCTGTTTCTTTGCAAGTTCAAGAACATAATCCATATTATTCTCCAGGAGAGTACTTACAAGCTTTTTTCTTCCTGTGGGATTAATACATTCTCCGATTATTACAACCGGTCCTTCAGTGTCTATCAAGACTTCCTTGCCGCTACCTCTTAAAATTGTTATCATTATTTTTAAGCTAAAATATATCCGTATTACTTGTGATCTGATTCCCGATTATTTGTCACAGAGGCCGCTTTTCATCTATGACGTCAACTGATTAAGGTAATTAACAACTCCCTGGGGATCCGGCGAATAGAAGTCGGCTCCTATGCTAATGCAGAAATCCATTGTAACAGGGGCGCCTCCAACAAGTATCTTCGATCCGGAATAATTCTCCCTGATCGCAGCCAGAGTTTTTTTCATGTTTTCCATTGTCGTCGTAAGCAGTGCAGAAAGTCCTATCACCGCATCGGGATTTTCAGCTATTGCTTTCAGAAATTTATCTATACTAACATCAACGCCAAGGTCTATAACTTCCCATCCATTACCCTCAATCATCATAGCAACAAGGTTCTTTCCAATATCGTGAAGGTCGCCCGACACTGTCCCTATAATGAATTTGCCCTTTCGCTTAGTCTCCCCTGACTGGAAAAATGGCTTAAGGTGCTTCATTGCACTGTTCATGGCTTTTGCAGCCATAAGCATCTGTGGAACATAAATTATCTTCCTGCTGAATTTATCACCAACAAGCGACATTGCCGGAATAAGGGCTTTATCAAGAATATCGCCAGGTTTAATGCCTGATTCAAGTGCCAGTCTGGCAAGCTCATCAGCTCCATCCTGCCCTTTCATATCCGGAGGATAGGGAGAAAACTTGTCGCTCTTTCCAAATTCAACGCAACGTGAAATTCTCTCAAGAAGTTCATCCATATATTAGTTTTTATGCTATTACACCCAAAAATATATCTAATATCAATATTACTTGATACCGTGTCAAATTTATTAATAAAATTCGGCTCTGCAACCGATTGCATATACCTGTTTGCAATTTTGAACTGCTGAAAAAACAGATAATAAATATTATAAAAAATATTTACTTTGTCTGTGCATAAAACTTTATCCTTTTTGTTCAAGGAACTTTGTCCCGACCTGAAAATAACCAATGGTTTTCAGACAGGCAGGTCTAAAGAGGCTTTTTGTTTCAGGACGGAAAAAGCAATAAGACTGAAGAGATTTGATTTGTGATAAAAACATATCTTTAAATCGATAAATATCTGAAATATGAGACTAAGTATATTCCTGATTGTGGCATTAGTATTTATATCCTGTAGTAATAAAAAAATGAATTATCCGCTGACTAAAATGGAAAATATTGCCGATACCATATTTGGTACTATTGTACCAGACCCCTACAGATGGCTTGAAGACGATATGTCGGCAGAGACAGCGGAGTGGGTTCAGGCCCAGAACAGGGTTACTTTCGGATACCTTGATAAGATACCATACAGGGAACAGATAAGGGAACGCCTTACCCAGATGTGGAATTACGAAAAATTCAGAATCCCCTTCATTGAAGGAGAATACACATATTTTTCCAAAAATGACGGACTGCAGAACCAGTATGTTTATTACCGTCAGAAAGAAGATGGATATCCTGAACTCTTTCTTG
>ENA-UPXM01002992-UPXM01002992.1-activated-sludge-metagenome-genome-assembly--contig:-NODE-2992-length-19088-cov-17.177376_pt1 | contig 19088 bp, 14 predicted proteins | sample MGYA00238178_ERZ772708 | MGnify/ENA primary metagenome ERZ772708 (study PRJEB29002, sample SAMN05720212) | activated sludge metagenome | isolation source: anaerobic digester from wastewater... | reverse complement strand
GCCCCAGTTCGCGGGCTTCTTGTCGCCTCCAGGCTGTCAGTTGCCCGTAAAGGATAGGATGAGTTATATCGCTGCCGACAGTAACGACGGACTCTGTATAAGCTTCGTCGGAGTAGCTGTTCCGAGAGGCATCCATTTCATTGTTGTCACCGTAGTAATGGACCTCAGCACTCTCTTTTTTGGGTTTTTTCTCCTTTTTACTCCCACTCTTCTTTTTGGGTTCTTCGGATTTGAGCAAAAGTTTGGCTCTGAGGTTAAGATAATCTCCTACCGAAAAAGCTCTCAGCGAAAACTCCCTCATCAGACCCGCTTTGTAATCGAATTCTTGTTCCAGGCGGTTAAAGGCGTTTTCGAGCGATTGCCTGCTCTCTTTATTGTCCATCTCAGGCAAGTTTTCCGCTAACACAGTTCCGATTATGCCCTGCAATTTTTCGGAGAAATAAAGACCGGCTTTTTGGACACGCTCCTGTAATTGTGGCTCTTGTTCCGGCTCGGCACATGCTTCGGATATTCGACTGATTTGGTTTCCAAAAGCAAGGCCAACGCCGGTTATTTCGTTAACACAGGCAGAACAAGCCTTGCCTACATCTGCTGCGTAGGACGGGTATAAAGCTTCCAAATGATCGCGACATTGCCGGTTAAATAAACGCAGGGCCAGCAAAAGCTCCTGAAAATCGAATAAATCGAGCAAACGATCAACGAAATACCTCCGCTTGGCTTGGAGCAAGTGTTGCGGGTCGGCCGGATGGTTCAGAATCTCTCTGCTGAAAGCGCTCACCACGGCATCGTCCTTGAGCGCCCAAGGGTTCAGGGGGCGATTGAGCACTATTCCCTCGAGGGTTTTGCATCGGCTCAAGGCCACATAGACCTGGCCATGGGCAAATGCAGAAGCGGCATCTATAATTGCCTTTTCAAAAGTCAGACCCTGGCTTTTGTGTATGGTGATGGCCCAGGCCAGTTTGAGCGGGTATTGTTCAAAAACGCCTTCGACTGTTTCTTCGATATCTTTAGTTTCGGGATCCAGGGTGTATTTGGTGTTGAACCATTGCTCACGCTGAACCACGACTTCCCGGGCATCGCCTTCGCATTGCACACATATATAATCCTCGCACAGATCTGTAACCCGGCCTATTTTCCCGTTGAAATACAACCTTTCGGGAGAGGAATCGTTTTTGACAAACATCACCTGAGCTCCCTTTTTGAGCAGCAATTCCTGATTGGTGGGAAAAGATGATTCGGGGAACAAACCCTGCAATCTGGCCTTGTAGCAAAATTCGGGCTGGGCAATGGCTGCCAGTTTGACTTCGTTGATCGATTGGGCCTGGTAATTGTGCGTGGTCAGGGTGATGTAACCCTCGTTATCGTCGGGATTGAAACCACTTATATACCTACTGTTGAGAGCTTTCAAACCGGCTTCGTCGAGCTTGTTTTCGCGCACTTTGTTGAGCAGATCCAGAAAAAAGGCATCCGATTGCCTGAATACTTCGGTAAGGGCTATGGTGGTGTAAGGCATTTTCGACAAAGCCTGACTACTGAAAAAATAGGGAGAATCGTACACCGTACGTAAGAGAGCCCATTCGTCGTCTTTGACCACCGGGGCCAACTGCTGCACATCGCCTATCATCAGCAGTTGCAAGCCGCCAAAAGGCCGGCTGTCTCTGCGGTAACGGCAAAGGTTGTCGCTGACGGCATCCAGCAGGTCGGCACGTACCATACTTATTTCGTCGATAATCAAAAGGTCGAGGCTGCGGATAAGATTGATTTTATCCTTGCGCAACTTATGAATTTGTCGTCTGCCCTCGCCCGATTTTTCCGGCTTAGGCCCGGGAACATGGGGACCAAAAGGCAATTGAAAAAAGGAATGGATGGTCATACCGCCCGCATTGATGGCGGCTACTCCCGTAGGAGCCAACACCACTGTGCGTTTATTGACTTCTTTTTTGATCCGTTGCAAAAAAGTGGTCTTTCCGGTACCGGCCTTACCGGTCAAAAAAACAGATTCGCCGGTATGGCAAACATAATCATAAGCCAACCCCAAGCCGGCATTGCTCTTGATTATCTCCTCTTGTGCATGCAACGATCTGACTGGCTCCGGATTCATTTCTTCTTTAAATAATATTGCCTCTCTTCGGCTGAATAATGTTCAATAGCGTAACGTAAGGTGGTGCGGGGCAGCCGGGCAGCGTATTCTTCCAGAAAGGCAGTCAACACACTGCGGTCGCGCTTGCCGATTTCACGAAGCATCCAGCCGTTGGCCTTCTGCATCAGGTCGTGCGGATGTTGCATTTGCTTTTTGACCAGAGCCAGGGTATCGTCAAACTGATTACGATGGATCAGGGTCATGGTGCTGACTACGGCAGCTCTCTGCTCCCAAAGCACCGTGCTCTCGCTGAGACGGTACAACACGGAGCGATCGTGATTGAGCAACCAATGACCGAGTATCTTCGGAGCGCTCAGGTCCACCAGGTCCCAATTATTAGCCCGGTATAAACGGCTTAAATAATAATCAACTATTTCAGCTCGCTTTGGGGGCTGTTTGCGATATTGTTCCACCAGAATAAAGAATCCGCACTGGCGTACTTCGTGCAGGTCGTCCTGAATCAGGATTTCAATTTCGTCTCTGCCTATATCCAAAACCTGCCGGGCCACAGAACGTACCTGAGGCACCGTCACCCCGCAAAAAAGATCACCCTCGCCGTATTGGCCGGGGCCGGTTTTGAAAAAGCGGCTCAACACGGCGGCTTTTTCGCTTCGGGCATAACTCAAAAGGGTTGCTTTTACCCCGGCAGCAGTATTCAGGGAGTTGTTTTGCATACCTCGTCGAATAGAGCTTCAATGTTGGCCGGGGGAATATCTTGTAGTATGGCTTCGTGACTGGGAGAGAAAATCAGACCGGTCGGGAAAAGAGCTTTGAGTTCTCTTACCTTGACTCGCACATCGTCGGGACTGCCGTGTACCAACAAGTACTGAGCATCAACCCCTCCGCAAAAGCTGGCAGAGGGAAAATCCTTTTTGAGCCTGTCCGGTTCCATATGAGCAGCCAGAGCCTGTATGGGATGAATGATATCGGCCCCTGCTTCCATCAGGTCGGGAATCACATCGTGGATGGAACCGCAGGAATGATGCATCACTTCCAACCCGAAACGTTTGGCTTGCTGTACCAGCTTTCGGGTACCGGGCAAAACAAACTCCCTGACGGCTTCGGGCGAAATCATCAGGCCGTTCTGACTGCCCAGGTCGTTGCCAATCAAAACGGCATGCAGTTTGCCCCTGGTAGCTTGGTAAAAAATTTCGTTGGCCTTAAGGTAGAAATCCACAATTCTGTTCGTAACGGCCATAAACAATTCCGGAGCCAGCATCATGTTCATCAGGGCCGTTTCCATGCCAAAAGCGGCACAGGCATCCTGAAAATGGGCCGACCAAACCACGCCCATAACGGCATAACCCTCGGGCACTTCGTCCACTACTTTGCGGCAAAGCGCCGGATCGATGTATTTTTCGGGGTCGGGCCAATCGAATTTATCCACATCGGCCGGATCGCTGTAATCTTCGAAAAAGCCGGGAGCCGTCAGGGTGCGTTCGTCGGACAGGCCGTGCTTTTTCTTGGCAAAATCGAAAGCAGCATAGATGGCGTTACTGGTGGGCGAATGGTAAGGCATCTCTACAGGAAAAATATCGTCGTTTATTTTAGCCTTGAGAGCCACCATATTGTCCACACCAAAATGGCGGTACAGGGCAGGTAATGCCGCTTTGTCGGGTATGCCCAACCAGGAAGCAGGATAATCTACCTTTTGATGTCTTATAGTTGCATAAAAGCGTTCAATGTGATTCATAGTATGTTAGAAAAAAGTTACATATTGGCCAAGCGGATGGCGGTAGCCACAAATATGGCGGCCGTTTCGGTGCGCAAACGGATGTTGCCCAGGGAAATGGGTTGGAAGCCCACCGATTTGGCCATCTCTACCTCCTCACGGCTAAAGTCGCCTTCGGGCCCTATCATTACCAGAACAGGCTTGCCGGGCCGGTAAATTTCTTTGATAAAGGGTTTTTCTTCTTCGGGCCAGCAATGGGCTATAAATTTCTGTCCCTCAAAATCCCGGCTCAGCAATTGTTTAAAATCTACCATGTCGCGGATTTCAGGCAGGAGAGACCGTTCGGACTGTTTCATGGCAGCCACGGCAATTTTAGAGATGCGGTCGGTCTTGAGATGTTTGCGCTCGGAATGGGAACTGCATACAAAGCTCAGGCTGTCGATGCCCAGCTCGGTCAGCTTCTCGGCCAACCATTCCATACGATCGGCGTTCTTGGTGGGAGCTACAGCCAAATGCAAGCCTATGGAATCGGAGGCCTGGGGTAACACTTCCAATATTTCCACTTCGCATTGCTTCGCATCTGCGTTACTGATGCGGGCGCGATAAAAATGCCCCTTACCGTCGGCCAAACGAATTTCTTCCCCTTCCTTCAGGCGTAAAACCCTGACACAATGAGCCGATTCTTCGGGAGAAAGACAGGTCTGACTTACAATATCGGGAATATAAAATACCGGCATAGAATCAGGATTTGGCTTCTTTGCGTTTTTTCAATTCATCCCTTATCAGGGAAGCCTGCTCGTATTCTTCATGCTCAACAGCCTTTTGGAGTGCTGCCTGCAATTCTTCGTCGCTGGCGTCTTCCCAGGTTTCCTCATCGCGTATCTTTTTGATACGCATTTGCTGCCGGCCCCTCTGTTCTGTTTCTTCGAAAACCATGCCCCGCTTGCGCAACATACTTTCGGTTGTATAAATAGGAGCGCCTACCCGCAAAGCCAGAGCCACAGCATCGGAAGTCCTGGAACCCAGGGTGATTTGCTCTCCCCTGTGCTCAAAATAGAGCTCCGCGTAAAACACATCTTCCACGCAATCCGAAATAAACACTTCTTTGAGTTCCAGCCCGAAGGCATGACACATAGAAGCCATCAAATCGTGGGTAAGCGGACGCGGAGGCGTTTTTTTCTCCAACGAAAACGAAATGGCCTGAGCCTCGCTGGAACCTATAATGATGGGTAAACGCCGGTCTCCCGAAGCCTCGGCCAAAATCAGGATGTAAGCACCCGATTTCATACGGCTGTAGGATAGGCCCCAGACGGTCATCAAAATACGCGAAATCTCTTTTTCCGACATAATACTATTCTTTTTATTTTGAGGGTTCAGTCCTGTCAGATAACAAGCTCTTTGAGTTACCATCTGCTTTTTATCCTGCTTTAGCGTCAGCCGTTTACACCTAAAAATCGGGATTCGAGCGCTCTGAAGCTTTCCGGATATTCCTGTACACTAAGCGACAACGCCGATTTGACAGAGTTTACCGAACCGTGTACAAAGATAAGAGATGACTGAGCAAAATCCAAAAGAAAAATTGTGTTTTGCCCTTGGCTATTTCACTAAAAAGCAGTAATATTGCAGCCGCTTTCCGGAGACAGTTCCAAAGCGGGCCCATAGCTCAGTCGGTTAGTAGCACCTGACTCATAATCAGGGGGTCACTGGTTCAAGTCCAGTTGGGCCCACCAATCAAAGCCAAGCAGTTACATGAAATTGTGACTGCTTTTTTGTTATAATTGCCCTCCTATCTACTTGTAACTGTATTTTTTTACTCCCCGGAACAATTATTCAGGAATTTCTCTACCTTTGGGGCGCTGAAAAAAATGAAAAGGCAGCCCTTTTTCGGTGTTTATAATGTGCTGCTTATCAGATATTTGTATGAACAACAACAATGTGTTGATTCTGCTCGATTCCCTCCGCGACTGGGCCCCTTATTACGAGACCAACAGCCTGCTTACTGTTCTGGATTACCTGCAATACAAAAACGGCGAAAAGAGCCGCAAGCTGGTTATTAATCTGAGCAACGATTACAGTTACAATTCCGAAGGCTATTACTGCTCGCTGCTGGCCCAAACCAGGGGACATCAGGTAATTCCCGGCATCGATATTATCAATAAACTCGAAAGCGGCACCGGTATCCGGATGGATCAAAACCTGCAGCGAATTTGCTATCAATGGATACAGGCACACGAACCGGCCGAGCCCACCTGGAGCATAGTTATCTACTTTGGCACCTGCAAAGAAAAAGGCCTGGAAAAAATAGCCCGTTTTATTTTTGAACATTATCCCTGTCCCATTCTGAAAGTTACTTTCAATACGCGATCCAGAAATCAAATTGAAAGCGTGCAGGCTTTCCCGCTGAGAGAACTCAACGACGAGCAGCAAACCGCCTTTGCCGAGGCCCTCGATCGTTTCAGTCAGCGGGTCTGGCAACAACCCCGTTCCAACAAAACCAGCCGCTTTAGCCTGGCCATACTTTACGATCCCGAAGAAAAGTTTCCGCCCAGTAACAAGCAGGCGCTGAAAAAATTCAGCGAGATCGCCAAAAAAATGCGTATTCATACCGAATTTATTACCGAAGAAGACGCCAATCGCCTGATGGAGTTTGATGCGCTGTTTATCCGCACCACCACCTCGCTCAACCACTATACGTTTCATTTATCGCAATTGGCTGCTCAACACGGAATAGCGGTGATCGACGACCCCTTGTCCATTATTCGTTGCACCAACAAGGTCTATCTGAACGAATTGTTCGAAAAAGAAAAGATTCCGGTTCCTCCTTCCATGCTCATTCTTAAGTCGAGGCGTCCCTCGTTTGAAGAAATTACAGAAAGCATAGGTGAGCCTTTTATCCTGAAAATACCCGACGGCTCCTTTTCGATAGGCATGGTCAAAATCGAAACAGAGGAGGCTCTGAACGAAGCTTTGGACGAACTCTTTGAAAAATCGGCCATTCTGCTGGCCCAGGCTTTTACTCCCTCCGAATTCGACTGGCGTATAGGCGTGCTCAACGGAGAACCCCTCTATGCCTGCAAATATTACATGGCCAAAGGACATTGGCAGATTTATCACCACTTCCAGTCGGGACGCAGCTACAGCGGCACGGTCGATACCATACCTATTTACCAGGTGCCGCGCACCGTGATCGAAACCGCCGTAAAAGCGGCCTCATTGATTGGTAAAGGCCTGTACGGGGTTGATCTTAAGATGGTCAAAGACAAGGCCATGGTGATGGAAATCAACGACAATCCCAGTATTGATCACGGCTGCGAAGATATCGTGCTGGGCAACGAGCTTTATTACCGCATTTTGGATCACTTTGAACGATCACTGAACAACAACGAACGATTCTGACTATGCTGATTCGCCGGGCAAGGAAAAGCGACCTGGAAGCTGTGCTCAAAATAGAAAACAGTTCCTTCGAAGCGGAGCGCTTTACACGCTCTCAGTTGCTTTATCTTATGACCAAAGCCCGGGGCTTGTTTCTGGTACTGGAACTTGAAGCGGAAATAGCCGCTTATCTCTCTGTTTTAACAAATAAAAAACGTCGCAGCCTGCGCATATATTCCATCGCCGTTGATCCCGCCCACCGGGGAATGAAACTGGGTCAACTGTTGATCGAAAAGGCGATGGCTTACGCCCTGGAGCTCCAATTACCGGCCATCAGCCTCGAAGTGAGTACCCGAAACAGCTCAGCCATAGCTCTGTACACCCGAAACGGTTTTAATACCGTGGAAATTCTGAAAGATTACTACGGCAAGGGAGAAAATGCGCTGAAAATGATCAAAAAGCTCTGACCATTCAACACTTCGCTGCAATTTGTTCCGAAGCAATGAGCTTTAATTTATTTTTCAGGTTCTAAGCGGATTAATTCTTGTATTCCCGGTCTATCTCCCTTTCGTTCAGATGTCATCCATCTCTCTACCACCGATTTGTGAATAATGCGATAATGCGGGCGATAGGTTTCGGTGAATTGCCGGCTGTGGTGAGAAACAACGATTCCCTTCTCTAAATTTCGATGGATTGTTTGGATGTCTTCCTGCAAATTCGGAATTTCAGGTTTGTACGCTTGAATGATGTCGAGTACCTGATTCCATTCGATGATCCAATCGGACAATTCGGGTTTTCGTGCCAATACCGAACTTTCTTTCATGCCATTCAGCAACGTGTCGAGAGCTATGGTGCCGTTTTTGACCAGACTTAGGTTTATTCTGTAAAAATCACGATGAATCCCCAGGGGTTGGAAAAGAATCGTATCGCGATAATCCGTTTCTGCCAGTTCTTTAATCAGGTAATCTTTTGCCGCGTTCGTATCGTTCATTAAATGCCCCGGGCCAAAGGCATCCTGAAAATAATTTTTATACAAATCAATCAAGGTAGCCTGCGGGTAATTGGCAAGTTCCAAATCGATATAATTCTGAACAAGCTCCCGGCTGATTTGTGCATTTACGCTCATCGTACAAAATAGGAGAACTATGGTGGAAAATGTTTTTATCCGCATCTTCTGATGTCTTGGCAATAAAACTTCGTAAAGGTAATCATTTCAATGATATCGGGGGAATCTAAACTAGCCGGAAGCACCGGTATTACTGCCGCAACACCCGGGTTAATATCCGCAAGCCCGTTCACCTACAACGAGCGGGAGGTACTGATAATGCTGCCGTAGCAGCCGGCCATCGGTCTTAATATAATTAAAAGTTTCCTTGGGAAGTTGAATCTACGCCCGATATTCAGGGAGCTTTTTTTTACAAAGGCAGAAAAAATGTATATTCGTTGCGAATTTTAAAGTTTTTTGTTTCAATCAACCATATAAAATTTAACCTTATGATCTGCCAACGCCTTTTGCTTTTTTCGTTCTGCGCATTATGTTTGTTAAGCGCCAATGAAAGCCCCGCTCAGAAAGCCCAAAATCCCGTTATTTTTGCCGACGTGCCCGATATGTCTATGATGCGTGTGGGCGATACTTACTACATGAGCAGCACCACTATGCATATGGCTCCCGGGGTGCCTGTTATGACATCAAAAGACTTGATTAACTGGAAAATAACCAGTTACTGCTACGATATACTCGACGAAGTGGACGCACTGAACCTGGTCAACGGCAAGAGCACCTACGGCAGAGGCACCTGGGCCAGCAGCATACGCTACCACAAGGGGCTCTTTTACGTTTCCACTTTCGCTCAAACCACCAACAAAACCTATATATACACCACCGACGATCCTGAAAAGGGCGAATGGAAAAAGACTTCGTTTGCTCCGGCTTACCACGATCACAGCCTGTTTTTTGACGATGACGGCCGCATTTATTTTATCTGGGGAGTGGGCCGTTTACGCATCATCGAGCTCGAGGCCGATCTGAGCGGCGTGAAGGAAGAAACGGAACGGGTTTTAATAGAAAACGCCAGCGCGCCGGCAGGCAGCCCAATGGGCCTGCAGTCCGAAGGTTCTCAACTGTTCAAAGTAAACGGCAGGTATTATTTGTTCAATATTTGCTGGCCCAGGGGTGGTATGCGCACGGTGGTGATACATCGTGCCTCCAGTCTCGAGGGCCCCTGGGAAGGACGTTTGGCTTTGCAGGACAAGGGTGTGGCTCAGGGCGGTATGGTCAACACACCCGACGAGCGCTGGTTTGCCTATCTTTTCCGCGACTACGGTTCGGTAGGCCGGATCCCTTATCTGGTTCCGATACAATGGCAAGACGGTTGGCCGGTGCTTGGAATAGAGGGCAAAGTGCCCGACGAACTGGATCTGCCGGTCGGTAAAGGTCTGAAACCGGGCATTGTCAACGACGATGAATTCAATCGTAAAGCCGGTGAACCTGAGCTGCCTCTGGTCTGGCAATGGAACCACAATCCCGACAACAATCTCTGGTCGCTAAGTGAACGCCCCGGCTATTTACGCTTGAAAACGGGACGCATAGACAAGAGTTTTTTACTGGCACGAAACACGCTGACTCAGCGCAGTTTTGGTCCCCAAAGTTCGGGCAGCACCCTGCTCGATGTTTCAGGAATGAAAGACGGCGACGTAGCCGGATTGGTTGCCCTGCAGCGCAAATTCGGACAAGTGGGAGTCAAAATGGAAGGCAGCAACAAATATATTTTTATGACCAGCAACAAAACAGACACACCCACCGAAATCGAAAGGCTGCCGCTGAAAAAGAAAAAGGTCTACCTCAGAATCGACTGCGATTACAGGGAAATGACCGATCTGGCTCGCTTCTATTACAGCCTGAACGGCAAGACCTGGAAAGAAATCGGTCGGCCCCTCAAAATGGAATACACCCTGGTAGAGCATTTTATGGGTTATCGCTTCGGACTCTTTAATTACGCCACCAAACAAAGCGGTGGCTGGGCCGACTTCGATTATTTCCACATCGATGATCAAATTATTGAAAACAATGAACAATAAAGAGCATAAACAATGATTTCAAACTCCAAATTGCTTTTTGTTTGCCTGAGCCTTTTGGCTTCCATTTCGGGCGGACTGTTTATCCCGCTTGCGGCGCAAAACCCGATTATCCGGGATCAGTTTACGGCCGACCCTTCGGCCCGGGTTTTCGACGGAAAGATCTATGTTTTCCCTTCGCACGACATCAGAGCACCGGAAGGCAAGAACCTGCGCAAAGACTGGTTTTGTATGGAAGATTACCACGTTTTTTCGTCCGAAAATCTCATCGATTGGACCGACCATGGTGTGATCCTCAGCCAGTACGATCCGCCCTGGGTCGATTCTGCTTCGTACAGCATGTGGGCCCCCGATTGCATAGAGCGAAACGGGAAATACTACTTTTATTTTCCGGCCCACACCAAAGCAGATGAAAACGGCCGCAGAAGTCTTGGCATCGGAGTGGCTGTAGCCGACAAGCCCGAAGGCCCTTACCTGCCCCAGACCGAACCCATCAAAGGAGCACGCGGAATAGATCCGAACGTTTTCATCGACAAAGACGGCCAAGCCTACCTATATTGGTCACAACAACATATTTATGTGGCCAAATTGAAGGAGAATATGCTTGAACTGGATTCGGAACCTTATATTATCCCAAATTTGCCGGAAAAAGGACTTAAAGAAGGGTCTTGGTTATTTGAAAGAGAGGGAATTTACTACCTGACTTTCCCCCATGTTGAAAACAAGACGGAACGCCTCGAATACGCTGTTGGTAAGCATCCTATGGGTCCCTTTACCATGACGGGGGTTATTATGGACGAATCGCCCACGGCTTGCTGGACCAACCATCATTCCATTTTGGAATACTGGGGCCAGTGGTATTTGTTTTATCACCACAACGATTATTCGCCGGATTTTGATAAAAACCGCTCCATCCGTATCGACAGTCTTTTTTTTAATGAGGACGGGACTATTCAAAAAGTACAGCCCAGTTTGCGGGGAGTAGGATTAACCCCGGCCAATACCGAAATTCAGCTTGACCGGTATTCTGCCCTCAGTCCCGATGGTGCCCAAATCGCTTATATCGACAAAAACAGGCCTTTCGAAGGCTGGAAAACGATATTAACCAAGCCGGGAGCCTGGGTGCAGTACAACGCCGTCGATTTTGGCAATAAAAAGAAGAAAAGAGTACAAATCAGAGCTCTGGCACCACAAGGCGGCATCCTCGAGCTAAGGCTCAACCACCCCGGCGGGCCTCTTTTGGCAGGTCTCACACTCCCGGCCGGCTCTGACTGGGAAAACTACCACTTTAAAATTAAAAATACCGGGCGAGGTATAGACAACCTGATCGTTTTGCTTCGTTCGGAATCTGAGCTGGAAATTGACTGGCTCCAATTTCAACCCTAAACCATACATTTGACTATCTACCTAATTGAACACCAACTTTAATAGTTTAAATCATGAAAAAAACTTCTTTTACTCTAGTCTTTCTGCTGATAAGCTATTTCAGCTTTGCCCAGTTTGCCGGCATGATGCGCGGGCAACAGGCAGAAGCCCTGCCCGAAGGCTTCAAACCTTCTTCGACCAATACCTTCCTGGCTTTGTACCCGGCCGTCAATGCTCAAACCCGCCAGGCGCTCTTTAAAGTGGTGGCTCCCACCGCCAACAATGTTCAGGTGGATTTGTGCAATAAAAAATACGACATGACCAAAGACGACAGAGGGGTATGGACTTGTATGTCCGATCCTCAGGTGGTCGGTTTTCACTATTACGCTATTCTCATCGACGGCGTAGCGGTGATGGATCGCAACACCAAAGCCTTTTTCGGTAGCAACTGGATGTCGTCGGGCATCGAAATCCCCGAAGGGCCAGAGGGCGACTACTACCGTTTCGACAAAAACATTCCCCACGGTCAGGTTCGTTCCATCTATTACTGGTCCGAGATCAACGGAATGGAACGCCACGTTAACGTTTATGTTCCGGCCGAATACGAACAAAAAACCGATAAGTCGTATCCCGTACTCTATCTGGTACATGGTTGGGGCGAAGACGAAAACGGCTGGTCCAACCAAGGCCGCATGGCCAACATTATGGACGGACTTATTGCCTCGGGAAAGGCGGTGCCCATGATCGTGGTTATGCCCAGCGGTGACATTCAAACCAATCCCGACGTTCGCCGGGCCAGTGGAGACATCAGTCAGATATTTGTTCAGGATTTACTGCCTTTTATCGACCGGAACTTCAGAACCAAAACAGACAAACAAAACCGCGCCATGGCCGGCCTTTCGAGAGGTGGCTTTCAAACCTGCCAGACGGTCTCCACCAACCTCGATAAATTTGGCTGGATGGGAACCTTCAGCGGATTTTTTATAAGGGGCGACAACAGCCTCGAGACGGCTTTCAACGGTTTGTTTAAAGATCCTTCGGAATTCAAACGGCAAATCAAGCTGCTCTACATCAGCACAGGCACCGAAGAAAACACACCCAAAGCTCAGGTTGAAGCCCTCAAAGCCAAGGGCATCGATAACATTGTTTATTCGGAATCTCAGGGAACGGCTCACGAATGGCTCAGCTGGCGCAGAGCGTTGAATGAATTTGCCCAATTGATCTTTAAGTAATCCGACCCGGTTCAAATCTTGTTAATAAAAAAACAACAACCATTATTTCAACGTATGAAACCTACTCCATTCTTCTCCGGTGTTTTTAAACTACCGGCCCTGCTCTTATTATTCGCTGTAATCACTCCCCCGCTCTATGCTCAAAAAGCAGTCAAAGCTTCCGGGACTCCCCTGTTTACCGATTTTGAGTACCGGGGCAACGACAAGATTTACCAGAACCATCCTCTGAAGCCGGACGAGTTTTACAATCCCATTCTTCAGGGTTGTTACCCCGACCCGAGCATCACTCGCAAAGGAGACGATTATTATTTGGTTTGCTCCTCTTTTGCCATGTTTCCCGGAGTACCCATTTTCCATTCCCGCGACCTGGTCAACTGGACGCAAATAGGCCATGTGCTCGACAGGAAATCGCAACTGATAATCCACAATTGCGGTATCAGCGCCGGCATCTATGCCCCTCAGATAATCTACAATCCTTACAACGATTATTTTTATATGATCACCACCCAAATTTCCGGGGGCATTGGCAATATGGTCGTCAAGACCAAGGATCCCCACCAAGGATGGAGCGAAGTGATTAAACTGGATTTCAACGGCATCGACCCCTCTCTGTTTTTCGACGACGACGGCAAAGCTTATGTGGTCCACAACGACGGCCCCGACCGTGGTAAAGAACTCTACAACGGACACAGGGTAATTAAAATCTGGGAATACGATACCGAGCACGACAAAATCATTCCCGGCAGCGACAAAATCATCGTGGACGGAGGCGTGGATATATCCAAAAAGCCCATTTGGATTGAAGCCCCTCATATTTACAAAAAAAACAACAAGTACTACCTAATGTGTGCCGAAGGCGGAACAGGAGGCTGGCATAGCGAAGTAATTTTTGTGAGTGACAGCCCCAAAGGCCCTTATATTCCGGCGCCCGGCAATCCCATCCTGACTCAGCGCCATTTTGCAAGGGATAGGGCTAACAAAGTAGATTGGGCAGGTCATGCCGATTTGGTGCTCGGGCCCGACAATAAAACCTATTACGGGGTCTTTTTGGCTGTCCGTCCCAACGAAAAGAACCGCGTGAACACGGGGCGCGAAACCTTCATCCTTCCCGTCGACTGGTCGGGTGAATTCCCCGTCTTTGTAAACGGGCTGCTTCCGATGGAACCTAAACTAAAGATGCCTCAGGGTGTTACCGAAAACAACACCGGCAAGGAAAACTTCCTCCCCAACGGCAATTTCAGCTTTAACGACAACTTCAGCGCCGGCAAGCCGGATTACCGCTGGATAAGCCTGAGAGGACCCCGCGAAGAATTTATAGAAACTTCAAAACAAGGGCTTAAAATCAAACCTTATCCCGTTAATATCAAAGAAGTCAAACCGACCTCCACCCTCTTTCTCCGGCAAATGCACAACAGTTTCTCCTTTACGGTGAGTATGAACTACCGGCCTTCGTCCGAAAAAGAGCTGGCCGGCCTGGTAGCCCTGCAAAGCGAAAGCTTCAACTACGTCTTTGGCCTCACCAAAAAAGGAAACGACTATCACCTCTTGCTGGAACGCAATGAGCGTAAAGCGAGAAGCCGCGAAACCAACTCGACCATTTTGGCAAGCAACATAATTGAACTCAAAGCCCCTATCCGTCTTAGGATAAGGGCTGAGGGTGATAATTACGAATTTAGCTACTCACTTGATGGTGCCGATTTTGTGAACTTGGCCGAAAACGTTTCCGGAGATATCCTCTCGACCGATGTGGCGGGAGGTTTTACCGGTTGTTTGCTCGGCCTCTATGCCACCACGGCCAACGATGCCGTGCCGGAATAGGGTTGGGGATCACCGGCTCAAGGTTCGAGTATAGCCGCCCAGCCGCCGTTCGAAACCATCTTGATTTTAAGAACTTCGGTCTTATTAATGCTGCGCTTCTCGAGTTTGTAATCCTGGGCGTAGCGGTCGGCGTTGATTCCGTCTTTCATCAGGGTCAGCTTGTAATCGCCTTCATCGAGGAAAGAAAGCGAAATTTCCAGTTCCCGGGGGCTGGCATCCGTCATGGCTCCCACATACCAGGCCTTGCCTTTGCGACGTGCCACCACAATGTAATCGGATACTTTAGCCTCAAGGACACGGGTTTCGTCCCAAACAACGGGGATGCGGGTGATAAAATCAACGCTTTCCTGCTCCTTCTTGTAAATAGAGGGCGATTCGCACATCATTTGCAGAGGCGACTCGTATACAATGTACTTGGCCAGCTCATGGCAACGGGTGCCCAGACCCATGGGGCGGTCGTAGCTTACGTTGTGATTAACGGGGTGGGCGTTGAGCATCGCTCCGGGGGTATAATCCATAGGCCCGGCCACCATGCGGGTAAAAGGCAAAATAAGATTGTGTTCAGGCGTAACGTCGGCGCACCATTTGTTGTTTTCGTTGCCCTTGACTCCCTCCTGGCTGAGCACGTTGGGGTATTTACGACTGAGGCCCGAAGGTTTGAATGATCCGTGGTAATCAACCAATAAGTTCAAACGGGCACATTCGGCGGCAATTTGCTCGTACGACTCCACCATATACTGGTCGTTGCGCTGCATAAAATCCACCTTGACACCCTTGGCTCCCCAGCCGCTGTAGGTCTCCAGAATTTGTTTCATATTGGCATTGAGGGGCTTCCACAATACCCAGAGGATAATTCCGACACTCTTTTGCCTGCCGTATTCGATCAATTCTTTTACGTCGATGTTAGGGTTGTTCTCCAGAATTTCGGTAGTCGACTTTGTCCAGCCTTCGTCGAGAATCACGTATTCGATCTTATTGTCCGAGGCAAAATCGATGTAGTACTTGTAAGTGGCGGTATTGAGGCCCGATTTAAAATCCACTCCAAAAATATTGTTGGCATTGTACCAATCCCAGGCCACTTTGCCCGGCTTGATCCATTCCGTATCTTTGAGTACACAAGGTTCGGCCAATTGGTAAGTAAGGTTGCTTTCCACCAGATCGGCGTCCTTGCCGCTGATGATAAACACCCGCCAGGGAAAATCTCTGCCGGTGGCTACTTTAGCAATATAATCCGCCTCTTTACTGATGATTTCGTTTCGGTCTGCTCCGCGAGCCGGATCACGGGTTTCGAGTACATAAGGCGGAAATTTGCTTACAAACCCATTCCGGCCGTTGCTTTCGAGGAACATACCGGGGTAACGATGCAGCGCAGTTTCTGTCACGAGGACTTTAGCCTGTCCCGGCAAATCGATCAGCAGGGGCATACTGCAGAAACGTCCGGCAGCGATATCGCTCAGCTGAATATAGGGATACCAGCTTTCGTTGTGCGAATAGGTTGTGTGTTCTTCCGAAAAATAACAGGCTGCTCCGTCGGGAAAGAACAAATCCATTTTCTCGTTCAGCACCTCGTAGGGTTTACGCGAAGTTTCCGAAAAACGGTAGGCCACACCATCGTTGTAGGCCCTGAAGGTCAGACTGAATCTTTCCCTGAACTGTAAGCTCAGTTCATTGCAATGATCTTCTATAATCGCATCCTTATACGGAACGGCTGCTTGAATTTCCTGCTTAACTTCTTTAACGGACTGTTTTGCCAGCCTGGCCTCCAGACCCAAAACCCGGTCTGAAAGTTCCATGGCAACGACGGCCTTTTCCAGCACGGGCTTGCCCTTAAGTTGCGCCGACCAGGAAATTTCTTTATCAATAGTTACCACAATCTGCAAGTTCCCGTCGGGTGATTGTAGTTGAATTTCTTTGGCATTGAGGGCAATAAGCCCGGTAAACATGCTTAAAACTAAAAAAAGAGGTTTTTTCATATCGATTTGTTTTATTAAGTGACTTTTTTCACGGTTTTACGCTTATTCTGCTGCGCAATTTAATGATTTTCTACGTCATTTTAGTCCTTTTTTATGGATACCTTGCTATTAATAGTGAGGATTTGACCCTCTTTGAAGCTCTCTGCCATATAAAACATCCATTGACGCCATCCCCGCATGGAGGCTTATCCCGGAATCAAGTAAAACCTCTTCATCCCTTTTCAAAAAATAAGGTCTTTGATAAACGAGAAAGCGCTAATCGAGAGCCGACAATAATTCTTGTACACTTCTTTCCAGAACGGGATGTTGTAATTCCGGAGCTATTTGGCTGAGCGGTAGTAAAACAAACTTACGTTTATGCATGAGAGGATGAGGCAACACAAGATCGGGCTCATTCAAAACGAGCCGATCGTACAGCAAGAGGTCGATGTCTATTTCCCGGTCCTGATAGGCGGCTCTTTTGTCTTTGTCTTTGTCTTTGTCTTTGTCTTCGGCTTTGTCTTCGGCTTGTCCCTTAACTTCGGTCTGCTCTTTGTCTTCGGTCTGCTCTTTGTCTTCGGTCTGCCCTACGAGTTTTGTCTTGCCGCTTACTCTCTTGCTTATCGTTCTGCCCAGCATTAACTCTATCTCCTGTGTCAATTCCAGGCATTTTCGCCAATGAAGGGTGGTTTCTACACAGATACAGGCATTCAAAAAAGTATTGGAAGATTTGTAACCCCAAGGCTCACTCGGGTAATACTCCGAGCGCTTCATCACCGGCCCGATGCGCAATTGAATTTCGGCAATAGCCTTGTCCAGATAATGCGCACGATCGCCAAGGTTAGATCCCAGGCCTAAATAGAGCTTGGCCATGTCCGTTTTAAAGAATCAGCAAGGCATCTCCGTAGCATCCAAAACGGTATTTTTCCTTGACAGCCAACTCGTAGGCTCCCTTGATGAGTTCATAACCGCCAAAAGCGGAAGCCATCATCAGCAGGGTTGAATAAGGCATATGAAAATTGGCCAGCATACAATTGGCCACACTGAATTCGTAGGGAGGAAAAATAAAGCGATTGGTCCAGCCGTCGTAGGGTTTAAGGTGGCCGGCAGCTCCGACGGAGCTCTCGATAGTCCGCATAACGGAAGTCCCGACGGCACAAACCTTTTTGCCCTTGTCTTTGGCTTCGTTCACAATGTTGGCGGCTTCTTCTTCGACCATTATTCGTTCCGAGTCCATTTTATGCTTGGTCAGGTCTTCGACATCGATTTCTCTGAAGCCTCCCAGTCCGACGTAAAGCGTGATAAATGCAAAATTCACTCCTTTGATTTCCATCCGCTTCATCAGCTCGCGACTGAAATGCAAATTGGCTGCCGGAGCAACTACCGCACCCTCGTTTTTGGCAAAAATGGCTTGAAAACGTTCGGCATCATCGGGTTCTACCGGACGTTGTATGTATTTAGGCAGTGGCGTTTCGCCCAGAGAGTAAAGTGTCTGTTTAAAAACTTCATGATCGCCGTCGAACAAAAAACGCAAGGTGCGTCCTCTGGATGTGGTATTGTCTATAACTTCGGCCACCATGGATTCGTCTTCGCCGAAATACAGCTTGTTGCCGATGCGAATTTTGCGGGCCGGATCCACCAGCACGTCCCAAAGACGTAATTCGGGATTCAACTCCCTTAATAAAAACACCTCGATCTGTGCCCCAGTTTTTTCCTTATTCCCGTATAAACGGGCAGGGAACACCTTGGCATCGTTGAAAATGAACACATCTTCTTCATCAAAATATTCCAGGATTTCTTTAAAAATCTTGTGTTCAATTTTACCGCTTTCGCGATCCAATACCATCAGGCGAGACTCGTCCCTGTGGGGAGCCGGATATTGAGCGATCAGACTCTCCGGCAGGTTAAATTTGAATTTTGACAGTTTCATATGTTTTGTATTAATTGTTCTTCCAGTTCTTTTTTAAACTCTCCGATCGTACGGCAGTTGTCCAGGCCAATATCTCCTACCCTGGAACGGACTAAAGCAGTCAAGTGAGCCCCACTACCCAAAGCCCGGCCAATATCTCTGGCTAAAGCCCTGATGTAAGTACCTTTGCTGCATACTACCCTAATCTTAATAAAAGGCTCTTCCTGCGTTTTTGCTCTATTGTTCAGATTATGCTCCAACAATTCCAATTCGTCAATTACCAGCAGTTTGGACTCCAATTCAATGTGTTCTCCTTTGCGTGCCATCTCGTAAGCTCTTTTCCCCTGAACTTTACAGGCCGAAAACATAGGAGGCACCTGACGGATTTCTCCTATAAATTGCTTCAAGGTTTCCTGCACCTGCGCTTCATCGATATGAGCATACGCAAAACGCTCATCGATCTCGGTTTCCAAATCGAACGATGGTGTAGTGGCTCCTAGTTGCAAAGTGGCAATATATTCCTTGCTCAGGTGTTGAAATTCTTCTATACGTT
>ENA-UPXM01002991-UPXM01002991.1-activated-sludge-metagenome-genome-assembly--contig:-NODE-2991-length-19091-cov-49.173723_pt1 | contig 19091 bp, 21 predicted proteins | sample MGYA00238178_ERZ772708 | MGnify/ENA primary metagenome ERZ772708 (study PRJEB29002, sample SAMN05720212) | activated sludge metagenome | isolation source: anaerobic digester from wastewater... | reverse complement strand
GTAAACTCTGATTGGTCAAAGTTCCATTGCCTACTTGGATGATTTCTGCTTCCAGAAATGAAAAAAGAAATATAAAAATAAATATTAAAACTAGTTTCTGCATAAATCTTTTATCCTCTATGCACAAATCATTATGGTATCGTCATTATGGAATAGTATCTCACAGGAAATATGAGGTAGTATTTGTTTTAAACTGCTTTGAAATTCTTCTATTGAGTCTAAGTGACTGTTAGTTAACTCTCTTGATTTTATTAAACTAATCCCTGGCATCTTTTACCTTCATTATATTTTCATTTTTTTAATCCTTTACTAATTGAGGTATAAAATGTCAATAGCGATTTTGCTTTATATTGCAATATCAGAACTTAGTGCCTTACTATTAATCATTTTAAATCGTTATCAAGCAGAAAAAGATATTAGTTTTTAAAAGATAATCTGCAGTAAACTTCTTATAAGTGGAGTCTTGACAAATGATTGATTTTATTTATTAGTCTCTAAAAGAGAAATAAATTACTGTTGAGGAAAAATGAGTAGTACACCTCGTGGAGAAAGACTGATTATAACCTTGCTGGGAAATCGCAATTCCGGTAAATCCAGTCTCATAAATGCTTTAACAAATCAGGAAATAGCTATTGTTTCTGAAGTCCCAGGAACAACTACAGATCCTGTAGCTAAACGCTATGAACTGCTTCCTTTGGGTCCTGTGACTTTCTATGACACCGCAGGATTGGATGATATGGGAGAATTGGGAGAAAAGAGAATTAGAGCCGCCTATAAGGTGCTTTTTAAGACAGATATGGCAATCTTTGTTAATGATGGTAGTCCTTTTCAGGAAAATGAATTGAAAGCTTTGCAAAGATTAAAAGAGATGAAACTTCCGGTTCTCGTTATCTTTAATAAATCAGACCTCAGAAAACCCCATCAAAATAATATAGAATTTTGCCAGGACAATGATTTAGCCTGGATTTCTGTTTCAGCAACAACAAAAGAAAATATTACTGTAGCTAAAGAAAAAATTATTGAGCTTGCACCTTTCTACTTAAAAGAAGAACGACCATTGGTCAGAGATATCGTCCATTCTGGAGATAGAGTTATTCTGGTTACACCTATAGATGCTTCAGCACCAAAAGGAAGATTGATCCTTCCTCAAGTGCAAGTTTTACGTGATTTGCTGGATAGTGGAGCAGTAACAACAGTGGTGAGAGAATTTGAATTAAACAAGGCTTTGAAAGCTTTAAAAAGTGAGCCTGATTTAGTTATTACCGATTCGCAAGTTATCCAGAGAGTGGTAAATCAGCTTCCCCCTCAAGTTCCTTTGACAACTTTTTCTATCCTTTTCGCAAGATATAAAGGGGATTTGGAAGCACTAATTAAAGGTTGTCAGAAGATTGATGAGCTAAAAGACGGAGACCGAATATTAATTGCAGAAGCTTGTTCCCATCATCCTCAAAAAGATGATATTGGTAGAACGAAAATCCCTAATTGGTTGAAAAACTATACTCAAAAAGATTTAAACTTTGATATAGCTGCCGGAAGTGACTTTCCTGATAACCTGGAAGATTATGCACTCATTATACATTGTGGTGCTTGTATGCTCAATCAGAAAGAGATGAATAATAGAATCCGGGAAGCAGAACGAAGAGGAGTTCCTATAACCAATTATGGACTCGCTATATCCAAATTGCACGGATATTTTGAACGCACCATTGCTCCTTTGAAAATTCCCTTTAGAGCATAGTTAATCTTCTTATTATACAATATATTATCTTCGCCTTTATATAACACCATCTTTTGCCAGAGATAGAGTCAAGCGTTAATCACTTCTTAATCAAGCGTTAATAAATAAAGACTTGATTAACGCTTGATTAAGACTTGATACCAGGAAAGAACTAAGAGCTGGCTAAAGTTTAAAGCAGGAATGGATAAGATTTTAAAGTTGAAAAAATAAGTGTAAAGTATAATTTTTTAGGGCAAAACAAACGGGTTTCAAAAGATTCAATTTAAATCTCGCGTCTATTCTACAAATCAGGGATAATTTAACATTTATGCAGGGCAAAAAGCAAATAAACGGATGCTTTTTTTCAATACTAAATTAATATATCAGGCAAAAAGGATAGGGTTATAAATAGCAAGAAGTAAATAAACGAATAAATGAAAAAGATTTAAGGGATTTGAAAGTTGGGAAGGAAGAGGAAAAAAAACACTAAAAAACAGAATTTAATGCGGCAGAAGAAATTCTTGATTTCGCGCACCTATCGCGTTTCCATCAAAGAGGGTATTTTTGCTCAGATTTATGGAAACCTTGCTAATATAGGAAGCAGTTTTATCACTAAATTTATGGTACTTTTAGGTGCCACTCCTATGCAATTTAGTATACTAAGTTCCCTCGGACAGGTCTCTGCTGTATTTCAACCTTTGGGGGTGGCATTAACCCATAGATTAAAGAAAAGAAAGAAAGTCTGTATCTGGGTTACGGGTATTGGCAGATTTCTAAGTTTTTTCATTGGAGCAGCCTGGTTTTTTTCTGATAGAAGGATGGGAATTATCTATCTCCTGGTATTACTCTTTGTTAGTGCAGGATTACAAGCTATTGGTGGCAATATTTGGATTGCTTGGGTCAGTGATTTAATTCCTCAAACTATTAGAGGTCGCTTTTTTGCTCGCAGGAATCAGATATTAGCTTTTGCTGGATTGATAGCTGGCTACTTTTTTGGTTATTGCACGGATTTATTTGAAAAAAACGGAGGCCTTTTAGCCAGATTTTTCCCGAATCCAGTGGTTATTTTTAATCCTCAAAATCAGCCTTTCTTCCTCATTTTAGTATTCATTATCGCTACTATTTTAGGTATCATTAGTCTATTCATTTTAAATAAGCAACCAGATAGAAAGTACAGGGTACAATCTGATTGGGCTTTACGAGAGAAATTTTCTGAAGCTTTTAGAAATAAGAATTTTCGGAGCTTGCTATTTTTTGGTATCTGGTGGATGTTAGCAACTGGTGTAGGTAGTGCTTTTTGGGGACCCTTTATGCTAAAAAAACTGCAAATGAGTATGATTCAATTGCAGACATACAACACACTTAGCATCATTTCATCTTTATTAGCCTATTCTTTCTGGGGGAAATTTATTGATAGATATGGCAATAAGACCGCAATGAGTATCTGTGTTGCCTTAGGTGGGTTTAATCCTATGCTCTGGCTCTTTTTGACTCCGCAAAACTTTTCTCTGTTATGGTTTGAAGCTTTAAGTTCTGGATTTATGTGGTCAGGAAATGCTATTGCTACCACCAATTTCTCTTTAGCTATCGCAGGAAAAGGTAAAGAACAGACTTATAGTGCTATTTACGGTGCTTTAGGTGGTATTGCAATGATGTGTTCCACTCTTTTGACCGGGGTTTTCTTTCCTGCACCCCAAAAATTGGGTAATAGATGGTTAGAACCAGAACAGGTAGTGTTTGGTATAGGTGGAATCTTAAGATGGTTGAGCATTATACCTCTGTTATTTGTTAGAGAAAAAGTTTATTCTGGTATGAAGAAAAAGTATAATTAAATGACATAACTCAATTATATTATTTATGAGCTTATATGATTTATATTGTAAAACTAAATGCTATTTCTATATTAGAGTAAACTCACCAGTGTTGAGATAGTGAGAAAAAAGTGTGGATAATCCTGATGGATATTGGTTGAAAGAGTAAGTGAAAAAAGGGTTCTATTTAATTCCTAAAGAATTAGATATAGCTATTTTAATTGACAAAAACTTATGTAGTTAAGATGAGGTTCTAAACAAATAAAATATAATATGCAAAAGCACATAATCCTGAATAAAAAGTGGGAGAGGAATAATTTTTTATCTATCTCCCAGGATAAAGACACTGTTCTTAGATTTTAAAAGGAAGGAAAAAGTAATGGCAGTTCCAAAGAAAAAAACTTCTAAAGCTCGTAGAGATAAACGTAGAACTCATAAAGTATTAACTGAACCGACAGTAGTTACCTGTGCAAAATGTGGCGAACCAGTTCGTCCTCATCATCTGTGTGAGAAATGTGGAACTTATAATGGCAGGCAGATAAAAGCCATTAAGGAGTGAAGTGCGTATAGCAGTTGATGCTTTTGGCACAGATAAAGCACCTTTTCCTGAGGTGGAAGGTTCTATCCATGCAATTAAAGAAGACCTCTGCAATGAGATAATCCTCGTAGGAGATGAACATATATTGCAAGCTGAACTGGATAAGTATTACTATGACCATAATAGAATTAGAATCTATCATGCGAGTGAAAGAATAGAGATGCATGACCATGCAGCAGAGGCAGTTAGAATGAAGAAGGATTCTTCTATGGTAAAGACGGTAGAATTACATAAAAATGGAGAAGCTGATGCTGCATTAAGTGCTGGAAATTCCGGAGCTTTTATGGCTGCCTCTTTACTTGCCTATGGCAGAATTAAGGGAGTCTCTCGTCCTGCTATTGCCGCAGCTCTTCCCACTACTATTGAACAGCCTGCAATTCTACTTGATATGGGCGCTAATGTTGATTGTGATGCTGAAAATCTTCTTCAATTTGCTCAATTAGGTAGCATTTATTTCACCTATTGTTATCAAAAACCAAATCCCCGCGTAGGTCTCTTAAATATTGGTGAAGAAAGCACTAAAGGTAATGCACTTACTCGTGAAGCTTATGAGCTATTAAGTGCAGCGAAAGACCTCAATTTTATCGGTAATATAGAAGGTAAAGAGATACTCAGCGGTAAATTTGATGTAATCGTATGTGATGGTTTCGTGGGAAATGTGGTGCTAAAGACTATAGAAGGTGTGGTTAGAGCCGTTTTTGATATGTTAAAGGAGCAACTTGAAAAGGATTGGATAGCGAAAATAGGAGCAATATTATCTTTTCCTGCTTATAGTTTTTTGAAGAGAAAACTTGATCATACCGAATTTGGTGGTGCCTTACTTCTGGGTCTAAATGGCACAAGTATCGTTTGTCATGGTAGTAGTGATGCCAAAGCGATAAAAAATGCTATTCGTTTTGCGGTGAGAACAGTCCAATCTGGATTCGTTCAACACAGCAAGGATTATTTTAGAGAGAGGTAAAGAATTATGCCCATTCATAATGCGAAATTCACTTCCTTTGGCAGTTATGTTCCAAAAAAAGTAATTACAAATTTTGACTTTGAGAAGATAGTGGATACAACCGATGAGTGGATTCGCGCTCGTACAGGAATGATGGAACGCCACTATGCAGAACCGGAAGAAGCTGCCAGTGATTTAGCTTATATTGCTGCTCAAAGAGCATTGGAAGCTTCCCCCTTGAAACATAGAGACATAGATATGATTATAGTAGGAACGGTTACTGGAGATCATGCTTTCCCTTCTACTGCTTGTATACTTCAGAAAAAGCTGGGAATGAAGAATATTCCCTGTTTTGACCTTTCTGCAGGTTGCACAGGATTTCTCTATTCCGTTGATGTGGCTAAAAATTTTATAGAAAATGGGACAAAGCATAATATTCTGGTTGTTGGAGTGGAAATTTTAAGTAAGGTTACTAATTTCAAAGACCGTAGTACCTGCGTCCTTTTTGGTGATGGTGCTGGTGCAACCATAATATCCCGTACAGAAAGAAATGATATTTCCCGTATCATTGATTCAGTTATGTATGCTGATGGAAGCCAGAGTGACCTTTTATATCAACCTGCAGGAGGTTCCAGAATGCCTGCCAGTCAAGAAACGGTTGAAAAGAATCTTCACACAGTTTATATGGAAGGCAATCGTATCTTCAAAAATGCTATTCGCTCTATGTATGCCGCTGTTGATGAGCTATTGCGTCGTAATAAATTGGAAGCTAAAGATATTGATTGGATTGTTCCACATCAAGCTAATATTCGTATTATAGAAAGCTTAGCGGATAAGCTACATTTTCCTATGAATAAGGTTATAGTAAACATTGAAAAATATGCGAATACTTCCTCAGCCACCATACCAATTGCTCTGGATGAAGCCATAAGGGATAAGAAGATTAGACGGGGTGACCTCGTTATTCTGACTTCATTTGGTGCAGGTTTAACCTGGGGTGCTATTCTGGCAAGATTTTGAGGTGTAGGTATGAAGACAGCTTTTGTTTTTCCGGGACAGGGTGCACAATATGTAGGAATGGCACAGGATTTTATCTCTGCTTATCCAGAATTTGCTGCTGTATTGGATGAATTTGATGCAAGACATCAAACTAATCTAAGACAAATTATGGCAGAAGGTCCAGAAGATGTTTTGAAAGAAACTCGTTACACTCAACCAGCAATTTTATTTCATAGTATCTGTGCATTGAAATGTTTTGAGGAGCACTCTCCTATTCGTCCTGATTATGTAGCAGGACATTCTTTGGGAGAAATTACTGCTCTGGTAGCTAATGGAACTCTTTCCTGGAATGATGCTATGCATTTGGTTTATAAACGAGGCGAGTTTATGATAAAAGCTAATGAAGGGAACCCTTTTGCTATGGCAGCAGTGATGGGATTGGATCCTCAGATGGTTATAGATATATGTAAAGAAGCAGAAAAAGAAGGGTTAGTCAGAGCAGTAAATTTTAATACACCAGCTCAGACGGTTATTTCTGGAACTGAATCAGGAGTGGCAAAAGCAAGCGAACTGGCAAAAGCAAAAGGTGCAAAAAGAGTTGTTCCTCTAATTGTAGGTGGTCCTTTTCATACCCCCCTTATTCATAAAGCCAGTTTATGGTTAGCTCAGGAGATGGAAAACATTCCTTTTAAAGATGCCACTATTCCTCTAATCTCTAATGTGGATGCCTTGCCTAATACTTCAGGACAGATAAGCAAAGAAAAACTGGCAAAACAAGTTATTTCTCCTGTTCTATGGGTGGATTGTGTTAGAAGAATGATCCAAGATGGAGTGGGATATTTTATTGAATTTGGTCCCCAGAAAGTTTTAAGCGGAATGATAAAGAATATTGACAGAGATGTTAAAGTTTTTAATATGGAAAAAATAGAAGATTGGAAAGCAATTGATGACGCTTTTAAAGGATAAGGAGTTTTAATCTTGGTTAAATATGATTTTGAGAATATGACTGTAGTCATCACAGGTGCAGCTCGCGGGATAGGTTTTGCCATAGCTGAAGCCTTTGCTGGACAAGGAGCTCATCCAGTAATAATAGACATCAATAAGCAAGTGGTGGACGAAGCAATGCAGAAGTTGCAAGATAAAGGATACTCTGTTTCTGGTTATGTAGGTGATGTCACCAATTCTTCTCAAATGGATGAGGTCTTTTCTGCTATTATAGAAGAAAGAGGTAAAATAGACTGTTTGATTAATAATGCTGGAATCACTCGCGATAATTTACTTTTACGGATGAGAGAAGAAGAATGGCGAATGGTTTTGGAAATTAATCTAACGGGTACCTTTATCTGCACCCAGAAAGTGTTTAAATATATGATGAAAGCAAGATCTGGTTCTATCATTAATATTGCCAGCGTGATTGGAATTATGGGAAATGCAGGACAGGCTAATTATGCTGCCTCTAAAGGTGGAATCATAGCCTTTACTAAGAGTTGTGCTAAAGAGTTTGCATCCAGAAATATTAGAGTGAACGCTGTTGCACCAGGTTTTATAGAGACTGAGATGACAGCAAAGCTTCCAGAATCTGTAGTAGAAGGCTATGCCAAAGCTATAGCTTTGCAGAAAATGGGAAAACCTGAGGATGTAGCTAAGCTTTGTCTTTTCTTAGCTTCTGAAGAGAGTGCTTATATAACCGGTCAGACCATAGCTATAGATGGTGGACTGGTTATGCATTGAGGTGACAATGAATTTTACCCTAAGAAAGAGAACACGAAAATAAGAGGAGGAAAAATGGATAGTGAAGCCATTGAAGCCAAAGTTAAACAAATCATAATGGAAAAGCTGAATGTGGAAGAATCGGAGATTGTTCCCTCAGCTAACTTCATTGAAGACTTACGTGCCGATTCCCTGGATACAGTGGAACTTGTTATGGCATTTGAAGATGCCTTCCAGATTACTATTCCACTGGAAGACCAAGACAAACTTCAGACTGTGGGGCAAGCAATTGATTATCTGAAGGAGAAATTGGCTTCTTAACCTCAACTAAAAATCAATCCTGATAGCTTCGGTTATCAGGATTGATTCAATTTCTTACATCACTACACTTATTTATTTAATGTTGGGTGAAGTATTTGTAGGGGATGAGGTTTATTAATCTTCTTTATAAGAGGTCTTAATAATGAAAAAAAGAGTAGTAATAACCGGTTTAGGGGCTTTAACCCCAGTAGGAAATAATATAGAAGAAACCTGGAGTAATTTAGTCCAGGGAGTTTCTGGTGTTGATTTAATCAAGAATTTTGATACTTCCGCCTTACCTGTTAAGATTGCGGCTCAGGTGAAAAACTTCAAGCCTGAGGAACACTTTGATCCCAAAGAAGTCCGAAAAATGGATACTTATACCCAGTATGCTTTAGTAGCTTCAAGAGAAGCAATTAAAGATGCGGGTCTAATGCATTATACTGGTGACAACTGGAGAATTGGAGTTATTACAGGTGTAGGTATCGGTGGGATTTATACTTTTGAAGAGGAATGTATCAAGAATCATGAACTTGGTCCTCGTAGAATCAGTCCCTTTTTCATTCCTAAGATGATTTCCAATATTGCTGCTGCTCATATTGCCATAGAAAATGGTTTTCAAGGAATTAATTTTAGCATTACTAGTGCCTGTGCCAGTGCCAATCATGCTTTAGGAACTGCATTTCGTGCTATTCAATATGGAGATGCTGATATCATTATCAGTGGTGGCGCTGAAGCTGCAGTTACTGCTTTTTCCGTTGGAGGATTCTGTGCTTTGCGTGCACTTTCCACTCGCAATGATGAACCGACCAAAGCTTCTCGTCCTTTTGATGCAGAACGAGATGGATTCGTTATGAGTGAAGGAGCAGGTTTTTTAGTTCTTGAAGAATTGGAACATGCTAAGGCAAGAGGTGCAAAGATATATGCAGAAATTGTAGGTTATGCAGCCACAGATGATGCTTTCCATATCACAGCACCACTTGAAGATGGTTCAGGAAGTGCGGAAGCAATGAAAAGAGCTATAGCAGATGCAGGAATTCAACCTGAGGATATACAATATGTTAATGCACATGGGACTTCTACTCCGTTGAATGATAAAGGTGAGACTCTTTCTCTAAAGAAATGCTTTGGGGATTATGCCTATAAATTGAAGATTAGTTCAACTAAATCTATGGTAGGACATATGCTTGGAGCAGCTGCGGCTATTGAGGCAATCGCATGTGTTAAATCCATAGAAACAGGGGTAATTCATCCCACGATTAATCTTGAGAATCCCGATCCAGATTGCGATTTGGATTATGTTCCTAATAAAGCTCAAAACTGTAATGTGAATGTAGCTCTTTCCAATTCTTTGGGATTTGGTGGACATAATTCAGCTCTCATTATAAAGAAATATAGCTAAGGTATTGTGGAGGTGAATTTCCACAAGAATGAAAGAGCTTCGTAAAGAGAAGGGTGTAAATAAGTTCTTTCAGCGTTTTATAGACTTTATCAATGGAAAACGTATCAAAGAACTATATCCTAAATGGGAAAAGAGCCTTAAACAATTACAAAAGAAGATAGACTACAATTTTCATGATATTAATCTTTTGAAAGCTGCTCTAACACATAAATCTTATCTTAATCGTAATTACTCTGAGTCTCAGGCTCCTTCTCCCTTTGAAAGAATGGAGTTTTTAGGAGATGCCATCCTGGGTTTTGGGGTATCTCGTGAGCTATTTAACAGACATCCTGAAGAACAAGAAGGAAAGTTAAGCAAACTTAAATCTAAAATTGTTTCCGAGACCTATCTCACTCTCAAGGCTAATGCTTTAGACCTGGGAAAATACTTACTTCTTAGCCAGGAAGAACAACAAGCTGGAGGAGCAAAAAAACCTTCTATCCTCAGTGATGCAATGGAAGCTCTTATCTGTGCTATCTATCTGGATAGCGGAATTTCTGCCGCTATGAGATTCATTAAAAATAATATTATGAATGATTATGAGAGTGTTGTCAATCGTAATGAACTGGTCAACTACAAAAGTATCCTTCAGGAATATATGCAATCTCGTAATCAACCCCCACCAGTTTATATAACCGTAGCAGAAGAAGGACCAGAGCATAATAAAACCTTTATCGTGGAAGCTCGCTTAAAAAATGAGGTATTAGGTAAAGGGAAAGGCAGCACCAAAAAGGGTGCCCAACAAGAAGCAGCACGAGATGCCTGTCAAAGACTGGGAATTTAAGGAAAGTTTTATGATTCATCTCATTTATGGGGATATAACTAAGTTTGAAGGTGATGCTATCGTAAATGCAGCTAATAGTTCATTGCTTGGAGGTGGTGGAGTTGATGGAGCAATCCATCGGGCTGCAGGACCAAAACTTCTGGAAGAATGCAGAACACTTGGCGGTTGCAATCCAGGTGATGCAAAAATTACTAAAGGATATAATCTCAAAGCCAGATATGTTATCCATACTGTAGGTCCTATCTGGAGAGGAGGTAACTCTAACGAAGCAGAGACCTTAGCCTCCTGTTATCGTAGAAGTCTGGAATTAGCCAGACAATATGGTATACAATCAATAGCTTTTCCCAATATTTCCACTGGGATTTACGGTTTTCCTAAAGAACAAGCAGCCAGGATAGCAATTGATACGGTAAAAAAAGACCTTTATGAAAATGGTGAGCTGGAGGTCTATTTTTATTGTTTTGACCCGGAAAATTATCAGCTCTATTCAGAATTGCTTGCTTAAAGTTATATTATCCAGATTACCAGAGACCAGTTCTTTTATATAGATTAAAGCCTGAATAGCGTTAATTTGTGCTTTCAGAATGGGAAGCTCAGGATTAATAAATTCAGGATAATGGAGTTCAGGAACTAACAGAGATGCAATTTTAGTGTTTAAATAAGCGTCTCTATCTTTATAATCAAGAAATCTACCATAGCCAAGAGTCATAATATTACCGACAGTGATGCGAGCATATTTGTTTTTGATTCTTCGAGTAAAAGAATAGTCATGGTAAGCGGGAACAGGAATTGGTTGGTACTTTTGGAGATATTGTTTTAGTAACTGACGGTGCGTTCTCTGTGAGAAAGGTATTCTTTGCCAGAACTCCATAAACTCATTATCCCAGAGTGGGATTCTCCATTCGTAGTTGAAGAATTCGTAAACGCGGACAGAATTAACGATAAATTTTGATTCCCATTGTCTCCAAGCCCATTCATCATAGATTGATGTAGCAATCTCAGTTAGCACCGTATCGGGAATGGTAAGATAGCTACCAATTCTATCACTAAAAAGGCTGTATAATTTTTCCATGGGGTATTCCCATAAATGGTAAAATTGCCGTAGGATAGTCTGTATCAGCTCTTTTGAGGTCATTTTATCTCTATTTTCAAATATTAAAGGAAGGTACTGACCTTGAAGAGCTCCTCCAGAATGACCTGGAACAAAGATAGCATCTGAAGGGATAAGTTCTTTTTCCTTAAGAATTTTTACAGCAAGCCAATCCTGAACATGAAAACTGGAACTCAGATTTGTGCCAAAACGGAAATATTGGAGCATTTCTTCACTATGGAAAGCTTCATACCACATTGGACGTGTGTTTTCCACCATAATCCAGGGAAAATTAAGAAATTTAGCTACTTTACGGGAAGTGCTACAATCTCCGTCATAAGGTTTTCCATAAGTGAAACAGATAACATTTTTATAATCTGCTCTTTTTAGCATATAAGCTATATTACGAGAATCATATCCACCGCTTAAAGGAATAACTAAAGTGCGATTGTGAGCGCTATCAATCAAGCGTTGAATTATATGTTGGTGCATCTCATCCATTGCCTCTATTGGATTCTCTATGGGTTCAAAGAGATGCTGATAAATATAATAATCCCTTAGCTCCAACCTGGCTTCTGATTTGTGCCAGATAAGAAACTGTCCTGCTTCCAGTTGTTTTATTTCAGGGTAGAGAGTATCATTTTGACAGCAATGAGCAGTAAGCAAAAACTCGGTAAATATTAAATTATCTAATTCAGGATTATTCAGAAGTTTTTTTAGCTCAAATGCATCAGGGTCAATGAATAAATCCTTTCCCTTTTGGTAAAAGAAAAGAGGAAGAGAGCGTACTCTATCCACAGCTGCAATAAGGAAATCATTACCTTCAACTATTAATCTGAAACAGCCATTTAATTCTTTCAGAATGGAAGTATAGGTCTCAGGTTTATATTCTGAGGGGAAAAAGTCTGGTGGTAAATCGTTAAAAAGTTTGTCTTGATACCAAAAATAGCCATTAAATAAATCGGTTTTCATTTAGAACTCCAGAGAAGCTTTAAATCGGATAAAGAAATACTTAATAATTCGTGCAAGGAGAACTCCTCTTTTTTTATAAAGACGATTAAGTAAAACAGTCCATAGATAAAATAAGAAATGCAGGATGCGATGGCTGCACCAGTAATTCCTTTGAGGGGAATTAACCATAAATTTAAAGCAATGTTAATTAATAAAGAGCAGGAAGTAGTGAGAAGATGTATCTGCGGTTTTCCTGTACTGAAAAAATATTGCATTGAGACTTGAGCACAGCTGGAAAAAATAGTGCCTATTAAAAGAATCTGAGTGCTTACAATTGCTCCAGCAAAAGCCTTACCATAGAAGAAGGGAATAAGTAAACATAAGGGGATACCAATAAGTGCTAATAAGCAACAAATCCAGAAGGTTAGCTTATATGTCTGAGCCATAACCTGTCTGAATTTTTGTTTTTCATCAGTATTATAAAGCTTTCCTAAAAGTGCGGTATTGATACTTGCGGGAAGTAAAAACATAAGTTCTGCCAGAGTTACTGCAATAGAATATACCCCCAGAAAACTGGTTCCCAGCATCTGTTTTATCATCAATTGGTCAACTCTAAGATGTAGATAATCACAACAAGCGGCTAAAAATATTATTCCACCATAAGAATATTCTGCTTTGAGCAAAGCTAAGTCTATCTCAGGTCTAAAACCTTCTCCTGTATGAGTTCCCAAAAATATGGCATTGATTAACATTCCCAGGACAGAAGCATAAAAATAGGTCAGAGGATTTAAGGTTCTGGTCAACCAGAGTAGGATGATAATAGCACTTTTGATAAAAAAAGCAGTGATAATGAAGCGATTGCTTTCCCTAATTAGTTCATCAGCTACGAACCACGAACGGTAGTGAGTAAAAAGCAAATTTGAGAAAATATATATTATTCCACCCAGAATATAAAGGTAGTTGTAATCACTTAGAAACCATCTGTTACTTCGTAGGACTAAGAGAACAGAACTGATAGCTACTGCAAATAGGATTAATAATGTTACATTTACATTATATAGGTGAGTGGGATTAATTTTTTTTCTTTTTTTAAAGTAGATAACGGCATTGTTTAAACCGAAGTGACCGAAATTACCCAGTATAGTGAAAATCAATATGGCATAAGCCACATATCCCATTCCCTGAGGTCCCAGGACACGGGAAGCAATAATACTGGTGGCAGCACCTATGATTAGATGAAGAATCTGATTGACCAGGTTACTGGTGATATTTGCTTTATAACCTTTTCTGGGAATCATCTACAATAATCTGAAGGTGAGGTAAAAATAATTAGAAGATTTCTGTCTGAGGATTTGGAGGGATTATGCCCAGATGTTGATAAGCTTTATAAGTTGCTTTTCTACCTTGAGGGGTTCGTTCCAGGAAGCCTTGCTGAACCAGATAAGGTTCAAAAATCTCTTCAATTGTTCCGGGATCTTCTCCTACAGCTGTAGCTAAAGTTTTAATACCTACGGGTCCACCTCTATAATATTCAATTATAGTAGAAAGCAATCTTTTATCCATTTCATCCAATCCTTCATTATCAACCTGTAGCATCTCCAATGCTTGTAACGCTATATCCCGAGTAATAACTCCATTTCCCATAATCTGAGCAAAATCACGCACTCTTCTCAATAATCTATTTGCAATACGTGGTGTTCCTCTACTACGATGAGCAAGTTCAGCAATTCCTTCATCTTCTGCTGGAATTCCTAAGATATTAGCAGACCGTCGGATAATCTGATTAATTGAATCAAGGTCATAATAATCCAGACGAAGAATGATGCCAAACCGATCTCTTAAAGGTGGAGTCAGCAATCCTGCACGAGTTGTCGCTCCAATAAGAGTGAAAGGTTCTATACTGATACGCAGAGTTCTTGCACTGGGACCATTATCCAGGATAATTTCCATCTGGAAATCTTCCATTGCAGGATAGATATATTCTTCTATGATATGACTGAGGCGGTGAATTTCATCAATAAAGAGCACCTCATGCCGTTGTAAATTAGTGAGAATTCCAGCTAAATCACTTGGTTTTTCCATCACGGGACCACTACTTACGGTGATATTAACTCCCAATTCATTAGCAATAATTCCTGCTAAGGTGGTCTTTCCTAAACCTGGAGGACCGTAGAGAAGAATATGGTCTAAAGATTCTTTCCTCAATTTTGCAGCTTTTATAGAGATATCCAGAAGCTGCTTTATATGTGTTTGTCCGATAAATTCATTTAGAGTACGAGGACGAAGAGCACGATCAAATTCTTTATCTTCAGGTCGCTCAAAAGGTGTGTTAATGCGTTCTAACATTAGTTAGTTCCGTCAATGACAGTGCGGGCAGTTACTACAGCTGCTGTTATTTTCTTTTGGCTTATCGGAGCTATTATCAGTTTTAGGTATTATTTTCTCGGATTTTACTTCTTTGTAGGGGGGAATAATCTGAGGAGTGTCTAATAGCATAATAGTGGCTGTTCCTTCAGGAATATAGACATCCCATTCTACCTTTTGTCCCGTTTCTTTGTGTGTTAGTTCCAGGTGAAGAGTCTCTCCAGCATGCCATTGACTGGGAAAATTGCCTAAATTGACACGACTAACCACCATAAAAGGAACTTTCTTCCCATCTCCAACCTGAGTGATTGCCAGATGATGATAGGTATGTGTTTCAGTGCTCAATATCTCATCAGGTCTTTCCCAAATCCAGGCTCTAAATAGATATTCTGGGGAAGTTTGGTCCTTATACCAAGTTATAAAAGGATTTGTCCCATCCTCTAAAACCAGTTTTTGCACATAAACTCTCGGAATGGTCGGTTGAGCAAAAAGGGACAGTAAGGCTAACATTAATAATGTAGTTATCCATACTTTTTTCATAATAAACCTCAAAGCTATTTAATTTTTCCTAAAAGCTTCATTATCTGTAGGCGCCATACCATCCAGGCTGCTTCCCAGACAATCTGACGACTCATCTTGGAAACTCCATCTCTCCTTTCCGTAAATACTATAGGGATTTCATATATAGTAAAGCCTTTAACCCAGGCTCGGAAATTCATTTCAATCTGGAAAGCATAGCCATCGGAAAGGATGCTATCTAAATCTATTGCTTCTAATACCCTTCGGCGAAAACATTTAAAGCCACTGGTCGGGTCTTTGATAGGCATACCTGTAATTATACGCACATATTTGGAAGCAAAATAGCTGATAAGTAAACGCCGGAAGGGCCAATTGATTATGTTCACTCCTTGACAATAGCGTGAGCCAATTACCACATCATATTTCTTTGCTGCTTCCAATAAACGAGGTATGTCCGCTGGATTATGAGAAAAATCAGCATCCATCTCCAGGACATAATCATAGTCGTTATTTAAAGCATATTTAAAACCTTGAACATAAGCAGAACCCAAGCCCATCTTTTTGGGACGTTCTATTAGATTGATATGTGGCTCATTTTCCATCATTTCTTTCACTGCTTTAGCTGTTCCATCGGGAGAATTATCATCTATAACTAAAATATAAAGGTCAGGTGATTGAGATAGCGAAGCAGTAATAATATTTTTTATATTAGCTATTTCGTTGTAGGTTGGTATAATTAGTAAAGCTTTCACGATTTATCCAGATTATTCTTTAAAAGTTGAGCTTCAGGTACATCGCGTAAAATACGAGCAGGACTTCCCAGAACCACTTTTCCTGCAGGAACATTATGAGTTACTACTGAGCCAGCAGCAACACAAGCATCTTCTTCTATAATTATACCGGGTAGAATGGTAGCATGAACACCGATACGTGCTCCGCGTTTCATAGTAACCCCTTTAAAGTGCTGGAAGCGTTCTGGATCTCTTGCCATATAATTATCATTACTTGTTGCAACACAGGGTCCAACAAAACAGTAATCCTCAATCTCTGAATAAGCAGTTATATAGCAATTGGTTTCCAATTTATTGCGGGAACCGATTTGAACATAGTTTTCAATAGTTACATTCCGTCCAATAATATTTAAATCTCCAATCTTTACATTTTCCCGGATAGTTGCCAGATCAGCTATCATATTGGATTCTCCTATTTCACACTGAGCATAAATAATTACATTTGCTCCTATCTGGGAATTAGCTCCAATAATCGCAGGTTTCAATTCTTGAGGGGTTTTAAAAATGCTACGAGGTGAAGTAAGTGGTTTTTTTCCTATTACCGTATTATCATCAATTCTTACATTATCTCCAATATAAGTACCAGGATGAATAACAACATTATTTCCAATCTGACAATAATTACCGATTACAGCATCATCCATAATTATAGTATTACCACCCACTTTAATTTCTTTTCCCAATCTGGCACTATCTGCGATATAATGATTCATCATCACTCCTTCTACTAAAACTAAATTTTTCTCGACAAACAAACAGGCAAGTAAAAAATGCATATTAGGGATAAACTTATGACTCTGGAACAAGAACTATATCAACAATATATACGCGGTGAAGGGAAATCACCATGCACTATTACTGCCTATATGAAGGATTTGAGTCAATTTTATAATTTTGTGGAAAGATATTTTGAAGATGGTAATATCCAGCTTGAACAAATCTCTCCACAAATGATTCGGGACTGGTTTCTTCACCTTCATAAACAACAAGTTAGCAATCGCAGTCTGGCAAGAAAAGCAGCTGCTTTACAGAGCTTTTTCTCCTGGTTAAAACTTACCAATCGCATTTCCAAAAATCCTATGGATAAAATAAAAAGACCTAAGTTTGAAAAGGGTCTACCACACTATTTTACGGAAGAAGAAATGCTTACTTTGCTAAATCTGCCTGATCAATCCAGCATCTATGGTGTGAGAAATCGTGCTATTCTGGAATTGCTCTATTCTTCTGGACTTCGGATCTCTGAACTGGCAGATTTAGAGTTAAATGACATTGACTTGAAACGAGCTCTGGTGCGGGTTAAAGGTAAGGGTAATAAAGAAAGAATCGTACCTATAGGAAAGCCAGCAATAGAAGCAATAGAAGCATATCTTCCGGTGAGAGACAAGTTAAAGCAAGAATATAGTTCCCATAAACTTTTTCTCACCAAAAGTGGTAAAGATTTTGACCATAGACAATTATTCAAAATTTTACACCATTATTTCCAAATCATTGCACGACAAAAAGGTTATTCTCCACACACTATTAGACATAGCTTTGCTACCCATCTCCTTTCTCGCGGAGCTGACCTTCGTGCTCTTCAAGAAATGCTCGGACATTCCAATCTTGAAACAACCGCTATTTATACTCACCTAACTCTGGATGACATTAAAAAAGCCTATCTTAAAGGTCATCCCCGCGGAAAAGAATGAATCTGTTATTATTTACATTTTAGGATATAATTGGAGAATACTATCCTTCTACTTATTTCTAAAACATCACACCTAAGCTTATCATCAGACCATTATTAGTGGTAGTGATATCCTCATTATCATCATCATAAATATCTGCTAAACCGAGAGAATATCTGGCTCCGATAAGAAACTGATTTAAAAAAGTAATGTCCAAACCAAAGTCAACTCCATAATCCAATAATATAGGGTCATTTGGGAAATCTGCCTCTTCCTCATTTACCAGATACTGAGTAACGATTGCATAACCTATTCTTGGAGCTACTGCTGGTTGAATATGAACATCACTGATATTGATATCAAATTTCAATGCAAGAGGCAATTCAATATAGTCCATATTAACTTTGGTTTTGATATCCTCAAATAACGGGATTTCAATGGTTCTCTCATATCCCCTTTGAGAATAAAGTAGAGAGGGTTCAATAATGAAATATTTACCTAAAGGATATTGCATAAAAAGTCCACCATGATACCCGTAACGGTCATCAGTTTTAGCTTCATCACTATCATCATCAGTAATTTTTACATTTGTTACATTCAATCCTCCACGAAAACCAAAATATGGTTGAGCAAAGGATAATCCAATAGAGACAAGTAAGAGCACTGCAAGTATTATTGACTTTTTCATTTTTCTCTCCTTTAAATATTTCTTTATATATTTAAATTAATGAATTTATAAGATTAGACAAGTATAATTTTAAATTTAGTTTATTTTACTTATTTACTTATAGCAGTTCAAATAGTTTTATTGAATGAAAAATATTAGTATTAAGGGACAGAATATCCTTGTATCGCAAAGCAGTGAGGCTTTTCCAGTGTTACCGATGATAATTTCTATAACTTAAAAAAATAAAGAGACAAAAAGCTTCTGCAAAGCTCAGAAGATGAAGACATCTTCTCCTTCATTACACGAATTTATATTGCATATTATAATTATAAATTTCAATAAGTTACGAGGTCTTTCTTAGCTCTCTCTTAGCTCTTGCTTACCTTTTTACTAAAGAAATCGTCAAGAGGAAGCTAAGTAACAAAAAGTTAACGCATTAAGGTAATTCAGATGATGATAAAAGAGATATTTATCGGGATGATAGATAAGCAACTCAGTGAAAAATAGGATTCTGCACGCATTTCAAGTGATGGCTTAAAAAGATTGATTTATCAAAAAAGAAAAGGAATAATGTCTATAAACTTAGAGGCCGCTATCTTTATCCATTATAAGAGACATTTTTATAACAAACCACAGAATCTATTGCCTAAATTCTATATTATCTTTATTGGTTTGGAAAGATATTGAACTTGACTAAATGAAGATATGCATAATTAGAATAAAATATAAGATGTAAGGAGAT
>ENA-UPXM01002984-UPXM01002984.1-activated-sludge-metagenome-genome-assembly--contig:-NODE-2984-length-19118-cov-86.549074_pt1 | contig 19118 bp, 18 predicted proteins | sample MGYA00238178_ERZ772708 | MGnify/ENA primary metagenome ERZ772708 (study PRJEB29002, sample SAMN05720212) | activated sludge metagenome | isolation source: anaerobic digester from wastewater... | reverse complement strand
GATTTAGGTAAACTTGATCCTAAAGTTACGATTACAAGATACAACATAGCTAGTTTAATTATTGAAGCTGGTTATCCATATGAAAGAGAAGAAATTTTTGAGAATTTTATTGGTGATAACTGCCCAGCCTATATTCCAAGTACAAAAATATCAAGCAAGGAAGGAATAAAGGTTATTAAAGATGCAGGTGGAATTGCGGTTTTAGCTCACCCAATTTTATACAAAAAGAATAAAGTAGAAGAATTCTTAGAATATGGGATTGATGGCATAGAAGTGTTTTATCCTAATGCAACTGATAAACAAATTATAGATAATTTGGCTTTATGTAAGAGGCATAATTTATTAGTAACTGCGGGATCTGACTTTCATCGTTTTGATGATTACAAGCATGGTGATATTGGTAGCGTTAGTTTAAAAAAGCCTTACTTAACTAATTTTTTAGAAAGGCTAAATAAATGAACATTTTTAAAATAGCTGTAGATATTATTACTAAAGTTATGAATAAAGACTTTAGTTTAAACAAAGAATTAAGAAAAACATATGCAAAATATCAATTTACCGAAGAAGAAAAAACTAGATTAGAAGATCTTATTTTAGGGGTAATTGATCATTATTTAGAATTAGAATATTATTTAGAACCTTATTTATATAAAAAAACTAAAGATGAAACTAAAAACTTGCTATTAATTGCTATTTATTTACTAATTTATCGTCAAGAGAATTTAGAATTAGTTATTGAAGAAGTATGTAAAGTTGCTGTTTTAAAAAATAAAGGAGTTAGTAATTTTGTAAAGAGAACTTTAAGAAACTTTTCTAAAAATAGGACGAGGGATTTAGGTAATTTAATTGCTATTGATCGTTTAAGCATTGAGTATTCTTATCCTTTATGGTTAGTAAGTTATTTATTAAAAGACTATAGTTATCGTGATGTAGCTAAAATCTTAAAACAAGAAGATTTAAAAGGGAAAAACTTAACTAAAATGGCTATCAGACAATTAAAATTAGAAGACCAAAAAATTGGGTTAGATCTTTGGGCTAGTAGAGAAAGCAGTAGTCTTTTAAGCGATAAATTAAAAAACGGTAAGTTATATGCTGTTTTAGATCAAAAGAAGAAACAAAAACAGCTAAAGCGTTATTTAGGTAAGATGAATAAAAAGAACGTAAAACCTGTTTTAATTTCTCCTTTAGTATTGCAAGATGCAATTAAAGATGATTCTTTAGATTTTGTTTTAGTAAATGCACCTTCTTCAAACTTAGTAAATTATGAAAAAGAGAAAGACTTAAAATATAAATTGAGTTTATCAGGAATAAAAGAAATTGTTTCTATTCAAAAAGCTGTTTTAGATGAAATTTCCGTTTTACTTAAAGTTGGTGGAGAGTTTGTTTATTATACTAATACTGTCAATAAAGACGAAAATGAAAGAGTAATTATTAGCTTTTTAGAAAATAATCCAAATTATAAATTAATTAAAGAAGTAAGTTATGATAATAGTGAAGTAATCGGTTATATAGCTTACTTAAGGAAAGTAGCATGAGATCATTATATAGTATTTCAAGAGATAATTTAGTATCATTTTTAGTTGAAAATGGACATCCTAAGTATAGAGCTGTGCAAATCTATGAAGGTTTATATAGCCAAAATGTTAGTTCTATTGATGATATTAAAGTTTTAAAGCAAGAGTTTAAAGACTTTCTAAAAGGGCATTTTTATTTAAATAGTATCGAACTTGTGAAGAAAGAAGAATCAGTTGATGGAACTGTTAAGTATTTGTTTAGATTATATGATGGTCATTTAATTGAAACAGTTTTAATGAAACATGATTATGGTAATAGTGTTTGTGTTTCTACTCAAGTAGGTTGCAATTTTGCTTGTGCTTTTTGTGCATCTGGACTTTTAAAGAAACAAAGAAACTTAAGAGTAGATGAATTAGTCTTGCAAATTAAGTATATTAATGATGATTTAAGTAAAAGGTGCGAAAAAGTAAGTAGCGTTGTAGTTATGGGGATAGGTGAACCATTTGATAATTATGACAATTTATTAGAGTTTTTAGAAATTATCAATGATGATAAAGCACTTGCAATTGGTTCGCGTCATATTACGGTAAGTACTGTAGGTTTAGCACCTAAAATTGAAGAGTTTAGTAATTTCCCATTACAAGTAAATCTTGCGATTTCACTTCATTTTGCATCAGATGAGAAGAGAAGTAAGTATATGCCAGTAAATAGAGCTTATAACTTAAAAGTATTAAAAGATGCTATTATTAAATACTACGAAAAAACTAGTCGTAGGATTACAATTGAGTATATTTTGCTTAAAGGTGTTAATGATAGTCTTGAAGATGCAAGAGCTTTAGTAGAATTTACATCTGGATTAAACTGTTATGTAAATTTAATTCCTTATAATAGTACTAGTAGCGAGTTTTGTAGAAGTGATGAAAAAGTAGTAAATGAGTTTTTTAAATATTTAAAAAGAAATAATGTAAATGTAACTAAAAGAAGAGAACAAGGGCATGATATTAATGCAGCTTGTGGTCAGTTAAGAAACAAACAACTTAAGGAGGGTTAATGGAAGGTATCGTAACTAAGCTTGTAAGTGGTGATTATACAGTAAGAGTTAAGGATAAGGAATATATTTGTAAGCCTAGGGGTGTTTTTCGTCATAAAGTGCAAGATATTTATGTAGGTGATAGAGTTATTATTGATGAAGATAACATAATTATTGAAGTATTAGAACGAAAAAACCTGCTTTTACGTCCAAGTGTAGCTAACATTGATCAAGTCATTTTAGTATTTTCCTTAAAAGAACCAGACCTTAATTTACATTTGCTTGATAAGATGATTGCTTATTATGAATATTTAGATTTAAAGATTACAATTGTCTTTTCAAAAACAGATTTAGATGAAGATAAAAGCTATTTAGATATAGTTAATTATTATAAAAATTTGTATAAAGTTTACTTTTTCTCTAAACATGAAGAAAATGATTTTAGTGGATTATTTACGGATAAAATTTCTGTTCTAAGTGGTCAAAGTGGTGTTGGTAAATCAACATTACTTAACACTTTAGGATTTAACTTAAAAACACAAGAGATTAGTCAAGCTTTGGGAAGAGGAAAACATACTACAAGACACGTAGAGTTGTATAAAGTCTTAGATGGCTTAGTAATGGATACTCCAGGATTTGGCACGATTAATTTAGAAGAGTTTAATGAAATAATTTTAGCTCACTCATTTAAAGAATTCTTTTATTTAAGCCATAACTGTCGTTTTGCTACTTGTTTACATATTAATGAACCTAATTGTGCAGTAAAAGAAGCACTAGAAAAAGGAAAGATTTTAAAATCAAGATATGAAAACTATCTTTTATTACATGAAGAAGTTAAAGAAATATTAAAAAAGAAGTATTAGGAGGATATTATGAAAATAGCACCATCAATTTTATCAGCAAACTTCAATCATTTGTATGATGATGTGAAAGATTTAAAGAAATTAGGATGTGATTATCTCCATGTAGATGTAATGGATGGTCATTTTGTTCCTAATATTAGTTTTGGAACTTTAGCTTATGAGAATTTAAAAGGGAAATTAGATATGATTTTCGATGTTCATTTAATGATTACTAATCCTTTGTATTATGCTCCTATATTTATCAAAAAAGGTGCTGATATTTTAACTTTTCATTTAGAAGTAGAACAAGATAAAGATGAAATAATTAAAGTTATTAAAGAAAATGGAGCTAAAGCTGGAATTTCAATTAAACCGAAGACTAATGTGGAAGAGTTGGTTCCTTATTTAGATAAAATTGATTTAGTTTTAGTAATGAGCGTTGAACCTGGCTTTGGTGGCCAAAAGTTTATGGAAAATAGTTTACCAAAAATCAAGTTTTTAGATGATTATAGAAAGAAACATAAACTAAACTATCTAATTGAAGTAGATGGCGGTATAAATGAAAAAACAGCCAAACTATGCAAAGATAATGGCTGTGATATTGCGGTGTGTGGGACATATGTGTTTAAAGCAAAAGACCGTAAGAAAGCAATTGAGGCTATTTTGAACTTATGATTTGTAAGATTGTAGGTGGATCTAAAGATTCTTTTAGTAAACTATATGAAAAGGATGAGAATGAATACATTATTGGCTTAGATAGTGGGACACTTTTACTTAACAACTTAGAAATTAAAGTAGATCTAGCTATAGGTGACTTTGATTCAGTAGATATTAGTGATATTAAAGCTGATAAAATAATTGTTTATCCTAAAGATAAAGATTATAGTGATTTAGAACTTGCTTTAATGGAAATAAAAGATGATAAATTTTCTAAAGTGTTAGTTTATAATGCTTTAGAAGAAAGATTTGACCATTCTTTATCAGCTATTATTAGTTTAGTTAAGTATTTTCCATTAAATATTTGTTTATTTGATTTAAATAATAAGATTTATTTAATAAATAAAGATACTAAATTTAAAAAAGGAGATTATAAGTATATTTCATTTTTTAGTCAAGATGCTTATATTACTTTAAGTGGATTTAAGTATAATTTAGATAATTATCACTTAACTAGTAACGATAACTTATGTTTAAGTAATGAAATTGAAGAAGATGCTATTATCAAGACTAAAGATTTAGTTTTAGTTATAGAAAGCAAATAAAAAAGGCTTATATTCTAAGCCTTTTATTTACATTAAGCTCTTTCTACAAGTCCAGATCTTAATGCACGTGTTGATACATAAACACGTTTAATTTTGCCGTCAGCATCTTTAATTCTTACTTTTTGTAAGTTAGCTTTCCACTTTCTTCTAGTAGCTTTTAAAGAGTGAGGACGGTTGTTACCAGATTGAGTACCGATTCCAGTAACATAACATTTACGAGCCATAACTAAAACCTCCTTACTACTCTTAAATACTTTAATATTATATCAAAAAGTTTAAGAAAAAGCAACTTATTTGTGAAAGAAAATTTGTATAAAAAAGAGTTAAAATTTGCATTTTATGGTAAGAAAATGGCAAAAACAGCTCAAAAACAGCGAAAAAGGCCTGAATTTGGCGTTTCTGAGCGTTTTATCTTGTTTTAGGTAATTTGACCTTCATTAAAACTACGAGAGCAAGCAAAAAAGACCTCTCAATGCTTGTTTTTAAGGTAAAACTAAAGAATTGTAAAGATAAAGTAAGTTTTAAGGTATTTTTAAGGGTTGCAATATATAATACTTAAAAATAAAAGTATATGTATAAATAAGGAGAGGTGTTTAAAATGAGTAATACGAAAATTTTAACGGGCAAATTATTCAAACAAATTATGAATAGTGGCGCGAAAAATTTAAAAGCTAATTACAAAAGAATAGACGAATTAAACGTATTCCCTGTACCCGATGGTGATACAGGTATAAACATGCTTATGACAATTGAAAGTGGCGTTAAAGAAATGAACGCATATACAGGTGACGATTTAAGCGGTACAATGCAAAAATTATCTCGTGGAATGTTAATTGGAGCACGTGGTAATTCTGGAGTTATCTTATCGCAAATCTTCCGTGGTTTAAGTAATGGTATCGGTGATGCTCAAGAAGCTGATGCAGTATTACTTGCTAGCGCTTATCAAGAAGCTGTAAAACAAGCATATAAAGCAGTTATGACACCTGTAGAGGGAACAATTTTAACTGTAGCACGTTTAGCAGCTGATCATATGAGCAAAGTTGCTACAAAAGAGATGACAATTGAACAATTTTATGAAGAATATTTAAATGAAGCTAAGAAAGCTTTAGATGATACACCTAATTTACTACCAGTATTAAAAGAAGCTGGAGTTGTAGATAGTGGTGGTGCTGGTTATGTAACTATCGTAGATGGTATCGTAGCTGATTTATCAGGTGCTGTTGATGTTGTAGTTGATTTAGATGCATCATTAGCTGCTACACCTACTATCAATCTCGCTTTTAATAGTGATGGTCATAGTCATGAGAATGAATTTGGTTATTGCACAGAATTCTTACTTCAATTATCTGATAAATACAAAAATAGTGTTGATGAAAGAACAATTCTTAATGAAATTAGTGTTTTAGGTGATAGCATCGTTTGTGTTAAAGATGGAGATATTATTAAAGTTCATATTCATACTTTAACTCCTGGTGTTATTCTAAACATTGGTCAAAGATATGGTGAATTTATTCAATTAAAGATTGAAAATATGACTTTACAACATAACGAAATCCATCATAGTGAACCAAAAGATAAAGAACCTAAAATAGAAGTAAAACCTAATGTTAAGAAAGAAAAATATGCTATTGTAACGGTAGCTACTGGCGACGGACTAATTAATACTTTTAAAGAACTAGGAGCAGATTATGTTATCCATGGTGGCCAAAGTATGAATCCATCAACAGCTGATTTCTTAAATGCTTATGGTGCCGTAAACGCAGAAAATATCATTGTTTTCCCTAATAATAGTAATATCGTATTAACTGCAAAACAATCTGCAGAGTTATACGAAGATGCTAAAATCTGGGTATTAGAAACTAAATCAATTGCTCAAGGATTCTCAGCAATCACAATGGTAGATTTAGAACAAGAACCTGAATTATTGTTAAGCAACTTAAAGAAAGTAATTGCTAATGTAACTACAGGACAAGTTACTTATTCAATTAGAGATGCTGATAACAATGGTATCAAAATTAAAAAAGATGATTACATAGCTATTTGTAATGGTAAAATTGTAGCTAGTCATAAGAATCGTTATGAAACTACTAAGAGACTATTAAAAGAAAGTATCACTCCTGATAAAGAAATCATTACTATTATCAGAGGTAAAGATGCTGATCAAAGAGAAATTAATAATGTTGTTAAACACATTACAAAGAACTATAAAAATGTGGAAGTAGACGTTGTTGAAGGAGATCAAGAAGTCTATAGTTATATTCTAGCGATAGAATAATCAAGGGGGCTTAAAGCCCCTTTAATTATAATTTAGGAGGAATAATTTGAAAAATATCCCATTAACTGAAAAAGAATATATTACAAAAAGAAATATTGCTATTTTCAAAAGACATAAACTTAATACTGTATGGGATCTATTGACTTATTATCCTAAAAGATTTAACGATTATACGATAGTCCCAACAACTGAAGCTCCACTAGAGCAAACTATTACGATTTCTGGTATTGTTCAGGGGAAACCTTTTGTTTATAATGCCAGAAGTAAATTAACAGTTATGAATTTTTATATTGATAGTGATGGTAATAAAGTAAGAGTTACTATTTTTAATCGTCATTTTTTACGTTCAAAATTAAATTATGGCGTTTATGTTCGTGTAACTGGTAAGTTTCAAAAAGATATTAAAAACTTTACAGCTAGTGAAATTGAACTTGATGAATATAGTAATAACATTAGTCCCATTTTTGGAATTGATGGTATTACTGATGATAAATTATTTGAAATCAAACAGAAATTATTAAGGGAATATCGAAGAGAAATTGTTGATTATTTACCTCAAAGTTTGAAAGACGAGCACGATTTAATTGATTTAGATAAAGCGATTAAGTTTGTGAATACGCCTGATACAATGAGTCAAGTTGAAAAAGCAATTAAAAGAATCAAATTTGAAGAATTATTGCTTTATCAATTAAAAATTAAGTATTCACTATATATGAGAAAGAATCATCCTGAAGGTTTAAAAGTAAATTTTGATCAAGAAAAAGTTAATCAGTTTATTAAAGATTTACCTTTTGAACTTACTAAAGATCAAAAAGAAGCTGTAGATAATATACTAAAAGATTTAAAATCAGATTATAAAATGAGTAGATTATTACAAGGTGAGGTAGGTTCTGGTAAAACTGTTGTAGCTGCGATTGCTTTGTATGCAGTGCATACTGCAGGCTATCAAGCTGCAATGTTAGTTCCAACTGAAATTTTAGCTCATCAACATTTTGACACTTTGAAAAAAGCTTTTAAAAATACTAATTTAAACTTACAATTATTAACTGCTAGTGTACCATTACAAGAGAAAAAAGAAATATTAAAAGATTTGGAAAAGGGAAAAGTAAATATTATACTTGGAACACATTCCCTATTTCAAAAAGATGTTAAGTTTCATAATTTAGGGTTTGTTGTTACAGATGAGGAACATCGTTTTGGTGTAAAACAAAGAGCAGAAATGGTAGCTAAAGGTCAAAAGATTGATCATTTAAAGATGACAGCTACACCAATCCCAAGAACATTAGCGATTTCTGTTATGGGAGATTCTGACATCTCTACAATTAAAACAATGCCAGGAAATAAAAAACCAGTAATTACTGAGTATTTACAATATAAAGATAAAGATCTTATTATGACTCATATTAAAGAGGAATTAAATCGTGGAAGACAAGTTTATGTTGTTTGTCCAGCAATTGAAGAATCTGAAAGTTTAGATTTAAAGAATGTTACAAATATTTACTTAGAATATAAAGAATTATTTGATGGTATTTGTGAAGTAGGATTAATTCATAGTCGTCTAAAACAAGAAGAAAAAGAAGAAGTAATGACTAAATTTAAAGATGGAGAGATTAAAATTCTTATCTCTACTAGTGTTATTGAAGTAGGAGTTAATATTTTAAATGCAACTACAATTGTTATTTTAGATGCTGATCGTTTTGGTGTAGCTCAACTTCACCAAATGCGTGGTCGTGTTAGAAGATCAGACTATCAAGCATATTGTTTTCTAGTATCTGATACGAATGTTGAGACGGCAATTGCAAGGTTAAAATTAATTGCTTCTAACTCTGATGGTTTTACTTTAGCTGAAGAAGACTTGCTTGTAAGGGGACCAGGAGAGTATTATGGTGTTAAGCAAAGTGGAATTATTGATTTTCAGTTTGCCAATATCATTAATGATCGTGAATTATTAAATTTATGTAATGATGAAGCCGATAGAATTATTAATTCTGGTTTAATCTTTACAGAAGATTATAAGATGTTATATAATATTGTAGATGAAGATTTCAAAACAAAAAGTGAACTTTTAGAATAGGAGGAACTATGGTAAAACTTGCAATTGATGCTATGGGTGGCGATTTCGCTCCTGAGGAAATAATTAAAGGTGTTAATTTAAGTATTGAAGAGCATAAAGATTTAGAGTTAATTTTATATGGCGATGAAGAACAAATAAAGAAATATTTGGTTCCTAATAAGAGAGTTACTATTGTTCACACACCTAGAGTTATTTCCATGGGTGAAGCTGATCCAAGACGTGAAATTAGAAATAATAAAGACACTTCTTTAGTTCAAGCATTTACAGCTGTAAAAGAAAATCAAGCTGAAGGTGTAGTAACTGCAGGTCCTACCCAAGCTGTTGTTGTATCAGCACATATCGTTTTGAGAAGAATGAAAGGAATGAGCCGTATGGCTTTATGTTTAGGACTTCCTGATTTAGGTGATGGCAAACAAAGATTACTTTTAGATTCAGGTGCTAACTTAGAGTTAAAACCAGAACATTTAGTTCAACTTGCAGAATATGCAACTATTTATATGAAAGAAGTAATGGGTGTTGAAAAGCCAGTAGTAGGTCTTTTAAATATCGGAACAGAAGAAGCAAAAGGTAGAGAATTTGATATTGAGGCTTTTCACTTATTAAAAGATAATAAAAACGTTACATTTTTTGGAAACATTGAACCAAAAGAGATGCTTGCATCTCCTTGTGATATTTTAGTAACAGATGGTTATACTGGTAATATGGTAATGAAAACAGCTGAAGGTGTTGCAATTGCGGTTGGTAAGCTTTTAAAGCAAGGAATTATGGCATCTAGTAAAGCTAAATTTGGTTACCTATTTATGAAAGGTGTTTTCAAGGAATTAAAAAATAAAACTACTGCTGATAGCATTGGTGGAGCAATTTTAATTGGTGCTGATGGGATTGTTATTAAAGCTCATGGTTCATCAAATGGTCCATCATTTCAAGCAGCAATTAGTCTTGCAAGACGTGCTGTTTTAGGTAATGTCAACGAAAAGATGAAAGCAATCATTGGTGACAAAGATGAATAAGGTGTTTAAGGCAATTTGTTTGAAGTATGATTTAAAGGTAAATAACTATGAATTGTACCAAACTGCCTTTACCCATACATCATATGCCAATGAAAATAATGTAAAGAATAATGAAAGATTAGAGTTTTTAGGTGATGCAATTTTAAATTTTTGTTTTTCTGAATACTTGTATCGTAAATATCCTAATTTACGAGAAGGTGAAATGACAAAAATTAGAGCAACTTATGTATGTGAGCAAGCAAACGCAGAATACAGTTTGAAGTTAGGCTTAGACAAACTCTTACTTTTAGGTAAAGGCGAGGAAGAACAAAACGGAAGAAGTAAACCTTCTGTTTTAGGAGATTTATTTGAAGCTTTTTTAGGAGCTGTTTATTTAGATTCTTCTTTGGAAAAAGTCAAAGAAATTATTAATGATCTTGTTTTAAAAGAAATTGATACTATTAAAGAAGATGGCTTTTTCTTGGATTATAAGAGTACTTTACAAGAATATGTTCAAGCAGAAACAAAGAAATCTGTTACTTACGTATTAGTAAAGGAAGAAGGACCTAGTCATGATAAACTTTTTACAACATTTGTTTATTATGAGAAAATTAAATTAGGCGAAGGTATAGGTAAGTCAAAAAAAGAATCTGAGCAAAACGCTGCTAAAGCAGCTTTAGAGAAATTAGCAAAGTGAGGTTTTAGTTATGGAAAAATATTATGATTTAATTAAAAACAATCTAATAAATTTTGATAATTTAATTATTGAAAAATATGCATCCTTAAAACTTAATGAAACTGAGGCAATGATTTTGATTAAGATTAATCGTTTACTCCAAAGAGATATTAAATCTATTTCTGTCAAGAAATTGGTTAAAAACATGACGATTAATGAAAATGATCTTGCAAACTATTTAATGCGATTAATTGACTTTGGGTTTTTAAAAATAGATTTTGAAGCTCAAAGAGAGTTATATTCGTTAGATGGTACGTATCAAAAGTTAGCTAACTTACTTTATGGCGAAGATAACAACCAAGAAAACAAACTTAAAGAAAATAGACTTGTAGCTACTACAAAAAAACTAGAACAAGGATTTAATAAAGTCTTATCACCTATTGAAGTTGAGATTGTTCGTAAATGGTTTTATGAATTTGAATATGATTATAAAGATATTGAAGAATTTGTAAATAGTGCAATTTCTAGTAAAAATAGAGGTGTTAAGTATATTGATCGTGCTTTAGTAAATAGATATAGTAATAAAGCAGATGAAGATATGGATGCATTAAAAGACCTTTGGAAAGACTATCATGGAAAAAATTGATTATATCTGTGATGCTTTAGGAGAACTTTTTCCAAACAATAAAGGTGATTTAGAATATGGTTCAGTTTTTCAGTTATTAGTTGCCGTTATTTTATCAGCGCAAACTACAGATATAGCAGTTAATAATGTAACTAAAGAATTATTTAAAAAATATCCTAATGCAAAAAGCTTAGCTAAAGCTGATATTGAAGATGTAAAAGAGATTATTAAAACTATTGGTTTATATAATACAAAAGCAAAAAACATTATTGAAGCATCTAAAATCATTTTAGAGAACAATAATGTAATTGAGCCTGATATAAAGTGGTTAATGGGTCTTCCAGGTGTAGGGCGAAAGACAGCTAACGTAGTTTTATCTGAGGGATTTAAAATTCCAAGGATAGCAGTAGATACTCATGTTTTTAGGGTAGCGAGAAGATTAGAGTTATCAAAGGCAGAAACTACTTTGGGTGTTGAGGAAGACTTAATGAAAATATTAGATCAAAAAAAATGGGGGATAGCGCATTTACGATTACTACGTTTTGGTAGATATATTTGTAAAGCAAGAGGTCCTCTATGTGAAAAATGCCCTTTTTTTCATTTTTGCACCTCTGAAGATAAAAAGGAATTAGTTTAACTAATTCCTTTTTTCATATCTAGCTATTAAATCTTTGTTTGGTGTAACGAAGATTGTTTTTTCATTTTTATACTTTACAAATGATCCTTTTTGACCTGCTAATTTACTTACATTTTTTACTTGAGTATAAATAACAGCTACATTGCTACTATTTTGCGCTTTTGAGAAGTATGCAGCAAAGTTAGCAGCTATTTTAAAATCATCTTCAAGTAAATTGCTTCCTCTTAAAATTACATGAGATCCTGGATAGTCTTTTACATGAAAGAAATAATCACCTTTATTAGCTAGTTTGTGAGTAACAAAACTATTTTGAAAATTATTTTTACCTAAATAGATGAACTTATTATCGTCCAAAATGTAAGTAGTATATTTAGGTTTTTTTAAATCTTTTTCATCTTTTTTTGTGATTTTTCTTAAGCCTAATTCCAAGATTGTTTCATTAATGCTATTATAATCAAAGTAGTCTAATTGTGATTGGATATCTTCGTAGTATAAAATATCAAGTTGAGATTCTTCGATTTGTTTTTTGATATAATCAATACTTCTTTTAGCTTTTTTGTATTTTTTAAAGATTTGATCTAAGTTTTGACTAGGCGATAAAAGAGGATCAAGTTTAATTATAATTTCTTTATTAGTATAAAAGTTATTGGTAGTTAGCTTACTCATCCCTTTTTTAATTTGGTGAAGGTTTGCTTTTAGAATATTACCAATTTGTTCATATTCTAGATTATTATATGCTTCCTCTAATTCTTTTTCTTGTTTTCCTTTTTTTCTTCTTAACTTAGCTAATTCTTTATCTAAATGATTAGAAAGTAGTTTTAAGTCATTGTTTATAATTGATTGGTTTTTGAAATTTTGAAAGTAAGATTCTAGTAATTCTGATAGTGTAGAAAAATACATTCTATTACCTTTTAGGTGTTTTAAATCAAAACAGTAGAAGTATGTTTTATCATTATCTATAATTACTGGTTTAACTTCATTATTTATAACATTCAAATCATTTTGATATTGAATTTCTTGAAAAAGTATTTGCGATATACCTTGATAGTTATTTGTTTTTGTAAGGATATTTGTTTTATATGGATTTATTTGATTTGAATCCATAGGCTCATATAAAGTATTTTTTAGTAAGATTCTTTTACTATCTATAGAAGTAGGAAGTAAGATTTCTAAAATTTTGTTTTCTTTGTTTACAATAATTAAATTATAGTTTCTGCCAAAGGCTTCAAAAATTAGTTTATATTTTTCTTCATAGCCTAGATTGTCAAATGAAGAGATTTCTAATACGATGATACGATCATTTTCAATTTGGTAGATATCCATAATAACTGCTTTTTCAAATAGTTTTTTTAAGACTTTAGAAAAGTTTGATTGATTATCACTTTTTACTAGTGATTGTTTGGTAAGTAGTAGGTGAGGGTTATTTGATAGCAAGTAAAGTAATTCTTGTTTATTCGACAAGCTAAAAGAAAAGTCATATTTATTATAAAAATTGACTTTGTTTATTCTTATATTAATGATTTTTGTTTTTAATTCTTTAATTAAATTTCTAATAAATACGCCATCAAAACTCATAACTTCACCTTAATTTATTTTACCAAAAATTCACTCTATTTGCAATTATAGTTGTTGATGATCTTTGAAAAACCATTAACATTTGACAATCTATTCTTTTTTAGGTATAATAAGTGGTAATATGAGGAATGTTTTATGAAATTGGACGATAAAGGAATTTTGATAGTTTTATCTGGACCAAGTGGTGTAGGTAAAGGGACAATTAGAAAAGCTTTATTTGAAATGGAAGGACATGATTTAATTTACTCTATTTCGATGACTACTAGAAAACAAAGAGCTGGCGAAGTTGATGGCAAGGATTACTTTTTTGTGTCAAAAGAAGAATTTGAAGAGAAAATCAAAAATGGTGAGATGCTTGAATATGCGGAGTTTGTTGGGAACTATTACGGAACACCGCTTAACTATGTTAAGGAACAACTTAATGAAGGTCATGAAGTTGTTTTAGAAATTGAGATTCAAGGTGCATCACAAGTTAAATGTAAAATGCCTCATGCTGTATTTATTTTTATTGCTCCACCTAGCCTAAAAGCTTTACATGATCGCTTGACTAGTCGGGGAACTGAATCAGAAGAGCTAATTCAAAAACGTTTTGATAAAGCTTTGAGTGAGATGCATATGGCATATATGTATGATTATATCGTAGTTAATGATGATATTCATAATGCAGCTGAAAAAATAATGACAATCATTAGAGCTGAACATGCTAGGACAGAAAGAACAATACATGGTTATAAAAAACTTTTGGAGGAGGAATAATGAAAAAAGAAAAGAATATTGGTGAAGGACTAAGATATCCACCAATTGATGCTTTATTAGATAAAAGTAAGAGTAAGTATGTTTTAGTTTTAGGTGCAGCTAAAAGAGCTAAAGACTTAGAACATGGCGATGCTGAAGAATTATTAGAAGATCCAGTAAATAAAAAATCTTTGGGTTTGGCTTTAGAAGAAATTTATGAAGATCAAATTACAATTTATGATAGTACTAATGAAGAAACACTTGGGAAATAAGTGTTTCTTTTTAAAATATAAAAGTAAAAAATAAGGCAAGTAGTTATTATATTAGTAGTAGTTTATTTTTTTGATAAAATATGGTAAAATATTGTAAAAGGAGGGCTATTCGTATGTTGATTGGAGCAATTGAAGCTGGTGGTACTAAATTCAAATGTGCTGTAGCTACATCAAGTGGTGTTATCTTACAAGATACTACTATCAAAACAACTACAGTAGAAGAGACGATGGAAAAAGTAATCAAGTTTTTTCTTGCTTTTCCAATTAAGACAATGGGTGTTGGTTGTTTTGGCCCGATTTGTTTAGATCCTAGTGATGAAAGATATGGGATGATTTTAGATACACCAAAGAAGATTTGGGCTAATTATAATATTCTAAAGGCATTAAAAGATGCTCTTAAATGTAATGTCAAGATAACTACTGATGTCAATGCCTCAGCTTTTGGTGAGTACTATTATGGCTATAAAAAGAAGTTTCAAAACTTAGTTTATGTAACGATAGGTACGGGAATTGGTGGAGGAATTGTTTATAATGGAAGTCTAGTTCAAGGTCATCATCATCCGGAAATAGGCCATATGACTTTAAAAAGAGATTCTAATGATAACTATCCTAGTACATGTCCTTTTCATAGTGATTGTTTTGAAGGACTAGCAAGTGGTATTAGTTTAGATAAAAGATACAATTTAAGCTATGATGAACTAGCTAAAAGAGATGATTTATTAAGAAGAGAAGCTAATTATATCGCTCAAGGAATATATAATTTATATCTAACATTTGCACCTGATAAAATAATTATCGGTGGTGGAGTTAGTCATCAAGAAAAGCTACTTCCTTTAGTAAGAGAAGAATTTGAAAAATTAAATAACAATTACTATACATATAAAGCAGTTAAAAGTGTTGATGAGTTAATTGTAAGTCCTACTTTAAAAGATAACTCAGCTTTATATGGGGCAATTGCTTTAGGGGTGATTGAGAAATGATGTTCGCAGAAGTTGTGGTTGATGTTAAGAATTCTGCAGTTGATATGTTATTTACTTATGAAATTCCTGAACATTTTAAATCTTATGTAGATATAGGAAGTAGGGTATTAGTTGAATTTGGTACTCGTCAAGTTATCGGTTATGTAATTAGGATTAGTGATGAAACTTCATATGCTGGTGAAATTAAAGAAATATTAGATGTTTATGATTTTGATAAACAACTTACTGAAGAACAAATTGAACTTGCCAAAAAAATAGCTTTCGAAACAAAAAGTTTATTTATTTCTGCATTAGAATTAATGTATCCTGCATTTCTTAAAAGTAAATATCGTAAATACTTAAAAGTTGTTAATTATGAACAATTAGATAGTAATATTGCTTTGCTTTTTCGTGGGAAATCCAAGCTCGAATATAATCGTACTATAGTAGAATATAGTAATCAGATAGCTAAGGAATTAAATAAAGGAAATTTAGCAATAGAATATGATCAACATACTTATGGAAAAAACAAATATCAAAATATTTATTTTGTAAGTAAGGACAAAGATGCTAAAAATCTAACTGTAAAAAGAAAAAGGATTATGGAATATGTTTTAAATAATCCAGGTCAAACTATTGAAGAAGTTAGTTTAAATACTAGCTCTAGTCATGTTTTAATTAACGATTTAAGAAAAGAAGGTTTTCTAGAAGTAAGGGAAGTTATTAAAGAAGAAGATAATTTAAAGAAATTTCAAGCATCTAAAGTTACTTATAATCCTTTAGAACAAGATATTAAAGCTAAATATGATTCTAATAAGAATAAACCTTACCTTTTAATAACTGATGATTTTGAGTTTAGATTAAAATTTTTAGAAGATGTTATTTCAAAAACAATTATGTCCAATAGACAAGTGTTAATATTGGCGAAATCTATTGTTCAATCTTTTGAAATATATAATTTTTTAGAAAAGGAACTAATTAATTCAAGAACGTATTGTTTTAATTCATCGTTAAGCAATAATGAATATTTTGATAATTATGTGCAAGTTAAAAAAGGTAATGTAGATGTAGTAGTAGGGACAATTTCTAGCAGTTTTTTACCTTTAGAAAATTTAGGTTTAATTATAATTTTCGATTCAAACAATTCTGAATATATTAATGATTATAGTCCCAAATTTTCTACGCTTAATGTTTTAAAATGGAGAATGGAATATCATAAAGCAGAATTAATTTTAGTAAATGAAACTTTAAGTGTTGAAGACTATGATAATTATTTAAAGAATAATTACATTTTATTAGAGAACTTGAAAAAGGAGAATAATAAATATACTTTAGTTGATTTAAGAAAAGAGATAGCTAGGGTTAGTCCATTAATTTCTAACACTCTAAAGGAAAAGATTCAGGTTGCATTTAATAATAAAAAGATGGTAGCTTTAATTTTGAATCAAAAAAATTATAGTGAAATGGTAATGTGCAATAATTGCTCTGAAGTTATTAAGTGTCCTAGTTGTAAGATAAGTTTATCTTATAATAAAAATAAGAATGAATTAAGTTGTAATTATTGTGATTATAAAGTATCTTATTCTAATTTAAAATGTCCTAGTTGTAATAGTAGCAAGTTAAGTTTCTTTAACTTAGGGCTAGAAAGTTTGGAAGAAGATTTAAAGAAATTTTATCCGGATAAAAAGTATTTATTGATTACTGCTGAGACAATGAGTAACTATAGTAAATATAGTGAGGCAGTACTAACGATTGAAGAACAAGCAGTAGATTTTATTATTGGGACTAATTTAGTTTTTGATTTACTTAATTATCCTAATATTAGTTTTGTAGCTTTAATTAACTCTGATAATATTTTAAATTATGGAGATTACCGAGCTGCAGAAACTCTGTTTTTAAATATTGTAAAGGTCTTAAATAAAGATAATTTAGGTTTAATCTTACAAGGATATAATTTAGATCATTATAGTATCACTTTAGGATTAAAAAATGATTATCAAAACTTTTATTTTCAAGAGATAAGGCAAAGGAATGCTTTAAATTATCCACCAAAATTAGAGATAATGAGATTAATTATTGGTGGTGATTATAGTAAGAGATATCATGCAGCTTATTATTTTCGTAAAGTATTTAGAAGTCTTTTTACTGATAGTGAAATATTAGGGCCTAAATATACAAGAAAATATCAAGGTATGCAATTAATAATCAAAACTAATGATTATGAAAAGTTAAGTAAATTAATTGATGAAGTAAAAGAAAAGTTTAAAAAAGACAATTTAGAGTTTATATTTGAAAGACATCCAAAAACTCTTTATTAGGAGGAATGATTTGAAAATTATATTTATGGGAACACCAGAATTTGCTGTTCCAGTTTTAGAAGAAATAAATAAGCATTTTGAAGTGGTGCTAGTAGTGACACAGCCTGATTCAAGAATTAGAAAAAAAATCGTTTATAGCGAAGTAAAAATGAAAGCTTTAGAGTTAGGCTTGCCAGTTTTTCAACCTCTTAATATCAATAAAGAAAAAGATTATATATTAAATACAGAATGTGATTTAATTGTTACTGCAGCCTATGGTCAATTTTTGGGAAAAGCAATTTTAAATCATCCAAAGATTGCAGCAATTAATTGTCATGGGTCATTACTTCCTAAATATAGAGGTGGAGCACCAATTCAAAGAGCAATTATGAACGGGGAAAAAGAAATCGGTGTTAGTATTATTTATATGACTGCAAAGATGGACGCTGGTAATATCTTAGCTAAAAAAGGAATTTCTTTACCTTTAGAATGGGGAGAAAAAGAAGCATTTGATGCTTTAAGTAATTTAGGTGCTAAGTTAACAGTTCATGTAATTAATCAATTAGCTAAAGAAAAAAAACCTGGAGAAATCCAAAATGAAGAAGAAGTTACTTTTGCACCGATTATAAGTAATGAAGATGAATTTATTTCTTTTGAAAAAGAAGCTTATAAGGTGTATAATAAGATAAGAGCTATTAATTATTCTAAAGGTGCTTATTTTAATTTTAAAACAGAAGTTTATAAAATTTATCAAGCTAAACTGTATTTAAATAAAAAAGGTAATCCTGGAGAGATTATTGAGATTACCAAAGATGAAATAATTATTGCTTGCAAAGAAGGTGCAATTAGTTTATTATCAATTAGACGCCAAGGTAAGAATACAACTTCAGTTAGAGATTTCTTAAACGGTGTAGGAAAAGAAATTTTTAAAGTTGGAGAAATTATAGGAGGAGAAAGATGAAAGAGAAAAAGATTATTTATTCTCGTGAAGAAATGTTTAAAATGAATAAAAAGAAGCTTGAAGAAAGAGGAGTAACATTAGAAGATATTGCTTTAATTGCTTATAAACAACAATCAAAGTATAATCCTAATATTCAGTTAAGTACTTGTTTGGAAAGTGTAGCGAAGATATTAACTTATCGTGATATTTTCCATATTGTACAACTTGGTATTGAATTAGATATTTTGACTGAACAAGGGAAATTATCTGAGCCAATGCAAGGAATTTTAGAAGAAGATCTTGGCATGTTTGGAATTGATGAGCTTTTAGGTTTAAGTATTGCTTCTAATTATGGTGTAATTGGTCAAACTAATTTTGGAGATATTGATGTAAATAAACCGGGGATTGTTGGAAA
>ENA-UPXM01002981-UPXM01002981.1-activated-sludge-metagenome-genome-assembly--contig:-NODE-2981-length-19136-cov-4.676851_pt1 | contig 19136 bp, 14 predicted proteins | sample MGYA00238178_ERZ772708 | MGnify/ENA primary metagenome ERZ772708 (study PRJEB29002, sample SAMN05720212) | activated sludge metagenome | isolation source: anaerobic digester from wastewater... | reverse complement strand
CGTCTGCATTGGGAATTAGCAGGACAACATTAGCAAACAGAAAAAGAGAAAACGTTTTGGAGCATAATTGGGAAAGCCACCTTTAGTAACCGCGCCAAAAGCTGTGGGCTAAATGCCACAAAGTAGAACAGCCTGTACTTCTTAAGATTTACCCGACTTAATGTAAATACTATAAATGCAATTGTACTTGTTGCCTCAGCTATTACTGATGCTAGTGCGGCTCCTTGCACGCCCATATTGGGAAGTCCCAGTTTGCCAAATATTAGAGCATAATCCAGTACAACATTTACCAGAACCATTGCAATGGTGGTAACTGTTATAACTTTTGTTCGGGCAATACCAACGTAGAACGCCCTAAACGTAAAGTTTGTAAATGCAAAAAATAAACCCCAAACCCTATAGTCAAGAAAGCTTAAGCTGGTTTTAAAAACACCTTCGCTTTCCAGAATGCTCTGTAGAATTCGCTTATCAAAGACCTTAATTAGAACAAAAAGAACTAGGGCAAGAGAAAGCAGAAAAAGAAGGGTATGCTCTACGGTTCTCCCAATGGAACGATACGCTTGCTCTCCATTACGCCTAGCAATAACAATTTGGGTACCAACACCAAACCCCCAACCAAACATAATAACAGCAAGATAAAACAACCCTCCAATGGCACCACCGCCAAGGGCTACCTCACCTAATCGGCCTAAAAAGGCGGTATCGGTAACGTTTATAACATTTTGAGCTACACTTCCAATTATTATTGGGTAAGCAATGCTCCAAATACGACTATACGAAATTGATGTTTTCAACAATTATAAATTTTCCACAAAGATAATTCTTAAGTACTAGAAAAAAAGAAGCCTAGCGAGAGCTTCGCTAGGCTTAAAAAAACATCAATTTAGCAACTTACTTGTTACAGATTGCTATCAAAGTAATCGGTTACCTTCTGCATTAGGTGAACCCTATCGCGTCCCCGCACATTATGCTCGTGCTGTGGGTAAACAAAAAAGTCAACAGGAACACCCTTGCTCACACACTCCTTAATAAACTGGAGGCTATGCTGCATAACAACGGTACCATCTATATCGCCATGAATAAGCATCAGCTTACCCTTTAGCTCCGATGCCTTTTTCACAAGGTTAGACTCCTCGTACCCTTCAGGATTCTCCTCTGGGGTGTCCATATAACGCTCGCCATACATCACCTCGTAAAGGCTCCAATCCATTACAGGACCGCCTGCTACACCCACCTTAAATGTATCCGATGCCTTTAGCATAAGCGATGTGGTCATAAATCCACCAAAGCTCCAGCCATGCACTCCAATCCTATTCTCATCAACAAAAGGAAGGCCTTTTAGGTAATCCACACCTGTTAGCTGATCTTCCATTTCCTTAACCCCTAGCTGACGATGAATTACGCTTTCAAACTTATGGCCACGTCCAAATGAGCCTCTGTTATCAACGGTGAACATAACATAGCCTTTTTGTGCCATGTAGTATTCCCACAACCTAGCACCACCTAGCCAAGTATCGGTTACTAGCTGCAAATGAGGACCACCATATACGTAAACTATAACAGGGTGCTTGCCTCCCTCTTTGTAACCAAGTGGCTTAATAATTCGCCCGTAAAGAGGTGTCTTTCCATCCTTTGCGGTTAGAGTTACCATCTCCAATTCGGGCATATCCATTCCAGCATAAGGATTTCCTGCAACAAGTAAATTCTTAACCTTTTTTCCCTTTAATGTGTACAAGTCTATGCAGTTGGGCACATCGGTACTTGAGAAAACATCAAGGAAATACCCTTTCTCTATATTAACCAAAGTGTTGTGTGTACCATGTTCGGCAGTAAGCTTTGTTACTTTTTGCGACTTAAGATCAACAGCATATAGGTGGCGCTGCATTGGGCTTTCCTGTGTGGAGGTATAATAGAGTGTGCGCTCCTTTGCATCCATCCCTATAACTTGCATTACATCCCATTCGCCGCTTGTAAGCTGCTTAACCAGCTTACCATCGGTATTGTACAAGTAAAAGTGCTTATGCCCACTACGGCTACTTTGCCATATAAACTCAGTAGGACGAGTCGACAGGAATATCATTGCATCCTGAGGCTCAACATATGTTGTGCTAGTCTCCTCAAATAGGGTTTTAACAAACTGTCCTGTAGCAACATCGTACTCATTTAACCACATGTGGTTTTGCGCACGGTTAACAATAGCAACATAAACCGATTTCTCATCGGGAGCCCAAGCAATGTTGGTAAGGTACTGATCCTTTGGTTCACCCGTTTTTAGATAAACCGTGTTACCTGTTGCAACATTATATACACCCACGGTAACCTCATGACTGGTCATTCCAGCCATTGGGTATCGTGTATTCTGTAGCGTTGCTATGCGTGTGGTAATATCAACAAGCGGGTAGTTAGTAACCATGCTCTCGTCCATGCGGTAAAACGCCAAGTAGGTTGCTTTTGGCGACCAAAAGGTTCCCTTGCGTATCCCAAACTCGTTACGATGAACCGACTGCCCGTTAACAATGCCAGCTTTAGCATCATCATTGGTAATCTGAATGCTACTGTTATCGGGTTTTTGAATAAAAAGATTGTTGCTAATAGTGTAGGCAAATAGGCCGTTAACTGGTGCAAAATCAATGCCTGTAGCATCATCGGCATATGTAATAACCTGTTCCACACCAAGCGGGTTCACGTTTACCATTACCTTTTTAGCACCGCTGTTTACTGATAGCTGCTGATTAGTGCTCCACGTTGCGTAGGCTAACGATCGAACCGGCTTCAAATTAGCTTCAGCCAAAACCCTATTAAGATCGTTTAGGGTAAACAGAGTGGCCTTATCGCCTCCCTTAGCATTTAGCTGAATAAGCGAATCGCCCGAAACGTATGTGTAGCTCTCTGAATTTGGCCTCCACTGAAGCGCAAGTAACGTTTTAGGACGATACTTCCCCCACTGCCCCAATGTAGCATCCTCAATAGTAAACCATGCAGGGTTCTGGGCTTGGGCAAGGAAAGAGAAAAGTAAAACAGCCGTTACCCACAATGCAAACTTTTTCATCATCAATCTATTTAGTTGTCATTTTCAAAAAAACACCGATAAATATATAATTACTCTTTGATAAATTGAGTATTAAACCGTTTAGCTTAAATAGTAACGCCCATCAAAAAAAAATCAATAACCATGCGTTATCCATATAAACGCCTGTTTCTTTGAAAATTCGACAAATTTTCATTACTTGCATCAAATTGAAGAAAAAACTGCAAGTTAAATGCCTTCTGTTTTCAATAAAGGGACTAAAATACTGGTTGTATTATCCCTACTATTAGCTGGATTCTTTGTTGTTAGCTGCGGCGGAAGCTCCGATTCTGAAAGGAAAACACCCATTCGGAATCAGGTTAAGCCCGATACGCTTTCCATGATTATAAAATTTGACAATTCTCTTTTTCCTATCCCTAGCCCCTATCAGGCTGCGGCGCTAGTAAAGAAAAATGGAATTCCTTTTGAAGATAATCTTGTAAATTCACAGTCGAACCTAACCAAGTACACCACCACTTTTAAAAAAGCCCTAAACTTAGGCATTTACGGCACCGATATCAGCTATCTGAATATCTACGAACGCACCCCAGAAACAATACCTTACCTTACCGTTATAAAAAAGCTGAGCGAGGAACTTGGGCTTATTAATGCATTCGACGAGAAATTTTTTGCTTCCCTTGAGAAGAACATGAATAACCGAGATTCCCTCCTAGTTCAAATGGCACAGGCCTACCGTAAAGCCGATAGCTATTTACGCTCAAACGATAGAAAGGAAATGGGTGCCCTAATTATTACAGGAGGATGGATAGAAAGCTTACATATCCTTTGCAAACTAGCCACCAAATCGTCGGATAGAGAGATAATTAACCGCATAGGCGAGCAAAAATACCCATTAGATAACCTAATTGAGCTTTTAACCCCATACTACTATAAGGAACCAGAGTATGCCAAACTAATTGACGCATTTATAGATTTAGCATACGAATTTGATGGGATAATTTTTAACTACTCCTACAGAGAACCCCGAATTGATGTTGAGAATAAGCTAATTCAAGTAAACAGCGAATCAAGGGTAATCATGTCCGAGTACCATCTTAAAACCATCAGTAACAAAATTGAACTCATTCGGAACCAAATAATTGGATAGGTTAAAAAATGAAACCAATTCTATACATTATACTTTCATTCATATTGATCCCCATAGCAGGTGCAAAAAGTTTTGCGCAGCAAGAGCAGTTGCAACACATGTGCTCTCTTTACTTCTCGCCAGAATACATATCTGATGGACAGGAGTACTTTGCACAGCTTAAACCAGATCAGAAAATTGAGTTTAGAACAACGTTCTATGGGGATAATACCTATCGTATTGTTGCCTGCACAAGCGTTCGTAAGGGCGATTTAGTTTTTTCTGTGTACGATACCGAAAAAAATCTCCTTTTCTCTAATGCTAGCTACGACTTCTCTCAATATTGGGATTTCAAGTTCACCTCAACCGTTACGTGTATTATTCAGGTTGATGTTAAAAGCGTAAAGTTTACACCAGGTTACGTAATGCTGCTTATAGGCTTTAAGCCCTAAAGCAATAACAGAGTCACCCTAATTCGTTAGCGCATGAGCGAATCGATTCTAAAAGCCCTTATGCAGCTTTTTGCCATTATTGCTCATCCCGAAAGCGAGCAAGACGATGGCGACCGCCGCGCAGTGGTTGAAAACTTCCTTAAAAACCAGCTAAACCAAGAACTAGTAACCGAATACCTAAAGGTGTTTGATTACTACTACAACCTATACCAGATAAAACAAAGTGAAAAAGGCAAAACAAAAAAAAGGACCTCATCAAGTTCCGTTCGCGTTCTTAAAATTTGTGCCCAAATAAACGAAGAGCTTGTTCTCCAACAAAAAGTAGTTGTACTGGTAAGGCTCTTAGAGTTTGTGAAAACAGATTCTGGTTCTATTACCGAGCAGGAAATGGCATTCATCTCCACTGTATCGGAGACCTTTCTTGTTCCCGACGATGAATTCCAGTACCTGTGCCAGTTTGTGCTATCGCCCTTTGATAGCATCCCCGACTCCTCCAATATCCTAACTGTAAATAGCCTTCAGCAAACAGAAAACCTCAACCAGAAACACTTACAGGTTGAAGCTTTTCAGGGTGAAATTAAAATTTTAAACGTAGAGTACGCCAGCATCCTATTCCTAAGATACTTTGGCGACCACGAGCTTTACCTTAATGGGCATCTGCTACATAAGGATAAGGTTTTTGTGCTTAACAACGGAGCCTCCATCCGCGACACCCGTATAAAGCCCATATACTACAGCGATATTGTTGGCCGGTTTGCTCTTGACAGGATAAAGGAAAAAATTCTTTTTGAAGTTAAAGACATTGAGTACCGATTTCGCGGAGGAAAGGTAGGCCTCCACGCAATGAACTTTGCAGAAGAATCGGGTCATCTGGTAGGTATAATGGGTGCTTCGGGGGCAGGAAAATCAACTCTGCTAAACGTTCTCAACGGGGCAGAAACGCCAACATCGGGGTATGTTAAAGTTAATGGAGTAGATATACATGCCGAAAGGGATAAAATTGAGGGGCTTATTGGCTTTGTTTCTCAGGATGACCTACTCATTGAGGAGCTAACTGTTTATCAGAACCTATACTACAACGCAAAGCTCTGCTTCGACAACTACAACGAAGAGCAAATAGCCGAAGCCGTTAATAAAACGCTGCTTAACCTAGGCCTTCATGAGATAAAGGATATGAAAGTAGGCTCTCCGCTCAACAAGAAAATTAGTGGAGGCCAACGCAAAAGGCTAAATATAGCCTTAGAGCTAATTCGTGAGCCTGCAATCCTCTTCCTTGATGAACCCACATCTGGACTAAGTTCCCGCGACTCCGAAAATATCCTAGACCTACTTAAAGAGCTAACCCTAAAAGGGAAACTTGTATTTGTGGTAATTCACCAGCCCTCGTCGGATATTTTTAAAATGTTCGACAAGCTGCTCATACTTGACACAGGCGGTTACCTAATCTACAATGGGGATCCCATTGAGTCTATTATATACTTTAAGTCGCGAATTCAGCACGCTAACTGGAACGAGAGTGAATGCACGCTTTGTGGTAACGTAAACCCAGAACAAGTTTTTAATATTGTAGAGGCCAATGTACTAGATGAGTACGGAAACCCCACCCGTTCTAGAAAAATTAGCCCTACCGAATGGCAAGCCCACTTTAAGCACACCCATAAACAGCAACATAACGACGAGGATATCCCAAAGGAGCTTCCATCCAATCCGTTCAAAATTCCTGGTTGGGTAAAGCAGCTTACCGTATTTATTAGGCGCGATGTGCTATCCAAGCTATCAAATACTCAGTACTTGGTAATAAATATTGCCGAAGCACCTGTTCTTGCATTTCTGCTCTCCTACATTATAAAGTACTACAATGTTGATGTGGCCAACCAAATTGGCTATAATTTGCTTGAGAACAGTAACCTGCCAGTGTACATCTTCATGTCGGTTATAGTTGCCTTCTTTATTGGGCTTACGGTTAGTGCCGAAGAGATTATAAAGGATAGAAAAATACAGAAACGAGAGGCCTTCCTTAACCTTAGCTGGTCCAGCTACCTTGTATCAAAAGTCGTTATACTTCTTTCCATATCGGCATTTCAGGCATTGCTCTTTGTTTTGGTGGGCAATACAATACTTGAGATTAAAGGAATGTACTTTTACTACTGGTTAGCGCTGTTCAGCACCTGGGTGTCGGCAAATATGCTAGGACTAGTAATTTCCGATACATTTAAAACCGTAGTCACAATTTATATCCTTATCCCATTCCTGGTAATACCTCAAATTATCCTAAGCGGAATAATAGTTAAGTACGAGAAGCTAAATCCTAGCATCTCCTCCCCAAGCAATATTCCTATTTACGGAGAGATAATTATTGCCCGATGGGCTTATGAAGCACTAGCAGTTCATCAGTTTAAGCACAATAGCTACGAAACAAACTTTTATGCTTTTGACGAGGCCATGAGCATATCCGATTACAAGCGTAACTACTGGCTAAAAACCCTTCAGAATAAGGTGGACCTTTGCGAAAGGCAAATGAATAACCCAACCCGCAGCGAAGATGTTAAAATGGCTGTTGCCCTCCTTAAAAACGAAATTATAAGGGAAATGACGGCTAGTTCGTCTTCTGGGATACCGTTTAAGCAGGTTAACCATCTATCGGTTAAAAACCTTGACAAGGAGCTGTTAACTGATGTGAAAAGTTACCTTGAGCAGCTACGACGTTACTACATGAAGCTCTACAACAAAGCCACCGATGAAAAGGATAGGCTCATAAATCAGCTTCAACAAACGGAACAGGCTCGCGAAGCTTTCATTGCGCTAAAACGTAGCCATTATAATGAGAGTCTGGCAGAATTTGTTCGTAACTCCGGCGAGGTTGAACGAATTATTGAGTACAAACAAACCCTAATACAAAAGGTTGACCCCATCTTCCTGCTACCCGACTCTAAGGCGCTAAGGGCACATTTTTATGCCCCTAAAAAGCAACTTTTCGGTATCTATTTCGAGACCTACTGGGTTAACATTTTTATTATATGGCTTAGCTCGCTGGGATTATACGTTTTATTGTACTATAGGGTATTTAAAAGGCTCTTGGATATTTCCGATAACATTGGTAGCAAAAACACCTTTGATTAGAAATTATGAATATAGGCGCATAAAAAAAGGAGCTGTAGAGCTCCTTTTTTTATGAATGCTAGTTTACCTAGTCAACAATCTCAATCATTTTGAATGGGACCTTAATAATGGACTCATAGTCCTCACCAGCCTCAAGCATATCCTCATCATCCTCCTCGTAGTACCAGTTAATTACCACATCAGCACTAACCTGCTTAATCTGCTCCAATTTTTTGAAAACATCCAGAATGCACTTTGATGAACTGGTATTGAAATACTCAAGCTGCACGTTAACTACAGTTTTAGGTGCAGGATTCGAAGAATACTCATCGAGCCAATCAACAACGGGTTTGTAGAACTCTATTGAGTTCTCGGGAATTGATCGACCTTTAATTTCTACAACGCCAGTTGTAGGGTTCATTGTAACGGTTGGCGTTTTGGGAGTTCCCTCAATATTTATCAATTCCATATCGGTAAGAGTTTGCTATTCGTTAATTAAAACGTTCATGTTAAAGAAACTGTACTCAGGGCTATAATCGTAAAAAGTATAATCAAGTTTATTTCCGGTTTTGCGGGCAATGTCGATCAATCCTAGACCGCCCCCCCCTTTTTCTGAAAACGTTTGATTATTCAGAACAAATTTATAAAAATCTTTTAACTCTTCTTTTGACAAGGAGTTTATCTTGTCAATTTTTTCCTTTAAAATAGGAGCCTTACTGTTTTTTATGAAGTTTCCAGTTGCTATGCGAAATGAGTTATCCACCTTTGAAAGAATAAAAACACCAAAGTTAGAGTCACACTCTATATCTAGATCGGGGGGGATATCAACGTGATGGAAAAGGTTCTGAAGGCTCTCCACTAAAACATTGTACAACTTTTTACGAATGGGAGTATTTGGTACACTCTCATCAAGTTTGGACTCAATAAGGTTGAGTGTATTAGATATGATGTCAGCGTTAATGCAGCCTTTGTAGGCAACAATTACCTCACCCTGATTCATTTGAGTATAGCACTCGTTCAGGAATAAACTCATAGAGGCGCTCGTTTTTTCTTTGTACAATTTGCTGAAAAATTTATGCCTTCAACAAATATATAAAAATTTACGCGGAAATACCTAACATTAACACGCTGGTTTTTATAAAATTAATTATGTATTATTTTATTTGCTTAGTAAAGGTTCTCTTTAAGAATATTGCCAGTAATGAGGTAGATGGAACATCTCTTTTGGTAAGCGCAGTATTACTGCACCATTTAACGGCGAAAGGACTAATGAATTATTATAAAAGAAAAAAACCCGAAGATTAAATCTCCGGGTCATTATATTTAGTTTTTTTGCTTCCTCTATACATCTCGTAGTGCATAAACTTGCAATCGAGTCCTCCATTGTTTAAAGAGGTTGTTGCCGATGGACGCAAACCAAAGCTCTTTAAAGCCTCAAAATTGCTACTAATAAGCCACACATCATAACCAGAGTAGTGCTGCTTAAAGCGGTCGCTCATCTCCTTGTAAAACTTGTCAATTTGCTCCTTCTTTAAACGCTCGCCATAAGGTGGATTGGTTATTACAAATGCGTTATCGGAAACAGGAGGAACATAGTCAAAAAACGACATCACCTTTAGGTCAACCATGTTGTGCAAACCAGCATTCTTCAGGTTGTCGAAAGCTATTTCAACGGCACTTCTAGAAATATCAAGTCCTAGAATTGATGCTTCAGACTCATGCTCCATGCTATCATCATTATATATGGTTTGCATTAGATCTGCATCAAAATCGGGCCAGTTTTCAAAGCCAAACTCCTTACGGAAAACCCCTGGAGGTGTTCCATTTGCCATTAGAGCAGCTTCTATAAGAATGGTTCCCGAGCCGCACATTGGATCGATAAGAGGAGTTTTCTCATCCCAACCAGAAAGTTTAATAAGTCCCGCGGCTAAAACCTCATTAATTGGTGCAATTTCTTGTCCAATCCTGTAGCCCCTGCGATGAAGCGATTCGCCTGACGAGTCGAGCGAAATGGTACACTCATCGTTCGAAACATGGATATGGATGCGAATCTGTGGCTTTACAGGATCTACAAAAGGCCTACGACCATACTTATCGCGAAACTGATCAACAATGGCATCCTTAAGCTTAAGCGCAACATAGCGAGAATGGGTAAACACGTCGGAATTTACAACGCTATCTACAGCAAAACGTTGCGAGAGCTCCATTATAGAAGTCCATTCAAACTTACGTGCATTACCATACAACTCGTCCTCGTTGCGCGCTTTGAAGCTGAATATGGGCTTCAGAATTCTTAGGGCAGTTCTAAGCTGAAAGTTGGCACGGTACATTGTTTCCTGAGTACCGTAAAACCTCACTGCTCTGTTAAGAACCTCAACATCCTCTCCGCCAATGGCTCTAATCTCATCAGCAAGCACCTCTTCTAAACCAAGAAAGGTTTTTGCGATCAACTCCATTTTCTGACTCATTTGTATCTTTTCAGGGATTTATTACCGGGGTTTAGCTTTTGTTACAAGAGGCTTATCGTCTCTGCTTTCTGGTGCAAATACATCCAATAGTGTCTCTGCGTCCTTATAAGGAACAGTTACAAAGGAGTATGTATCAAGCACAACAATATCATCAATTCTATTGTTAGAGATATTGCCCTTCTTCCTAATGAATTCGGCAAGTTTACGAGGAGTCATACCATCCTGACGGCCAAGAGCAACAAACAAACGGCTTGTACCCTTTGTATCCACCCGGAAACCGCGAATTTCTGGATAGCTAGAAACCTCTAGTTGGCTCTTAAAGGCCATTTTTAGCAGAGCGGCTAGGGCAACCTCTGGGCTATTCTTTTCAAGAATATCCTCGGCCATTCCTAGGTAATCGGCGTATGAACCTGAACGAACAATTTCGTATAGCTCATCCTTAATGCGCTCTTTCTTTACCTCAACAATATCGCTAGCAGCGGGTAGTACCTCCTTACGAATGCTGGTTTTTGTAGCTTTCTCAAAGAACTTAAGGCGGCGCGACTCCGAAGGAGTGATAAATGTGATTGCAGTACCCTGTTTCCCTGCACGACCAGTACGACCAATACGGTGTACGTATGCTTCGGGATCCTGTGGCAAGCTGTAGTTAATAACATGCGTAAGGTCTGAAATATCAATACCCCTTGCAGCCACATCGGTTGCAACCAATATGTTAATATGTTTTTTGCGGAAACGATTCATGGTTTTCTCCCTTATTTGCTGGGAAATATCACCATGTAAGCCTTCGGCAGAGTATCCTCTTTCAATAAGCTTTGAGGTAAGCGAGTCAACATCTACTCTCGTACGGCAGAAAACCATTCCATAGAAATCGAGTTCAATGTCAATGATTCGCGTAAGGGCATCAAACTTATCCCCTTCGGTCACCTCAAAGTAAATTTGGTCTGTTAGGCTTGCAGTAAGCTGCGTGCGCTCCGTTTGAACGGTTTTAGGATTACGCATATACTTCCGCGACAGCTTGGCAATACGGTCGGGCATAGTAGCCGAGAAAAGTAATGTTCTTCTTTCGGCAGGAGTATGCTCAAGAATTGCTTCGATATCCTCAATGAAGCCCATGTTAAGCATTTCATCGGCCTCGTCAAGCACAACCCAACTTACATTGTCTATTTTTAAATCGCCTCTACGCAATAGGTCAAGCACCCTCCCAGGTGTTCCTACAACAAGGTCTAAGCCTTTACGTAAACGCCTAATCTGCTCATTTATAGATTGCCCACCATATACAACCCCCACAGCAAACGATGGGTTTGGGCGTAACGATGCAATCTCATCGGCAACCTGAAGTGCCAGTTCACGTGTGGGTACAAGAACAATTGCACCTACACTTCCTTTGTTTACCTCTAAACGCTCAATAATGGGCAAGCCAAATGCGGCTGTTTTGCCCGTTCCTGTCTGTGCTTGACCAATTAGGTCGCACGACTCGCTAAGAAGAACTGGTATAGCCAAACGCTGAATTGCAGTTGGGCTTTCAAATCCTTTCTTCTTTAAAACAGCTAAAACCTCATCCGAAAGGCCAAGCTGTTGAAAACCGTTAGTTTCTTCCATTAATTAATAACAAACTTGTTAAGTAGGCTTATCACAAGCCCTGTGTTTACTAATATTTACTCCTGAACCATTTCTTTATACTGTTTCCAGTTTTGGAGTACATTTAGCGCTTTTTGTACAGTTGCGTTATCTTTATTCACTATTCTAAAATAGTGTCCTGTAGAGAAAAGGCTTTGAGCAATTAATGCTTTTACCTGCTTCTGTATTTCTGTTTTTGAGGTTTCAAGTCCCTTTTCGTCTAGCTCAACTTTTTGCTCTTTTGCTATTTTCACAATCTGCTGTAGCATGTCTTCGGTTACCTGAAACTTTGCCTCAAACTGTTTAAAGTTAGGGTACTGCTTGGCCATATCTGCTCTGTTGGCATCAACCCAGTTCAAGGTAAACTGGTTCATAACCCCTGCTCTAATGAGCTTACCATAGTAATCGGAGTAAAATGAGGTATCAATGGGCACAAACAAATCGGGCATAATACCTCCGCCCCCATAAACAACACGCTTTTTATAAAGCGTAAAGTATTTTAAAGAGTCGGGGAAAACAATGCTATCGCGATGGTAAACCTCTCCATTGCTATACCTTGCATAAAGATCCTTATAGTAGTTTTCAACCTCTCCATTATTATACGGACGCTGAATTACTCTACCCGAAGGAGTATGGTACCGGGCTACGGTTAAACGGATCATAGAGCCATCGGGTAGTGGCATCTGGTTTTGAACCAAGCCCTTTCCAAAGGATCTGCGCCCAATAACAATACCTCTGTCCCAATCCTGAATTGCCCCAGCAAGAATCTCACTTGCCGATGCTGAGCCCTCATCAATTAACACAATTACTTTACCTTTAGTAAATAAGCCGCCGGGGCTTGATACATAGTCGGTACGAGGGTTATTACGCCCTTCGGTAAAAACAAGCAAGTTGTTTTTCTCGAAGAAATGGTCGGCCATAGCAACTGCTGCATTTAAATAGCCACCACCGTTACCACGTAAATCAAGAACCAAATCCTTCATGCCCTCTTTTTGAAGCTCAAGTAAAGCGCTAACAAATTCCTCTTCGCTTGTAAGCGCAAACCTATTAAGCTTTACGTAGCCAATTTTTGGAGCCAGCATGTATGATGCATCAAGGCTAAGAATGGGTATTTTATCGCGTGTAATAGTAAACTCAAGATTGTTTGCTAATCCACGACGAAGCACTGTTACAACAACCTTTGTTCCCTTGGGGCCGCGAAGGAGCTTAAACACATCGGAGTTTTTAAGGCCAATACCTGCAATAACTTTCCCGTCAACAGATATAATTCTATCGCCAGCAATTATACCGGCCCTCTCCGATGGCCCTGCAGGAACAGGGTTAACAACGATTAGGGTATCGTGCAAAATATTAAACTCCACCCCTACACCCTCAAAATTTCCTTCCAAAGGCTCATTGGCCGCCTGAACATCTTCCCTTGATATGTAAAAAGAGTGCGGATCTAGCTGACCAAGCATATCAACAATGGCCTTTTCAACTATTTTGCTGGTGTTTATAGTATCAACGTAATCGTTGGAAAGGTACTGTATAAAACGTGCCACTTTATAAACAGACATGGCATTTTTATCCTGCGCACGTAACGACGCTGATCCAACTGATAGCAGCGCAACCAGTAAAATAACAACACTCTTCCTTACCATAGGAAATAAATTTTAAGGGATAACCACCCTATTAGCTAACGTATTTGAGTAGGACGATTCCAAACCACTTATTACTCCCACTCAATGGTGGCGGGTGGTTTTGAACTTACATCGTAAACTACACGATTAACACCTTTAACCTTGTTTATTATTTCGTTCGAAATATTTGCAAGGAAATCATACGGTAGAGGGTACCAATCGGCAGTCATTCCATCGGTTGATGTTACTGCACGTAGAGCTACAACGTACTCGTAGGTACGCTCATCGCCCATTACACCAACAGACTGAACGGGAAGTAGCATAACGCCTGCTTGCCAAATTTTATCGTACAAGCCCGCTTTACGCAAACCGCTAATGAATACATCATCAGCATTTTGTAGAAGTGTCACCTTCTCTGGAGTTATTGCTCCAAGTATTCTAATTCCAAGTCCAGGACCAGGGAAAGGATGACGGCCTAAAATAATCTCAGGCAACCCAACCTCGCGTCCAACTCGGCGAACTTCATCTTTAAATAGTAAACGTAGGGGTTCAACTACCTTTAGCTTCATTGTTTCAGGTAATCCACCTACGTTATGGTGTGACTTTATTGTTGCACTTGGACCATTAACCGATATGGACTCAATTACATCTGGGTAAATAGTTCCCTGTCCAAGCCATTTAACATCGGTAAGTTTTTGTGCTTCTTCGTCAAAAACCTCGATAAAATCCTTACCTATTACCTTACGTTTTTGCTCTGGATCGGAAATACCCTCCAAATCCTTATAGAATTTATGGCTAGCATCAACCCCAATAACATTAAGTCCTAGGTTTTTATAGGATTCTAAAACTTGGCCAAACTCATTCTTACGAAGCAATCCGTTATCAACGAATATACAAGTAAGATTGGCACCAATAGCCTTATGCAGAAGAAGTGCCGCCACCGATGAGTCAACCCCACCCGATAGTCCAAGCACTACCTTATCGTTACCAAGTTGTTTGCGAAGGCCAGAAATTGTTTCCTCAACAAATGAGGCAGGAGTCCAATCCTGCTTACAACCACAAATATCAACAACAAAGTTTTTAAGCATTTGCGTTCCCTCGGTAGAGTGATAAACCTCTGGGTGAAACTGAATGCCATACGTTGTCTCACCAAGAATGGTAAACGCTCCTACTTGGACATCGGCAGTACTAGCAGCAATTTTAAAGTTACTAGGTACAGATGCAATAGTGTCGCCATGCGACATCCATACTTGTGAGTTTGATGAAATGCTTTTAAACAAAGGACAGGAAGTATCCACAACATCAAGCATAGCCCTTCCGTATTCCCTAATTTTTGAGGGCATCACTTCGCCACCGTTAGTCTGAGCTAAATATTGTGCTCCGTAACATACCCCTAATAATGGGTACTTCCCTCTAATTCCAGACAAATCGGGTTTTGGAGAGTTGTTATCGCGTACAGAAAAAGGGCTTCCAGATAGAATTACTCCTTTTACAGTGTCATCGGGTTGGGGGTAGTGATTGAAGGGATGTATCTCGCAGTAAACGTTGAGTTCCCTGATTCTACGAGCAATTAGCTGTGTGTACTGTGAACCGAAGTCAAGAATTAGAATCTTCTGATGCATGACAAAAAACGATGGTAAGTAATGGGCACAAAGGTAGTATATTTTTCGTATTCTTTTGGATATAAGCGCAGCAATACTCTACAAATTTCAATGTTTGGTATTTGCTCTGCTTAGAAAGCATCTACAACCGTTGTCGGGGAATGGAATACGTATCGCCATCGTTTGCCGCAAAAGTGTTTGGGAACACCCGTTTTGCCTCATTTAAAAGAGCGGATACGTCCTTGTACCTTGATGAGAAATGGCCAATAATAAGCTTACCTACACCAGCATCTCTGGCCACTATAGCAGCCTGATTCGCTGTAGTATGCCCTGTTTGGCGGGCTAGGTCTAATAAGTCGTGGGCAAAAGTTGCCTCGTGGTAAAGCAGATCAACATCCTTTACATAGTTAGCTACCGTAGCGCTATAAAGGGTATCGCTACAATAGGCATAGGAGCGCGCTTTAAATGGGCGGTAGGTTAGCTCTGAATTTGGAATTAGCTCTCCACTTGGTGTAACCATATCGGCACCATTTTTTATGCTCGCAATATCGGCTAAGCCCAGTTCATACTTCTCTATAAGTTCCTTTCGAATGTTAAGACCACACTCTTTCTCCCTAAAGATAAAGCCACATGCAGGAATTCTGTGGCGAAGAGGTATTGACTCAACATAAAGTTTATCGTCCTCGTAAATACACTCCTTCTCCCTAGGGTTAAGCGCATGAAAAACAAGTTTATACCTAAGTTTCTCTACAAAAAAATCAACATTGGTCCAAAGGATAGGCTCCAGCTCCTTGTGCGCATAAATATGAAGCTCAGACTCGCGTCCTAACAAGTTGTACGTAGATAAAAGGCCAAAAAGGCCAAGGGTATGATCGCCATGAAGGTGGGAAATGAAGATATGCCCAATTTTGGACAATCGAAGCTTTAGCTTGCGCAGCTGCATTTGGGTGCCCTCTGCACAGTCTATTAAAAACAACCGCTCATGTGCGTTAAGCACATGAGCGGAAGGTAGTCGTTTTGAGGTGGGTAGCGCACTACCGCTACCCAAAATAGTTACGGAAAAAATCACTTTTGGCGTTCCTTTTCTGCTTTACTTATAATTTCGGCAGCCTCTTCGCGAGAATAGGCTATATTCAGAACTGTATCCAGCTGAGAAATTGTAATTAATCGTTCCACAGCATCGGTTAAGCCTGTAAGCACAAATGTTCCGTTAGCATTCTTACTCAATCTATTAGCTAGTAAAATAGCACTAAGACCAGAAGAATCGCAATAGCGGCAGCTGCTGAGGTCAAGCACAATATTACGTTCACCATTGCCAGAAACAAGAACAAGTTCCGATTTCAATACAGGGGCAATGTTAGTGTCGAGCTTTTCCTCTAATACCTCGATAAGGGTGTATGTTTCCAGCTTATTAACTTTAAATTCCATCGCTATCGTGATTTTTATAGTTTAGTTACCAGTCAGTTTACTCGCTAGCAGAATCCTCTTTACGCTGATTCTCTTCGAGTTCTGATTTTAGAGCAGCTAAATCAGTAATATCCCCTAAGGTAGTCTTTTCTAAGTTAGCTTTCAACTTTTTAACAGCTTTTTGTGTGTTAGAAGTTGCAGTTGCCTTAGCTTTTTTATCAGCTTTGTCTTCTGTCTTCTTTACATCTTCAAATATTCTGCTGTGTGAAAGGATGATACGCTTAGCGGCCTTGTTGAATTCAATTACCTTGAACTCAAGTTTCTCTTCAACCTTAGCTTGAGATCCGTCCTCTTTAACAAGGTGTTTAGGAGTAACAAAGCCTTCAACACCGTAAGGAAGAGCTACAACAGCGCCTTTGTCAAAGATATCGATAATGGTACCTTCGTGAACAGAGTCAACAGAGAAAATGGTTTCGAATACATCCCATGGGTTCTCCTCTAGCTGCTTGTGACCAAGGCTTAGGCGACGGTTATCCTTGTCAATTTCAAGAACAACAACATCAATATCGGCACCAACGGTGGTGAACTCAGCTGGGTGCTTAATCTTCTTAGTCCAGCTTAGGTCAGAGATGTGAATTAGGCCATCAACACCCTCTTCGATCTCTACAAATACGCCAAAGTTTGTGAAGTTACGAACCTTTGCGTTGTGACGAGAGCTAACTGGGTACTTCTCTTCAATCTTCTCCCATGGATCTGCCTTAAGCTGCTTCATGCCAAGAGACATTTTGCGCTCTTCGCGATCAAGGGTTAGGATTTGAGCCTCTACAACATCGCCAACTTTAAGGAACTCTTGTGCGCTGCGTAGGTGCTGGCTCCATGACATTTCTGAAACGTGGATTAGACCTTCTACACCAGGAGCAATCTCAACAAAAGCACCGTAGTCAGCAAGAACCACTACTTTACCTTTTACTACATCGCCAACCTTAAGGTTCTGGTCAAGAGAATCCCAAGGATGAGAGGTAAGCTGTTTAAGACCAAGTGCAATACGCTTCTTAGCATCATCAAAGTCAAGGATAACAACGTTAAGCTTCTGATCAAGCTGAACGATTTCCTCTGGGTGAGTTACACGACCCCATGATAGGTCGGTGATGTGGATAAGACCATCTACGCCACCAAGGTCGATGAATACACCGTAGCTGGTGATATTCTTAACGGTTCCTTCAAGAACCTGACCTTTTTCAAGCTTAGCGATGATGTCTTTCTTTTGTTGCTCAAGCTCTGCCTCAATAAGAGCTTTGTGCGATACAACCACGTTTTTGTACTCTTGGTTGATTTTAACCACTTTGAACTCCATGGTTTTACCAACGTACATATCGTAGTCGCGAATAGGTTTAACATCAATTTGTGAACCTGGTAAGAATGCTTCAATACCAAATACGTCCACAATCATACCGCCCTTAGTTCGGCACTTGATGTAACCTTTAATAATTTCATCTTTCTCAAGGGCTGCGTTAACGCGATCCCATGAGCGAAGAGCACGGGCTTTTTTGTGTGATAGAACAAGCTGCCCCTTCTTGTCTTCTTGGTTCTCTACATAAACCTCAACAGAATCGCCAATCTTTAGGTCTGGATTGTAACGGAATTCGTTTAGGCTTATTACACCTTCTGATTTAAACCCAATGTTGATTACTACCTCGCGCTTGTTCATTGCGATTACAGTACCTTCAACTACTTCGCTATCGCCAATAGTAGAAAGGGTTTTGTCATACATCTCCTCGAAGTTCTTAAGTTCAGAAGATGAATATACGCTCGCTTCAGCGTACGCAGTCCAGTCAAAGTCAGCAACTCCTGCTTCAACTTGGTTGTTTACAGAGGCTTTCTTTTCCTCTACTTTTGCACTTGGCTCATTAGAAGCCATTTCCTCGTGATTTGCCATTAAATTGTCTCTAAATTAATGGGTTAGACATTATGTGTAAGTAAAAACTAGAGTGCGAAAATACATAACTTTATCATTTATAGGAAAAAAAGCTATAAAAAACTGCCATTATTTATCACCAAAGTATCACAATAGCCTTTTTACTCTTGCTTGCAGAAAAATTTCAACTTGTAATGGTAAAACATTTAGGCGCAAAATATTTAATGTATTTCAGCCAAAATCTGTACATTCATATAAAAAGGCTATTTTTGCCTATTGCGCATGGGTAGCCGTTGTATAATGGTGAAACTATCCGTTCTGCATAATAAGTTGGCTACTAATTACAGGGGAAGGTTAACGTAGAGTATAAGCATAACACATATCAACCAAATGAAACGTGTACTTGTTACAGGCGGAGCAGGCTTTTTGGGTTCGCATTTGTGCGAAAGGCTACTTAATGAAGGGAACGAGGTGATTTGCCTTGATAACTTTTTTACAGGGAGCAAGCAAAACATAATTCACCTAATGGACAATCGGTACTTTGAACTTGTAAGACACGATGTTACCATGCCTTACTTTGCTGAAGTTGATGAGATATACAATCTTGCTTGCCCCGCATCGCCTATACAGTATCAGTTTAATGCCATAAAAACGGTAAAAACATCGGTAATGGGTGCCATAAATATGCTAGGGTTGGCTAAACGTGTAAAAGCAAAGGTTTTACAGGCATCAACTAGCGAAGTTTACGGAGATCCTGAGATTCATCCACAACCAGAAAGCTACTGGGGAAATGTGAACCCCATT
>ENA-UPXM01002979-UPXM01002979.1-activated-sludge-metagenome-genome-assembly--contig:-NODE-2979-length-19148-cov-6.530090_pt1 | contig 19148 bp, 18 predicted proteins | sample MGYA00238178_ERZ772708 | MGnify/ENA primary metagenome ERZ772708 (study PRJEB29002, sample SAMN05720212) | activated sludge metagenome | isolation source: anaerobic digester from wastewater... | reverse complement strand
CAGGCCGTCCTTTATTAATTATCGCAGAAGATGTTGATAGCGAAGCATTAACAACCTTGGTAGTAAATCGTTTGCGTGCACAACTCAAAATTTGTGCTGTAAAAGCTCCAGGATTTGGTGATCGTCGTAAAGAAATGTTGGAAGATATCGCTATCTTAACGGGCGGTGTTGTTATTTCAGAAGAAAAAGGCGTTAAATTGGAAACTGCCACTTTAGAGATGCTTGGCTCTGCAGAAAAAATAACCGTTAACAAAGACAATACAGTTATTGTAAATGGTGCTGGCTCAAAAGAAGCGATTGCCACACGTGTCAATCAAATCAAAGCACAGATCGCAGCTACCACATCAGATTACGATCGTGAAAAATTACAAGAACGTTTAGCTAAATTAGCAGGTGGCGTAGCTGTACTGTATGTTGGGGCTGCATCGGAAGTAGAAATGAAAGAGAAAAAAGATCGCGTAGACGACGCTCTAAGTGCTACACGCGCTGCCATAGAAGAAGGAATTGTTCCTGGTGGTGGCGTAGCATATATTCGTGCCATCGATGCTTTAGAAGGTCTTAAAGGCGATTGCGACGACGAACAAACTGGTATCGATATCGTAAAACGAGCAATCGAAGAGCCACTTCGTCAAATTGTAGCAAATGCTGGTAAAGAAGGCGCTGTGGTAGTGCAAAAAGTGCGCGAAGGACAAAAAGATTTCGGTTATAACGCACGCACCGACAAATACGAAAATATGTTGGCAGCTGGTGTGGTTGACCCTGCAAAAGTAACGCGTGTTGCTTTAGAAAATGCCGCATCCATTGCTGGTATGTTCCTAACTACCGAATGTGTAATTGTTGACAAAAAAGAAGAAAATCCAGCTCCTGCGATGCCTCCTATGGGTGGTGGTATGGGCGGCATGATGTAATAAATTTCATCCTGTATGTAAAAAAGCACTTGTGTATAACAAGTGCTTTTTTGTTGTATCAATGGTAAAGCACATTAGCTTAAATGAAGATTTTGGATATCTTAAAAAGATTTGTACATTTGTCAATCCAAATGTTAAACCCTAACTACCAAATCGTATGAAAAACATCTCCTCTGTTGCGCTGGTACTATTTTTCACCTTATTAGTAGTGCCTTTTGTCTCTTATTTTTTTGGAACTGCCTTGGGCAATCTTGAATGGGAAACGCTGAAAACATTAATCATCATTACTGCCATTGCTATCGCCTATTCTTTTATTGTGGGTGAACTCACGAACAATAATAGCCAGGTAGATAAACTGTGGAGTATATTACCCATCGCATATGTGTGGGTCGTTGCCTATTATGGCGATTTTGCACCTCGGTTAGTGCTTATGGCGGTTTTAGCAAGTATCTGGGGAATTCGTTTAACCACCAATTTTGCGTTAAAAGGAGCCTATCAATGGCGATTTTGGGAAGGCGAAGAAGATTATCGCTGGAAGGTATTACGCGAAAAACCAGAGTTTCAACCGCGTTGGAAATGGACTCTTTTTAATCTTCTATTCATCTGTTTCTATCAGCAAACTTTAATCTTACTGTTCACGCTTCCATCGGTGGTAGCATTACAACACAAAGATACGGAATTAACGGTGTTCGACTACGCCGTAGGAGCATTGATGTTATTCTTCATTATGTATGAAACCTTAGCTGATATTCAACATTGGAAGTTTCAAAGCCAAAAATGGAAAAAGATTCACGCCGGCGAGGCATTAAGTGGTGATTATAAAAAAGGGTTCCTCGATAAAGGATTATGGGCATACAGCCGCCACCCTAATTATTTTGCTGAACAATCAATTTGGATCTGTTTTTACCTCTTTAGTGTGGTCGCGAGTGGCGAATGGATCAACTGGTCAATAGCAGGTTGCCTTTTATTATTAGTGCTGTTCCGGGGGAGCTCTGATTTTGGAGAAGCATTAAGTGCTAGTAAATATTCTGAATACAAAAACTACCAAGCAAAAACCGCTCGATTTATTCCTTTTTTAAAGCTTTAAACACTGCTCAAGGCATTCCTTAAAATAGTATTTCAAATATGAATATGATGCTTTGATTTTATGGCATCACGATATTCGTGGAATACCAAAGACAAATGTCTCTTTAGTTGCAAAGACTCTCAAAAAAATGTATCTTTGAACCCTCTTTTAAATAAGGAAATCTATGTTTCGTATATTTACAATATTAACAAATCTCATTGCTCACTTACCTCTTAATGTATTATATCTATTTTCGGATATAGTTGCTCCTTTTGTTTACCATATTGTAAGATATCGACGAAAAGTAGTAAGAAATAACTTAGTCAATTCATTTCCAGAAAAAACTGAACGAGAAATAAAAAGAATTGAGAAAAAATTTTATCGTTATTTTTGCGACTTATTTTTTGAAACACTTTATCAGCTCGACATGTCGGAAGAAGAAATGCGTCGAAGAGTTCAATTTGTCAATAAAGAATTAATTACTGAGCAATATGACAAAGGCAAATCTGTAATAATGCTTACGGCACACTATGGTAATTGGGAATGGATGGCTTCATTGTCGTTATGGTTACCAAAAGATAAACCAGCTTGCAATGTGTACAAAAAGTTAACAGATAAAAATTTCGATGCATTCATGTACAACCTTCGAATGCGTTTTGGTAGTCAGAATATTGAATCTCAAAAGACTTTCCACACGTTATTAGGGATGAGAAACAATCAGAAGCTAGGCGCTTTAGGTATGATTTCAGATCAAACACCAACTGCTGCAAGTACGCGACACTGGATGACTTTTCTAAACCAGGACACTCCGGTTCTAGTAGGCGCAGAACAACTCGCACGTAAATTTGATTACCCCGTCATATTTGGCGATGTAAATCGCGTGAAACGTGGTTATTACCGCTGTGAATTTATTATGCTCGCCGAAAATGCAAAAACTGCTTCTGAGTTTGAGATCACTGAAAAATATATGCAACTACTCGAAGCTAAAATCAACAAATCACCAGAATATTGGCTTTGGTCTCATAAACGCTGGAAACACAAAATACCAGAAAATCTATATCCGCTCTGACAACTTCTTATTCTCTTTCTGTTCTTTTTCCATCCAAATACACATGAGTGAAAAGAACGAAAGAGTAAGCACTCCGTCACCTCTTCCCAGCATGGCTTCAGTCAAGAGATTAAAAGCGATCAGTAAAGAAAAATAAAATGCGAAACGTCGTGCATTGCCACTAAGGGATCCATAAAACACAAATAAAAACAGAATCAGATATAACGCTCCAGCTATACCAAGTTCTATCATTTCTGCAAAATACTGGTTGTGTGGCCCAAATCTACGAATGACAAATCTGTCTGGAAAATTATTTGATTTATATTTTTCTACCAAATAATTAGTACTATTACCTGCTCCCACGCCATGCCAAAAATAATCACTCGGACTTTCAAATACGGCATGCCAAATGAGCAAACGTGGTTCAATCATTTCATTAGTCGTTTTACCTGTTTTTAAAGCTTCAAAATCATCCGATTTAAAATTCTGCATTCGAGGATGATAAGCCATAAATAAGTATAAACCAGTCACCACTATCAACCCAATCCCACTAGCTATTAAAAGGCTGTATTTTTTATTTACAAAACGAAATAAAGCTATTGCGGCAAACAGAATTAGCGCCAGAATCATGCTTCGAGAACCAGAAAGATAGATCATTAAAAGTATCATTAAAGCCACAAAGCCAAGGACAATAGCTGTAAGATATTTATTATAATGAGCTACATATTTTTTATAAAGAAACGGTAAAGCAAAGATTGCTACTGCAAGTATGGTCGTATAATATAGTCGATGTTTAATACGTGACATCCACAATGAAAAATTTTCAGCATTGAAGCCATTCCAAAAGGCATTATCTCCTGAATGTAAGAAATATTCTACATTATTTAAATATACAAGAGTCATCGAATATGATAAAACAGAAATCAACACACCTATTACTAAGCTAGTAAATATTGTGGTTGTTTTATAATATCGATTTACTCCAAAAAGTGCAACTGGAACAATAGCAATAAAAGACATTTGACGTTCGAGAATAGAATATCCAGCTTCTTTATCGACAGCCCAAAGTATAGAGACTGCTTCCCAAACATAAAAAGCAGCTAGCATTAAAATCGCTATTTTTGATTTATCAAACGAGAAGTTACTTTTCTTCAAAAAACGACCTTCCAAAGCCCATGTAATCAACCATAGTACCCAAACAGTGTTGAAAATACGATTTGGAAAAGCAGCAGAAAATGCAACAGCTAGTACTAATAAATAATTAATAATACTGATAACTTGTTGATATTTGTCTACGATTTTTTTTACATTCATACGATAGATTATTAATTGTAGTAACCGAAAGCTGTAAACAGCGATTTGAAAATGCGCGTATGTAATTTATTAAATTTGTTTCTATTACCTTGAAGTTGAAAACCTTGCTCTGGATCATACAAGGTTAGCAATTCTCTTTTTCGTAAATACTCTTTCCACGAGCTTCCTTTTTCGTGATTAAATGAGCCACAACCCTCTTCACGGGCCTTTTGGCGAATTTCAAATCGCTTTTGCATTTGCTGAGGTGAACGAAACTGATAATGCAACACATTAATTTGCTTCGGATAAGTAAGTCCGCAAGGAGATGGTTTAAATTGATCAATATCCCATATCAGTCTTGCACTATGACGTAAGAAACGTACTTCTGCCCAAGTTTTAGGATTATAATATTTGATATTGTCTTTATCTGTTTCGAAATTTCCTGTAAAAATAAACTCTTGAACATCTTCTTCAGTAATCATAAAATCGATACTGGCTTTCGAAACCTGTTTATACCGTTTAGGGATGTTTTGTAAAAATTCTCGGGGCGATTCTTCATAAAACTCATCTGCATCCATACGTATACACCACCAATCATCCGACGACATTTCGTGTTTAAAAGCATCAAACATTAAAGCTCTCAATCCAATTTGAAATGGGCGTTCATCCTGCGCAAAAGGAATAATACGAGGGTCCGAAGCCGCCATTTCGTTCACAATCTCCCAGGTTCGGTCCGTGCTACCATTATCGAGCACAATCAGTTTATCGCTCCATTCGGCAGCAGCTTGCAATGTTGAAGCAATAATATCTTCCTCATTTTTTATCAGCATTAAACTGTATATCTTCATACTCCAGACGTCTGTTTTTCGATACCGTTTTTGCAAATATAGGCGTTATTTTCTTTTTTCATTTGCATGATTGCCGCATTTTCAATTTGGCTCACCCAGTTTTCGGTATGGTATAAGCGATATTGCACAGCCAAATTACGAACTGATTTATGTTTGAATCCAGCCATTCTGAATCGCCAGCTCAAGTCTATATCTTCACCAATTGCAGGCAAAACATAATCTTCGTCAAAACCATTGATAGTCAAAATCATATTTTTCGAAAACGACATATTACAACCTTTCAAATAATTCAGATTTCGCATTTTTGGCAAAAAACCTAAAAAACCATAGGGCGAAATAAACAACCCTTCCTCTGCAAATTTCATTCCTTTACGAAAGCAAAAAAATGCCTGACAAATGCGATGACGTACAAGAGATATAGATATATTTCCTGAAAGAAAATCTTGTGTGGTTGCAGGATCAAGTTTTACACGCTTTCCACTCAAGACAAGTCCTTCGGAAGCGTTTGCTAAGTGCATTTCCACAAATCGCGAATGAAGCACACAATCACCATCGATCATAATCAACCAATTGGCATTTGCCTCTTTTATGGCAGCATTGAGCGCTTTATTTTTACGCCAACCTTCGTCGGTTTGCGTTAAATGCTTATAGGGTTGACTGAACTGATAATTTTCTATAAAAGATTTCATTTCAGTCGAATTACCATCTTCAGTAATGATAATTTCAAAATCAGGCTCAGTTTGAAATTTTATTGAATCAAGTACGGCTTTCAGGAATTCCGTATTTTTATACACCGCCACAATTAACGACGCTTTTGGCTGTTGTGCACCTTTTTTTCGAATTAAAAAACCACGTGTTTTTCCCAAAAAAGGAGTTTTTTCGTAATAGCCAATCACATCTTTATCATTAGCAGTTTTGTATGTTCTTTTAGCGGAAGGTGAGTTTGCCGAACCATAAAAACTCAACACTTCAAAGGTCTCATTTTGCCAATCAAAAAGACGTATGCCTGTTTCGCCTTGCTCAAGATCATATTTTTCAGGTATATTGTATACAAATTCTTCGAAACCTGGTTTCGATACAATTCTTTCAGGTTCGACAATATGTCTTAATCTATTATAAAACTCCGACCATGTACGGCTTTTATGCAATGGACCTCCAAGTTGCTGATAGAAAAAAACCTTATGGCGACCATTTAATTGAGAAATTAGTTCAGACTTCAAGTTGCGTGTACGTTTACGCTTTGAATCAGAACGAACTCTATAATAAAATCCCACAATGGGTAATCTATACATTTCTCCGCCATTTTTAAGCATACTGATCCAAAAATCCCAATCTTCGCGACCAAGAATTTCCTCACAATAACCACCAACAATTTCCCAATCACTTTTGCGATACATTGCGCAATTGTCCAACAGGTTTCTGCGTGCTAACAATTTCAGACTAAAATTGGGCAGTTTCCACCGACCACTTTTATCTCCAAAGAATTCAGCTTCACAACTGACAACTTTAACTTCAGGTCGTTGCGTGAGCACTTCCACACAACTCTGTATATAATTTTCAGAAATCAAATTATCAGCGTCAACTGGCAAAATATATTCTCCCAAAGCTTTTCGAATACCTATATTACGGGCTTTAGAGGCACCACCATTGACTTGCTGTATAAATTTGACACGCTTATCACTCTCCGCATAGCGAATGCATATCTCCGATGATTGGTCAGTCGAACCATCGTCAACTAATATTACCTCAAAATTCGAGTAAGTGCTTTTTAACACCGACTCGATAGTTTCAGCAACAAAAAGCTGCATATTAAATACCGGCACAACGACCGACACAAGAGGATAGTCCATTTTCTCAGATTTTATCTTTATTATTTATTAGTTTACGCCAGTAATATTTCAATGGATTATTATATTTCAAATGTTTCCACGGACGACTGCTGTGTGGCATGTGCAATACAGGCAGATTCGTCAATAGATAATTATTAAATCCAAGCTCCACAGCTTTATGCGAAATAAACACATCATACCACGATTTAGTAGCGTCAAGTTGTTTGAAATCGAACGCATTCAAAAAATCGTTGCTCATAAGCGTACAGCAGAAACTAAGTCTTTTTCGAGTATTATGCACGCCAAGTGTCATCTTTTTAGCATAAAGATAAGGAAAATTAATCTCCCCTGCATCATCAACGGTCACAGCAGCAAGCATTCCAACATTGTCAAGCGTTGACGTAGAATTAGCCAATATTTGCAATGTATTTTTAGTCACTACCACATCCGATTCTATAATAATGAGATGTGCCTTATCAGCAATTGCTCTTTGCTGAGCTAGTTGTAGCACTAGTAAATAATTAGGCGAAGGATGTGTTGTTATATCAGAAAGCTTAATATGCTCAAAACCTAATTCTAACGATTTTTGATTGAGTCTTTGAGTCGTTTCATCAGTGCTAAAATCATCATATATAAAATATGAAAATCCTGAGCTAATTTCCGAATCCATTATACCATCAATAGTCTTAAGAGTTGTAACAAGAGAATCCTTAACAGGAGTTATAATATGTAGTTTTCCCATACTTCGTTCTATATTTATCTATTTCTACTTTGTTTATTGAAAATACTCATGGGAACATGCAAAAATTTCATCCAATAAATCTGGGGTAAAATCCACATCTTTCGAAAGCCAGAAAATCTGAGTTTCAAAACATCTGTAAAATATTCAATTTCGGATTTTATCTCACTGACTGGTATATCGCGACGCACCATTTTCCCAAGTAATCTTGTCAGTCCACAATAATCAATTAAATCAATTTTTGGCTTTATCTCTGCTTTAATTTCTCCACTAAATAAAGGCAATACATTTTCCCATTTCCTAAATACTTTTATCAAAGCTCTGTAATAGTAAGCATTTGGATTACCACGCGAAAAGTGCTCCATCACAACATCATACATTACATAATTACGATAGCCACTAACTATAGATTGAATGCAAATATCAAAATCGTAACCGTGAAAATTACCAATAGTTTCATCAAAACTTATTTTCTCAAAAATTTCTTTTCGGCAACATAAAATCACACCATCAAGTGTAATCACCTCTCGAAGCGATTTTGCATAATTGTCAGGAATCAATTTTCGTCTTGTACGACGAATTCCAAGTTTATCCGATTGAATAATATTAGCTCCTGAAAGTTTCTTATTCCAAGCAGCAGGAACACGCGACACAAAATCACGACCAGCCACACCACAAATACCCATATCAGGTATCTGTAAATGTTGTAAAATCTTTTGTCCCCAGTCATCCGAATGAAAACAAACATCCTCATGCAAAAAACACAAATTATTGTATTTACTTCGCTGTACACCTAAGTTGTAAGCTTTGAAAATAGAATAATTATTTTCCGAATTATCAATTATTATTAGTTCTACTTCCACACCAACTGAGTCCATAATGTTTTTCACAAAAATAGAGTCTAAAGTTTTATGTCGAGAGCAAATTATAATTGACAACATGTTTTATTACAGTTTAATAAATCCAAATAATACCTCTTTTAGCTATCGAAAACATCACGCCGTATGAATTGCCAAACTGCGTACCCAAATCGGCACCCAACGAGAGTGAAAAATCCAAATTCCACCATTGAGGAACATGTTTATTTACTTCCAATAAAATAGCCGTATTGGTTGATTTTAAAACATCGCCATCACGATAACGCCCATAATTTTTAGCGTACGATACCAATGAGCGATAACGATAGCCGGCAATATCGCCTCGAATGCCTAAATGATGAGCCATCGCACGATTATTAAGCGTAGCTATGCTACCATCGGTATTGTAAATAGGCGACGTAATAAACGGCGTTCCCAACGTTCGATTAAAATAATTCCAGCCATTAGCATACACACTATTGGTAAAATACGAATCGTTACCACCAAAAACTAAACCGTCTTTATCGTGAAAAGGTCCTGATTGGTCAGTGGTATTAACAAATTCATATAAGAGTCCACTAACATAGGGAAATTTGGATTGTTTAATAGAAATTCCCCAAACACCATCCGATAGATTCATAGCTTCCCAAAGTGGTTTAATCGGGCCATCTTCAAAAATATTTTGCCAATACGTCGACACCGTCCAAGAACCCACTTTTACATCTAAACCCAAACTTTGTGAACCCAAATGATTTCCATAGGCATTAATCTGATCATTACTCATAGTTCCACCTGAACCAGCAAAAAATACCGTTACCAAATCTTTAAACGACGAGCCTAATTCGCCATAAACGGGCGATACACCACCCCATTGAGCGGCATGATGAAATTCATAATTCACGGTCACTGGTAAAGCTCCACCCACACGCAGGCCAATAAACTTATGATGCAAAAAAGAGTTCTTGAGATACACATTATCCGTAAACCAGCCATGCGTAATACCGCCTTTAAGTTCCAAGTAACCATACGTAAATGGTACTGGCGTGTAATGATCAATCCCAATAGTAATACGAGGCATTGGTCGTGCATTTTGAGAAAATAAAAAACCTCCACTTGATAAGAATTCATCTTGATTTCCCCAAGTTTCAGGTTTTACACCTACCGTAATGTCAATCACATATAACCGTAAATGGGCATATAACTGTTGAAAAAACAGCGACGATACTTTTGTATCGACTTGTCCAATGGCTTCTATACCAAAGCTATAATCGTACCACCGACGTGGCCGCGTCAATTCTTTGGAAACAGATAAACTCAGCTGGCCACTATATGGCTGCGCCGAAACAGCGCCATATCTATTCGAGTGAAACCAAAACGGTGCATAGTCGCCAGACGCCGCCACGGCTTGAACCGATGCTCCGTAGGTAATTGTGTCAGAATTGACATCGGCCGAATCCATTGGTAGCGGCCAAGCTTTGGAAGCTGTAAGTGGTTGTATACAACACAACGCCACGCCAATTATCACTATGTGAATTAATCGTGCCACGTATAAAAATCATTACATATTTTTCCACTCGCGTCCTCACCTAAGCCAAAATAACCTTGCCCATTGATAGAAAATGCTATCATATTCTCGCGACCTCCTTGTGGTAAACGTCCACGCAAAAGCCATTTATCTGCTGCTACATCATATTCCAACAAATCATCAAACAAAAAACCATTCGTCAACGATCCGCCAAAATGACGTCCGCCTAACACAAAAATGCGCTCATCGACTGCTGTTGCTGAGGCAAACATTCGTCCAGCACCAGGAATATGAGCGCGTTGACTCCATGTCGTACTTTCTGGATAAAATTCCCACCAATCATTCATGTTAGTGGTATTATAACCTGTTCCGGCAAAATAACGTGCGCCATTACTACAACCCACAGCGCCAGCCCGTCCATAAGCCGACGAATCGTCGCAACGAGTCCATAGATTTGTTTGCGTATCATACACATACACATCGTGCGTAAAACCATCAAAAAAACCAAAAGCCACAAAAATACGTTTACCAGAGACAAACGAAACTGCCACATTGGTATTATGAGAAGGAAAATCGGCACAACGTGTCCACGTGGTAGTCTGTAAATCATAACGCCAAAAATCGCGGCGATAAGCACTATCAGCGTATACATGTCCATTAAAACCAAGCCCAACATAAGCAGCGCCGTCCACCACCGCAGAAATAGCTTTTACACGACCAGTAAATGGTACCGAATCCAATTCTGTCCAATGGTCAGTCAGTGGATTATACATCCAAAAATCACGCAGGATTTTATTATTCGCCGAACGACCAGAGAGAACATAAGCTTTACCATCCGCCACAAAGGAAACAGCCGAGGCTCGCCCAGTGGGAAGAGATTGCTTTTGTAAGAACACTACTGGTTCCGTTGGTTCGGGCAAAGCCTCACAACCAACTGCCAAAAATGCTATAAAAACGAGCAATAAGCTACTTAGATGATAGCGCATTCGTACAAACAATGAATTAAAATATTAAAGTCCTTTAGTGTGCAAAGTTACACAATTTTTCGACACACTATACGTTTCATACAAGTTTCTATAACGTTTAGATAAACAATATATTAGAGGATAATAAAAACCTTTTTCGAAACAATGCAATAAATACATCTATCTTTTTAGTATCTTTGCGGACATTTTTAAAAACAAATAGTATATGGATAAATTAAGTTATGCGCTCGGCTTGAGTTTTGGTCAAAGTTTACGTCAAAACGATATAAAGGGAATTGATTACAACTCATTTGCGAAAGGCATTGAAGCTATGTGCGAAGGCACTCGACCAGAATTGTCAGTACAAGAAGCTCAAGAACTATTAAACGAGTATTTTACAAAAAAAGAAGCTGAAAAAGAACAAGCTACTGCAGGATTACGCCAAGAAGGTGAAGCATTTTTAGCCGCAAATGCTAAACGTGCAGAAGTAAAAGTAACCGAAAGTGGGTTACAATATGAAATTATAACTGACGGTAACGGTGCCAAACCGACAGCTTCAGACCGCGTAAAAGTACATTATCACGGCACATTAATTAATGGTACAGTTTTTGACAGTTCTGTAATACGCAACGAACCTGCCACATTTGGCGTAACACAAGTTATTGCTGGTTGGGTAGAAGCATTGCAATTGATGACTGTAGGATCAAAATGGAAATTATACATTCCTAGCGATTTAGCCTATGGTGCACATGGTGCTGGTGATGCCATAAAACCACACAGTGCCTTAATTTTTGAAGTAGAATTACTCGATATTATTAAATAATTAATCAATTTTTGTGAACATGAAAAAATTTATTTTGGGTGTTGCTGCTTTAGCAGCCATCACCATGGGGTTTTCTTCTTGTAATAAAGCCCCAAAAGCAGAATTAAAAAGCGAAACTGACTCTTTAGCTTATTCTTATGGTATGACCACATCACGTGGTTTAAAAGAGTATTTAGTTCGTTTAGAAGTTGACACAACCAAAAACATGGACGCTTTCATCAAAGGTTTCTTAAAAGCTACCAAAGATATGAGCGACGAAGAAAAAGCTGAAATGGTAGGTGCTCAAATTGGTCAACAAGTGATGCAACAAATGATGCCTCATTTTGAAAGCCTTGTTCAGGATGGCGACACAACTAAAGTATTTAACAAAAACGACTATTTGGCAGGATTTGTAGCTGGCGTTATGGACGACTCTAAAGTTATGACCGCTGAAGAAGCTGCTACTTATGCTGAAACCGTTCAAAATCGTATGGTATCAGAAAAAGCTGCTGCTAAATACGGCGACTACCGCAAAGCAAACGAAGCTTTCTTAGCTGAAAATGCAAAAAAAGCAGGCGTTACAACTACTGCAAGTGGTTTACAATACGAAGTTTTAAAAGCTGGCACAGGTATTAAACCAACAGCTGCAAGCGTTGTAAAAGTACACTACCATGGTACATTAATTGATGGTACTGTTTTTGACAGCTCTGTTGAACGTAAAGAACCAGCTACATTTGGCGTAAGCGAAGTTATCAAAGGCTGGACAGAAGCTTTGCAATTGATGCCTGTAGGTTCAAAATGGAGACTTTACATTCCACAAGAATTGGCATATGGTCCTGCTGAACAAGGTACTATCAAACCTTTCTCAACCTTGATTTTTGATGTAGAATTAATCAGCATCGAACGCTAATAAACAGAAACTTACAATACTAAAAAGGCTGCCAAAATTGACAGCCTTTTTAGTATCACAAAACAGTGGATTTTTATTTGCATCCAACACAACGAGGTTGCAACTGTTTGAAGAAATCATTCCCCTTATCATCCACTAAAATGAATGCAGGGAAATCTTCCACTTCAATTTTCCAAATAGCCTCCATCCCCAACTCTGGATATTCTACACATTCTATTGATTTGATGTTATTTTGAGCCAAAATAGCTGCAGGTCCACCAATAGAACCGAGGTAAAAACCACCATGCTTTTTACAAGCATCAGTGACTTGCTGACTACGATTACCTTTGGCTAACATCACCATACTACCGCCATGACTTTGGAACTGATCCACATACGAGTCCATACGTCCAGCCGTAGTTGGTCCCATAGACCCACTTGGCATTCCAGGAGGCGTTTTTGCTGGTCCAGCATAGTAGATAGGATGATCTTTAAAATATTGCGGCATCGCTTCTCCACGATCTAAACGCTCTTTGATTTTAGCATGTGCTATGTCGCGCCCAACAATAATGGTTCCATTTAACGACAAGCGAGTAGAAACAGGATATTTGCTCAACTCCTTTAAAATATCAGCCATGGGTTGATTCAAATTAATTTTTACCGCATCACCTTCGCCTGCATTTCTCAACTCTTTAGGAATTAAACTCGATGGATTATCGTCCATTTTTTCAATCCAAATACCATCTTTGTTGATTTTACATTTGATATTACGGTCAGCAGAGCAACTTACGCCCATTCCCACAGGACAGCTTGCGCCATGACGCGGCAAACGCACAATGCGAACATCATGTGCTAAATATTTTCCACCAAATTGTGCACCCAAACCAATTTTATTGGCCTCTTCTAACACCTGTTTTTCTAATTCCACGTCACGGAAAGCACGACCATGCTCGTTGCCCGTAGTGGGTAATTCATCATAATAGTGTGTAGAGGCTAATTTTACAGTCATGAGATTTTTTTCGGCGGACGTACCACCAATACAAAAAGCGATATGATAAGGCGGACAAGCTGCTGTACCCAATGTTTTAATTTTTTCAATTAAAAAAGGGAGTAATGTATCTGGATTTAAAAGTGCTTTAGTTTCTTGATACAAATAAGTTTTATTGGCAGATCCACCCCCTTTTGCCACGCATAAAAACTTGTATTCCATGCCTTCTGTAGCTTCAATATCAATTTGTGCAGGCAGATTACACTTAGTATTTACCTCATCGTACATAGTGAGTGGTGCATTTTGAGAATAACGCAAATTTTCTTCTGTGTACGTTTTAAAAACACCTAAAGACAAAGCTTCTTCGTCGCTATAACCAGTCCAAACTTGCTGACCTTTTTCACCGTGAATGATAGCCGTACCTGTGTCCTGACACAATGGTAATTTACCTTTAACTGACACGTCAGCATTGCGTAACATAGTCAAAGCCACATATTTATCATTATCACTAGCTTCAGGATCGGTTAAAATTTTAGCTACTTGCTCGTTATGCAAACGACGTAAAAGAAACGACACATCACGAAACGCTGCATTAACCATGTGAGTTAAGCCCTCTTTTTGAATTTTCAAAATAGGTTTACCTTCAAACTCGCTTACCGACACATAATCTTTGGTTAACAAATAGTACTCCGTTTTGTCCTCACCCAAAGGGAATGGAGGTTGATAATGAAATTCTGTTGCCATATTTTTAGTTTTATAAATTATTTTGCTTTGAATAGTGTGGTAAAATTACAATTTTTTCTCGAATAATACAGAGAGATAAGTCAAAAATTGAGTTTTAATATTCCTCTTCATCAGAAATCTTAGTACAATGCCTGATTTGTCACTATGTACAGCATAGTTTTTCACCATAGAAGATAGAAATTAATTAAAACTATCGTGAAATAAAAAGAGAGTTATTGAAAAAATGAATACATTTGCACTGAACATGAAACAATGTTTACATGAAGAGTTGTAGTTATTAATTATATTTATTAACGCGAAGCTGAGAAATCAGAGACGCATAAATTGTTTATTTATGAAAAAATTGCATGTTTTTATTGTAGGAATTCTTGGATTGTTGTTATTAACAGGATGTGCTGGTGCTAATCTATCGCAACACATTAATAATGATGTAACCCAAACAAGTGTAGTTTTATCTCAGGATAATTATCGCATTATTGGAGAAGTATCAGGTGAAGCTACTTCAACCTACATCTTAGGTATTGGAGGTTTATCAAAAAAAGCCTTAACTAACAATTCGCGTGCAGATATGTATGCCAAAGCGAAGCTTAAAGATGGTCAAGCTATCATTAACGTATCAACAACTGTATCTGTTAAAGTAATTGCAGGTCCTATTTATATGAAATATATTGCAACTACTACAGGTTATGTGATCGAGTTTACAAAATAAATCAAAGCTATAACAACAAAAAAGGGACACCAATTGGTGTCCCTTTTTTATAAGTTTTTACTGTCAACCTACCAATTCCAGCATAACCATAAAATGTGACAGTGTACCACCTAATACAAACAAGTGCCAAATAGCATGAAAATAAGGTCGTTCCTTCCCTTTTGCATAAAAATAAGTTCCAGCAGTGTAAAAGAAACCTTCAGCAGCCAGCCACATAAGCGCCTTGGTTGACAACGCATTCCATACTGGCACTGCTACAAAAACAACCAACCAACCCATCGCTAAATACAATGCTAAAGAAACTCGCGGATGTTTTCCTAAAGCAATTATTTTACCTATAGCACCGGCTAAAGCAATAGCCCACACTACTGCAAAGCCAACCCAGCCCCAAACACCACCAATCACACACAACCACACCGGCGTATACGATGCTGCAATAAGCACATAAATATTAATGTGATCGACATGACGTAAAATACGTTTTAAATCGCCTGGAAGTGTCCAATGGTAAATGGTAGATGCTGTGTACATAAACAATACTGCTACAGCAAAAACAGTCATGCCAAACAGTTGTTCCCAAGAACTATCAAGACTACGAACTATCAAAAGCCAACCTGTAGATAGCGCAAAAATAACGCCCAAGAAATGAGTTAACGTGTTAGCAATTTCTTCGTTTGTTCTACGACTTTTCATACACTTTGTGTTTTATAAATTAGCAAACTCTTAAAAATCAACTTCTAAACATAAAATATACGGCGCCTATCAAACACAAAGCTGCCCATACAAAATCCCACTTGAACGGTTGATTCATATAAAATATCGCAAAAGGAACAAACACAGTTAATGAGATAACTTCCTGAATAATTTTAAGTTGAGGTAACGTGTACACCGTAAACCCAATACGATTGGCCGGAACCATGATTAAATATTCGCACAAAGCGATTCCCCAACTCGCTAAAGCTGCTATCCACCAAACTTTATCGGACATATTGCGCAAGTGAGCGTACCATGCAAATGTCATAAAATAGTTGGACAATACCAACATGACAACGGTAAAAATATACGGATTGAACAACTTAATCATAACACTACATTAAATGAAATTATAGGTGAGTCAAATAATACCAAAAGTCAAAAAGCGCTTGATTTACCGTGCGTTCCTGATGCTGTGTGCGTGTAGTTCTAAATAAATATTTTTTAGAAATCACTTCGTTTTTTGAAGCAATAGCAATCCACACTGTGCCTAATGGTTTCTCGTCAGTACCGCCTGTAGGACCAGATATTCCCGTCGTAGCAATGGCATAATCGGTTTGAAATAATCGACGACAACCCTTTGCCATCTCTTCTGCCGTTTGAGCACTCACTGCGCCGTAATGTTCCAAAGTATCTTTATGTACACCTAGTAACTCTTCTTTAATGTGGTTAGCATAAGCAATAACTCCGCCTAAATAGTAAGTGCTTGCGCCAGCTACTTCGGTAATACGATGTCCTAAATGACCACCTGAACAACTCTCGGCCGTAGCTATAGTTTCACTGCGCTCTATCAGTAATTTTCCCACAACAGTAGCAAATGTATCATCATCATAACCATAAATATAGGTATCAATAAATGGTACTAATTTAGCGATTTGTTCATTCATTTGCCTCTGTAATAATGCTTTATCTTCGCCATGTGCCGATAAACGTAAACGCACTTTACCAGCTTCAGGTAAATAGGCTAATCTAAAATTATCAGGTAATGCCATTTCCCACTCTTCGATGATATCTGCTAAAAATGACTCACCAATACCACACGTTAAAACTGTTTTATGTAAAATGGCTTCGGTTCCTAATCGCTGTTGCAGTTTGGGTAAAACATACTCATGCATGAGCCACTGCATTTCAAAGGGGACACCGGGCAGCGATACTACAACCTTTCCATCACGTTCAAACCACATACCGGGAGCAGTTCCCACTTTATTTACCAACGGTTCGCATCCATCAGGAACTAAACCTTGCTTTTGATTAACAGCAGAGACTTGTAATCCACGTGCGGTAAAGTAGTCAACTACATTAGTCAAAGATGGTTCGTGCATGACTAACTGCATACCGAAATAATCGCACAACGCTGTTTTCGTAATATCGTCTTTTGTTGGACCTAAACCGCCTGTTATTATGACAATTTCCGCACGGGCTAAAGCCTCTGTTAGCGTTTGTGTAATGTCGTTGAAATCATCAGAAATCGTGACAATATGCGCTACGTGTATATTGTTTTTTTCTAGCTCTGCTGCAATCCATGAGGCGTTAGTATTCACCACTTGACCTATAAGTAACTCATCGCCAATATTTATCAAACAAGCATTCATTCAACTAAAAATTAACTGCGATAAACTTGTTTAACGCCTTTTATGGCACGAATTTTTTTTATCAACTGCTCCAACTGATGAGCCTCTTTAACCATAACTGTGATGTTACCTTCGAACAATCCATCATTAGAATCGACTGAAATAGAGCGCATATTCATACCACTTTCTTTGGTAATAACCGATGTTATATTAGTCACAATACCAATGTCATCATGCCCTATGACACGCAGTGTAATTGGATATTCGTTATTTCTACTTTCGCCAGACCAGCGTGCACTCACAATACGATAACCAAACTTTTCAATCATCTGTGGCGCATTTGGACAATCCTTACGATGAATTTTAATGCCACTATTGATGGTAACAAATCCAAAAATGTCATCGCCAAAAATAGGATTACAACACTTCGCAAGCGTATAATCAATATTTTTCAAATTACGGTCAATTACCAAAGCATCGTCCTGAGATGAGATTTTTTGAAGCTCTGTTTCTGTCGAAAAACCGTCAGCAGTACGCAACGTCACTTGATCAGCAGGAAGGTCTTCTTCCAACAACTTTTCACGCAACGAAAGAATGTTAATTTTTTCCTTGTAGATGGATACATAAAAGTCGGTAAGTGTTTTGTAGCCCATTTTTTTTGCCACGCGCGTAACATCACCATCTGTTACTTCCAATTTCCAATTTTTCAACCGACGCCAAAGCATATCGCGCCCATCATCGGCTTCTTTATGCTCCATCTCTTTAATACGTTGTTTTACCTTTGAGCGCGCTTTAGGCGTTACTAAAAATTGTAACCAGTCAATTTTGGGCGTTTGATTAGGTGATGTCAACACTGTAATTTGATCACCATTTTGCAACACATATTTAAACGATACATGTTTATCGTTGACAATTGCACCCATGCAGTGCGCACCAATATTTGTGTGAATAGAAAAAGCAAAATCTAGCACTGTGGCACCTTTACGCAAGCGGTGTAAATCACCTTTGGGTGTGAACACAAAGACATCGTCGTCATAAAGTTGCATTTTAAACTCGTTAATCACCTCTTTATCGGAAGCGTCAGACGATGTTTCAAGAATTTCACGTAGATTTTTGAGCCATTCATCCATCTTTTCAGAATCGCTCTTACCACCTTTGTATTTCCAGTGTGCAGCAACGCCTTTTTCAGCCACTTCGTCCATGCGTTTAGTACGAATTTGCACTTCTACCCATTTGCCTTCCGGTCCCATCACAGTCACGTGCAAACTTTCATAGCCATTGGCTTTAGGTGCCGAAATCCAATCACGTAAGCGATTTGTATTATAGGAATACATATTGGTAACCACCGAAAATGCTTGCCAACAAGCCGCTTTTTCTTTCTCCTCAGGACAATCAATAATAATACGAATGGCAAACAAATCGTACACTTTTTCAAACGGTACTTGTTGTTTACGAATTTTTGTCCAGATGGAGTGTATAGATTTTGTACGACCTTTAATACTAAAGTTTAAACCTTGAGCTTTCAATTGCTCCTTGACATGTTCAATAAAACTATCAATCTAGATATCGCGCGAACGTTTAGTTTCATTCAACTTTTGCGCAATTTCCTTATAA
>ENA-UPXM01002973-UPXM01002973.1-activated-sludge-metagenome-genome-assembly--contig:-NODE-2973-length-19165-cov-13.533752_pt1 | contig 19165 bp, 16 predicted proteins | sample MGYA00238178_ERZ772708 | MGnify/ENA primary metagenome ERZ772708 (study PRJEB29002, sample SAMN05720212) | activated sludge metagenome | isolation source: anaerobic digester from wastewater... | reverse complement strand
AGCTCTTCTTATTTCTCTCATCTAGAGCCTCATTAGCTAACCGATCAGCTTCTTTGTTTTTCTCTCTAGGAATTGCCTTAAATACAACTTTGGCAAAATCTATCTTTAAATTCCAGACTTGTAAAAACAATTCTTGTATTTTAGGATTCATAATTTTATACTCCCCTTTCATCTGCTTTACTAATAGCTCTGAATCGCTTCTTAATTCTATCTCAGTACTGGCAGCCAACTTCTTACCAAAAACTGAACTAAACTTTTTAAGAGCAAATATGACAGCTAAATATTCTGCTTCGTTGTTAGTAACACTGTCTCCCAAATATTCACTATACCTTTTAATAATTTCTTCTTTTTCGTTACAAAAGACAACCCCAATAGAACCAACTCCTGGATTACCACGAGAAGCCCCATCAGTATATATTATTACTTTTTTCATTTCTTTTTAAAATATTTAATCAATCTTGATTCAAACTCATCAATATTTTTATTAGCCAAATTAAAACCAGCAGCTGGAGGATGTCCTCCATAAGTTAAAAGAATGTCTGAACTTTTACTCATTGCTAAAACAGCATTGAGCTTAGCTGGAACTCTAACTGCTCCCCGACTACTCTTAATCCCTTTTTTATAAAGAAATACAGGTTTTTTATATTTGTTTTCTATCTTTGATGCGGCCGAGCCTAATAAATTAATTTTCCAATCTGGACTACCAAAAAATATAATTGGTGAGTCTAGATTGGCTGACTTTTCTACCTTATCTATCATTTTTAAAACTCTTCTTTGTTTCTCTTTATTCTTTTTAACTAAACGATTAACAATCTTTTCTGCTTTTTTAATATCATCGGCAACCAAAAGATTATATATTTCAATTTTATGATTTTTAATTCCGCTAGAACCTAAAATTGAATTAATTCTCTGAACCATATCTCTTTCTTGGACACATTTAGAAACCAAACCGCTTTTCCAAAAAAACTTTAACCCTGGTCTTTTGTTTTGTTTCAAATACTCTAAACCACAATCAATAATCATTTTATTATCCTCCTCTTGTTTCATCATATCAGCTATTGTCGCTAATGCCGCCAAAGTCAAAAAGTCTTTTTCTTTTTTAACAAACTTAGAACCTAACATCTCTCTACAAAGATAAAAAGCAATCCCAGCATTAGCTAAATCTTTAAAAGGATATTTGTCACCTTTTTGCTTAGGACAAACTATGATATCAGCCAAAGGCAAATCTTTATGAGGTTGATGATGATCAGCAATAATTAAATCAATTTTTAATTTTTTAGCTAATTGGGCTTCTTCAAGATTAGCAATTCCACAATCAAGAACAACTAAAAGAACATTTGATTTTTTGGCTTTTTGCTTTATCAACCTCAGTGCTTTAGCGTTTATTCCATAACCTTCTATTTCACGATCAGGGAAATATACCATAAAAACTTTGCCACCCAATAATTCAATAGTATCTTTTAACAAAACAACCGATACAGTTCCATCTAAATCCGCATCGCCATAGAGAACAATCTTTTCTTTATTCTCAATTGCACTCTTAATTCTTTGTGCGGCCAATTCAATGTTTTTAATCTTGGTCATAATATTTTAGTGCTTTCAACCCGGGTAATTCTTTATTAGCCAAGAAATCAAGCATTGCCCCTCCTCCAGTAGATATGTGATCCACTTTTTTCTTAATATTAAATTTAGTAATTGCAACACCCGTATCTCCGCCTCCAATAACCTTAAAAGCTTTGTTATTTCTGGCAATAGCTAGAGCAATTTCCTTAGTGCCAAGCTCAAACTCTTTTTTTTCAAAAAACCCCAATGGACCAGCCCAAACAATCATACTTGCCTCAGCTATTATATCAGAGTATATCTTTATTGTCTCAGGACCAATATCATAAATTTCTTCTTCATTTTTAACAACCCCTGGTGCATCAATTTTGTTTAAGGAACCTTCACTATTAGATAGTTTAACATCTATGGGTAAATGAAGTTTAGTTGAAGTTAAGTCAATTGTCTCAATTTCTGAAACAACATCTTCTTTGGGCCATGGCTTGTTAACTGAAATACCTTTAACAACAAGAATCTCGTTAGCAACTTTTCCACCAAGTAGTATGTGATCTGCTTTCTCCAAAAAAGCCTTAATAACTTTTACCTTAGAAGGAACTTTGGCTCCTCCGATTATTACAACCAATGGTTTCCATGGATTATCTTTAACCTTAGATAACACTTTGATTTCTTTTTCAAACAAAAAACCAACACAACTAGGCATTAATAATGGTGTTTTGGCAACTGATGCATGGGCTCGATGAGAAACAGAAAAAGCCTCATTGACATAAATATCGGCCATAGAAGCTAACTTTTGAGCAAAAACATCATCATTTTCTACTTCACCTTCAAAACTTCTAACATTTTCTAGAATAGATACATCGCCGTTAACGATATTATCCTTTACTAAATTAACTTTTCTCTGAAGAATATCTTCTAATAATGGAATAATTAATTTAACACTCTTTTTAATATGAGTAACCAATAATACTCTACCACCTTGATCTAAAACATAATTAATTGTTGGAATTGATTCTCTAATTCTAAAATCATCAGCTATTTCTCCCAAATCATTAAAAGGAACATTAAAATCACATCTAATTAGGGCAACTTTACCTGAGAAATCTATGTCTCTAATTGTCTTTATCATTTCTTTTAATCTTATCTAGAGAATTTTTTAAAACATCTCTTAATTTATTAACCTCAACTGACTTTTTAGGTTTTTCTTCTTGTTTTTTTAAGGAAGAAAAAAGTATTGGCTTTTTTTCTGTCTCTAAAGGTTTTTTCTTACGACAAGTTTTGCAATATATTTCTCTACCTGGTTGAGGCTCAAAAACAACTTTGGTCTTCTTGCCACAAATTGAACAAACTGCATCGTATAATTTCTGAGGTGGATCTTCGTGCTTAGAAGAATTAAACCATTGTTGAATCTTTTTTTCTACTTCTTCTTTTGAATTACCATATTTTTCCCTAGAAACACGAATTATTTTCTCTTTATTGTCTTCATTTTCAATTCCTATTGGTGGGAGCGATTCTGCCGAAAAAGGATTACTAGTAATTCCATCTATCATCAACTTAACATAATAGTTATATTTCGGCAAATTAACCAAATCATTGGCAGTAAACTCAGGACTAAACTCTTTTTCTAAAAACTCAGCATCTGCTGGACCAACTCTAAAAGATATTAATGTGCCAATATTGCCAAAAACAGCATCCCTAACAGTTTCTTCCATTTGAGTAATATATTGATGACCAAGAATTAATGCTAACCGATACTTTCTCGCCTCGGATAGTATTGTTACAAAAGAGCTTGTGGCAAAGTTTTGAAATTCGTCAACGTATAAAAAGAAATCTTTTCTGTCCTCTTCTGGTAGAGAAACTCTAGACATAGCAGCTAACTGAATCTTTGTGATTAATAATGACCCAAGTAACTTTGAATTATCTTCGCCAATTCTTCCTTTAGAAAGATTCATAATGAATATCTTCTCTCCGTTCATAATATCTTGAATATCTATCGTAGACTTTACTTGGCCAACAATGTTTCTAATTAACGGGTTGGATATAAATTGACCTACTTTATTTTGTATTGCCGCCGTGGCTTCTGATTCATATTGTTTACTATACTGAGCATATTCGTTAGTCCAAAAAGCTTTAACTATTGGATCGGTCACTTTATCTACTACTTTCTCTCTAAATTCTGGATCAGCAAACATACGATTAATTCCTAAAAGAGTCGAATTAGGATACTCAAGTAAAGCTAAAACAGTATTATTTAAAATATACTCCATTCTAGCTGACCAAACGTCAGGCCATATTTTTTTGAAAACACCCATCAAGCCAGAAGAAACTAAATAACGATGAGCTGGATCAACACTTTCCATTACATTAAAAGCTATTGGATAGGATAAATCCGCTGGATTAAAATATACAACATCGTTAATTCTCTCAGGTGGAACAAAGCTAAGTATTTTTTCAGCAGCTTCACCATGAGGATCAATAAAACCCATACCGTGCCCAAGACGAATATCTTGTACTGCTTTGTTTTCCATTAAAGATGTTTTTCCTACACCAGTCTTACCAATTATGTAAACATGTCTTCTCCGATCGTCTGTTTTAATTCCAAACTTTTTTCGCTTATTTCTAAATGTTGTTTCTCCAAAAAATATAATACTCATAATTATTCTTCAACCGGCAACTCTAAAGGGGCTTCGCCTTTCTTAGCCTCTACTCTTGGAATCATAGATGCTGGGGTTAAAACCTTAGATGGGAAATGATATATCGTTGCCAATTCTTCAGCATTTAAAACAAATGTACCACCAGGAAGTGGAAAGAAAAAAGGCAACCTTTCAATGTATCTTCTAAATATCAATCTTTTTTTTAAATGAAGCCTTCTCTCAGGAAACCAAAAAGGATCGTACCACTGTTTTCTAACTTTAGGAATTGTTCTCCCGTCAGGAATAGGAGCATTGGCATGTTTGGTATTAAAATTGGTGAAATAACTCATTGGAAGCCTAAGATTAGATTTTACCATAACATCTTTTTTGGCAAGATAAATATACCTAATCCCAACTTCAAAACCAACTTTGTCCATTTTTCTTTCAATTGCGGCAACAGTTTCTTTCTCAACTTCAGTGAGACGCATTTCAGGCGGAAGAAGTCCTTCATCTTTAGTTTCTTGTTTTTTTTCAAAACCAAAGAGGACATCTATTATTTCTCGATATAATGGTTTTGGCTTTGAAGGCATCTTTCGAGACAAAAGCTGGTTTTTTACCTTCTTACCTTCTTCAATCCAAGGAATTTCAGAAAATATTGGTGTAGCTCGAATTTGAACCCAAATTTGCTCCCCTTTCTTTAAAAAACTCATCCCTTCTAACAATGAAGGAATTGGATCTATTCTCTTTTCTTCTTTAGATTCCCGTTCGGTTTCAAAATCATGATATGTTTTGATAGGATAGCAATTTGCTTTGGCAAGTTTAAAATCTGTCCCCCATAAATCCCATTTACTATTAGGTATATCCTGAGGAACTTTTTTGGTATAATCTTCTACTTCAAATATTTCAGCTTCAGGAAACTGAGCATATATATGAGTTTCTACCATACCCAATGCTGAGCTAGGACAACGGATAAGAAAATGAGGAACTCCGTCTATAGCAGCTATTTCAAAAGAATAAGAAAGGAGAGACTGACCATCCCACCATTTTTCTATCCAATTTGGTTCAGCCCATATTTGCCATAAACCAGTAAAAACCAATTCCATTGCTCTCATCGGCTTAAGATTTTCTTTCGGTATCTTAATTTCTAATAATATTGTTTTTTGTTTAGCGTTCCAAAGAGAATTTCTCCACCAAAGCCAGAAGTATGAAAAATGCTTCCATAAAAGAAAAGGCAATGGTAACCACCACCATGCCAAAATGAATTGCCAAACAATAACTAGTCCGGGTTTTGCGGCGATTAAAAGACCATTAATTTGAATTAAGATCTCATCCCAATTAATTTCCATTAAATTTTAAATTATTTCGCTAAATATTTACCATCCGAAGTCCTTTCAAAGTAATCCTTGTTGCACAAATTCTGAATAATAGTATTCTTTTTAACTATTCTTTTCTCTAAAACTCGAGCAGTTATTTCTTCTTTGGTCATTGGCTTACCCTCTATCAAAAGAATCTTTTTAATAACATCTTTAACATCTCCTGGTTCATAACCCCATTCTTTTAGAGCATATATCCCTCGTCCAACCAATACAAATCTTTCATCTTTAATTAGTTCGTTATGAACAGTTTGCTCGCTATGATTACCTAACAATTTTGCAATTTCTCTAAAATGTAAAGCCTTTCCCTTTTTTCTTAATAATAAATATGCCTTATCTTTAGTACCTCGTGGATTAATTTCGGGCCAATTCTTAAAACCAATAACCCCATCTGGAGTTAAATGAATCTTTTTAGAAAGATCTAAATAAGAATTTACTTTTTTGCTCGCCTTAACAGGAGCAATATTTATACAATGCTCAATTTTTATTGGTTTTCTGCTTTCTGATAATATTTGATGTATTCTCTTAATAGTTTCTTGAGCATTATTAAAACTATTTTGGTCAATAGCCCAAAAAGAATAAATATCTTTACTTTCTGAAGATCTATAAAAAGAATTATTAAGCGATAATAAAAATGATATATAATTATAATCCTCTAATTTACCCAAAGACTTAATGTATTCGTCTTCTTTTTTAATTCCCCCAAAAGATATCATCTGCTCTCTAAAAACATCAAAAACAGGTTGATATTCTTCTTCAGCTCCCCTTTGCATTTTTTTAATAGCATCTTGCTCAATTTGACGAACCCTTTCTCTAGTAATACCATAGTCTACACCAATAGCCTCTAATGACTCTTTCTTGCTTTCTTGATTAAGACCAAAACGACGAGATATAATATCCCTTGTTCTGTCGGGCAATTTACTAACAATATTTGTTGAAATTTGTCGGTAATCAAACATAATTATTTTTTATTATTAAACCAAGTTACCAAAAGTGGTCCAGCCAAAAATATTGAAGAATAGGTACCTACAGATATACCCAATATCATAGCAAAAACAAACCAACGAATTGTTTCTCCGCCTAGAACAAATATTGCAATTAAAACAAACAATGTTGTAGCTGATGTGTTAATCGATCTTTCTAACGTTTCATTTAAACTTTTATTAACAATATCAGGAAATACAAGACGAGGGTTTTTAGCAATGTTTTCTCTTATTCGGTCAAAAACAACTACAGTATCGTTAATTGAATAACCAAGCACAGTTAAAAGAGCAACCGCTATCGGAACACTAAACTGTATTCCGTATAAATATCCCATAATTGAAAAAGCCCCTAAAACTATCAAAACATCGTGAAAGAATCCAATCCCAGCTGCAACCATACCGTACTGCCACGATCTTATATTCTTACTCCCCATATTTCTAAAGGTTAACGCAATGTATAATACGATAGCCAGGGATGCTAAAATAATACTAATAACTGATTTATTTTTTAATTCTTCTCCTATGGTTGGACCAATTGATTCAAAGTATTTTTCTGTCGCGCCGCTCAAAGAATCTTTTAACAAAATATATTTATCTTGTGATATATTAGGCATTCTTAGCACAAAACCATTTTCTCCAATTGATTGTATAGTAACATCGTTTAGACCAATACCAGAAAGTGTTGATCTTAATTCAGAAACACTAGGAACATCTTCACTATATTCTATTTCCATCATACTCCCTCCAGTAAATTCTATTCCAAAGTTAACTCCAAAAAACACAAGAGAAAACAAGCTTGCTAAAATTAATATAGAAGAAATTCCATAATATATTCTTTTGTATTTAATAAAATTTATCATTTCTTTTTCCAAAGCCAATTAATTTTCTCAAATCTGGTTCCCTCAAAAGATTTAAGCAAAGACCTTGTTATAACCAAAGCAGCAAACAAACTAACTAATATTCCAATAATCAATGTAAAAGCAAATCCTTGAACAAAACTAGTTCCGACAAAGAAAAGAATAAAAGCAACAATCAATGTTGTAAAGTTTCCATCTCTAATAGAAGGCCAAGTTCTTTCAAATCCAATATCAATACTATCTTTTAATGATTTTCCTAAATCCAACTCTTCTTTCATTCTAGAAAATACTAAAATATTAGCATCTACTGCCATACCAATTGAAAGAATAAATCCAGCTATACCCGATAATGTTAATGTAACTGGTAATAATTTAAATATTACCAATACAAATATAGTGTAGCAAATCAAACTAATAGCCGCTAATAATCCTGGTAATCGATAAAATGCAATAATAAACAAAACTATAGCTAAAAAGCCCCAAAAACCAGCTACCAAAGACTTTTCTAACGATTCCATGCCCATAGTTGGTCCAACGTTTTGATAATTTAAAAGCTCAATCGGAACTGGTAAAGCTCCACTTCTAAGACGAGTTACAATTTGTCTCACAGTATCTAAATCAGCTTCTCCAGTAATAATTGCCTTACCTCCTGATATTTTCTCTTGAATTGTGGGAGCATAAAGATCATCATCTGTAATTTCACCATCTCCATTTGTATCAATAATTGACATACCATCTAAAAATATTGCTAAAGGTTTGCCAATATTTCTCTCGGTAATTTTTTCAAATATTTCACCGCCCTCAGAAGTAAAATCTAATTCAATAATAATATCTCTGGTATTTTGATCAAAAAAATATCTAGCAGTTTTTAAATGCTCTCCGCTAAGCTCAGTTCGCTTCCACTCACTAATATATTCTTGTGGATAAGCCTTTTTGATTAAAATATGACTAGCTTTTATCTCTCCTTCTTCGTTCTCATCTTCATCTTTTTTAATAATATGATACCCAAAATCAGTTTCTACAATTGATTCGTAAATCTCACCAGCGTTTAAACTAAATACAGCCTCATCAAATTCTGAAACCATATCTCCTTTTTTAAAAGACCCAAGAGACCCTCCTTCTTGAGCACTCAAAAAATCATCGGAATATTCTTTAGCAGTCTCTTCAAAATCAGCACCATCTAAAATCATCTGAAAAACTGATTCTGCCTTTTCTAAAGCTTCTTTATTTTTCTCTTCAATAATCTCTAATATCTCAGGTGTTATATCTTCTTCGGTACTAAGCTCCTTAAATTCCAAAAAAGGAGTTTCGCCAATCATTTTAATTGCTTCTACTGGGTCAACAACTCCAGCCAACTCTACTACTAAACGATCTCCTTTTACTTGGACTAATGGTTCAGATACTCCGAAATAATTAATCCTTCTTTCAATCAAATCCCTAAGTCCATTCATTCTATCATTACGCTCACTTTCATCAACATCGCTAAGATCGGCCTGATAAACTAATTGAGTTCCACCTTGCAAATCAAGTCCCAATCTAAAATCAACCTTAGGTATATCAACAAAATTACTGAATGGCATTGGATAAACAAAAGCTCCTAAAGCCAGAGCCATTACGAATATAAGTACGACTGTTATTCTATAGTAATTCATAGTTAATTTATACCATATTCTATATCAAATTTGAATATTTGTCAATTTTTTTATGAATAAATCACTTTATTTAAAAAGTGAATTATACAATAAACCCCGATTGCTATTAAAGCAACAATCAGGATTATTTCAGCAATGTTGGCGTTTCTTTCTATTTCTTCCATATTTTGCCACCTCCAAAGAACTTTAATAAGTAGGAACTGAATTATCAGTTCCTTTTTTTTCACACTCATCTTTTTTTTGATGAGTGTCCCTATTCTTCTCTTCCTGCTTTCTGCAGGAAGAGCCCGCGTACCTATATGCCGTATAGCTACACATACGGTTACTTTACTGCCTTTTAGTATAAATGTCAATACCTTGTATGCGTCCAATACAAGATGAGCATAAATTTCATGCTCATCTTGCGAAAAATATAACAATATCAATGAACGACTCACACATTGTTACTTAATTGATGATTAGAATTATCCAGGATAAAAAAGAAAGGTGTTGTCTTCTTTCATCTGAGAAGAGTAAATTCGGGTCTAGACAAAAAATTGTTTAAAAACTTTAAACACGTACTTTAGAAATATTCTCGCTCACGGGTTTTGTTTTATACGCATTGCTGGATTAAAAAATACTACTTACCACAACACTGTTTGTATTTCTTAGGTCTTCCATCAGGATGTTTGGCTCCACAAGGACAAGGATCATTTCGCCCAACCTTATTAGACTTTCTTGGCACAACAACATTTGATTGTTGTCGCATTTCTGTTCTACCTTTTTCTATTGGACTAGGTGCAAAAGAAACCGATTTAACCTTAAATATTATTTCTACAACTTCTTTTTCCCAAGTATTTATAAGATCCTGAAACATTTTACGGGCTTCATTTTTGTATTCAATCAAAGGATCCTTTTGACCATAAGCTCTAAGTCTAACCGAATCTCTTAGAGATTGAAGATTTTCTAAATGATCAACCCATAAGGAGTCTAACACTCTGAGACAAACAACCTTTTCTAAACTTCTCATATTCTCTAGGCCAATCTCTGTTTCTTTTTTAATATAATCATCTTCTGTATAGCCATAATTAGTAATCAAAGATAACATTGTTTCTTTAAGCGTTCCGTCTTTCTCTTTTTCAATAATATCTAGTCTTTTTTTATAAACAACTTCTCTTTGCTTATTGGAAACATCATCATAATCAAGTAAATGTTTTCTGGCATCAAAATGAAAGCCCTCTATTTTCCCCTGAGCCGATTCAATAATACCCGAAAGCATTTTCGTTTCAATTGGTTGATCTTCGGGCATATTGAGATATCCAGCCAAAGCTTCTATCTTTTCAGCTCCAAATATCCTTAAAAGATCATCTTCTAGAGACAAGAAGAATTGACTTGAGCCCGGATCTCCTTGTCTTCCTGCTCGACCTCGTAATTGATCATCTATTCTTCTGGCTTCGTGTCTTTCTGTTCCAATAATATGTAATCCGCCAACATCAATAACTTTCTGAGGATCTTCTGGTGGATTACCTCCTAAAACAATATCAACGCCCCTTCCCGCCATATTAGTAGCAACAGTTACCGCCTTAAACTTTCCTGCTTGAGCAATAATCTCAGCTTCTTTTTCATGATTCTTAGCGTTAAGTATACGATGAGGGATACCCTCTCTTTCTAAGAGCTTGCTCAATAATTCGTTCTTTTCAATTGATGTTGTTCCTATTAACAGTGGCTGACCTTTCTCGTGCCTTTCTTTTATTTCTCGAACAATAGCCTGATACTTACCAGATTTAGTTCGATAAACTAAGTCTGGCAAATCTTTTCTAATCATTGGCTTGTTAGTTGGAACAGCAATAACTTCTAGTTTGTAAACTTTATCAAACTCTTCGGCTGAAGTAAGAGCAGTTCCCGTCATTCCAGATAGCTTATCGTACATTCTAAAATAGTTTTGAAATGTTATTGAAGCTAATGTTTTTGATTCGGGCTGAATCAAAACACCCTCTTTAGCTTCAATTGCTTGGTGAAGACCACCAGACCACCTTCGGCCAGGCATTTGCCTTCCAGTTGATTCGTCAATAATAATAACCTGATTATCTTTAACGATATAATGGTGATCTTTTTCAAAAAGAGGCCTTTTGGTTGTTGGATTTAATGCCTGAGCTCTTAGAGCTTGCTCTAAATGATGAAGATATTTAATTCCTTTTTCTTCATATATATTTTCTACACCTAATATCTTTTCTAACTCAGCTACACCCTCTTCGGTTACAGTAACAGTTTTTTCTTTTTCAAATACTTCATAGTGTTTTCCGGGCTCAAGCTTAGGTACAATACGAGAAAAACTCCGATACATATCTGAACTCTCAGCGTCAGGTGCAGAAATAATTAATGGAGTTCTAGCTTCATCAATTAAAATGGAATCAACTTCATCAATTATGGCATAATTAAATTCTCTTTGTACTTTAGCTGATAGATCATAAACCATATTATCTTTAAGATAATCAAAACCAAACTCATTATTAGTTCCATATGTAATGTCGGCGCTATAAGCTTCTTTTCTGGTAGATGGTCTTAAGTAATCCTCAACTACCTTAAAACCACCAAGCTCATCTCTTTTAAAATCTTCGGTACTTCCCTCGGCAGAAAAATCAGCATCATAAACAAAAGACTGCATATGATTAATACAAGCAGAAGACAAGCCAAGAAAATTATAAATTTGACCCATCCAAACCAAATCCCTTCTAGCTAAATAGTCATTTACTGTTACTACATGAACTCCCTTTCCACTAAGAGCATTTAAATAGATTGGGAGAGTAGCGGCAAGAGTTTTACCTTCGCCCGTTTTCATCTCAGCAATTTTGCCCTGGTGAAGGACAATACCACCAATAACTTGTGAATCGTAATGTCTTTGACCTAAAACTCTTTTTGAAGCTTCTCTAACAACAGCAAAAGCCTCGGGTAAAATGTTATCCATTGTTTCACCAGAATTCAATCTATCTTTAAACTCTTGAGTTTTTAATTGAAAATCTTCGTCTTTTAAAGATGCTAAACCACTCTCTAAAGAATTAATCGCCTCAACTGTTGGTTGAAGTTTTTGAATATACTTTTCATTTGGATCGCCAAATATTTTATTTAAAAAAGACATGCCGAGATTATAGCACAAAAGAAGCTAAACAACAAACTTTTGTATTAAGTCGTGCAAAATCTAATAAAAGATCATTAACTAAATCATCTTACATTTAACGCTATAATTCACTTATTGGCATAACACTAGAAACAAAATGAATTTTTGGAGAATAGTATTTTAAATTAATCTTTGATTTTTTAATACTTATTTTATCAAGGTTAATTTTCTTAGATCCAAAAGAGAAAGCATATTCACTAAAAGGAAAACATTCAATAAATGCTCTGTGTGTTTTAAAATAATTAAATGTTTTAGACAAATCTCTCCTTACTTTCTTTGAAAAAGGTTCATTTAGAGAACCACTTTGAAAACCACTAACACCATCGTCTTTTAGGGCATTTGAAACATCTTGATAAAACTTTTTGTTCCAACAAAATTTAGCTACTGGAGTTGGATCTGTTAAGTCTACAATAATAATATCAAAATGTTTTTTATATTGCTTGATAAATGATAATACATCTTCATTAAAAACTTTGACTCTTTTATCACTAAAAGCACCTTGAATTTGTTTAGCAAAATATTTTTTAGATACCTGAATAACTTCTTTATCAATATCTACCAAAACAACTTCATCAACTCTGTGTTTTAAAACCTCTCTTAGCGCCATTCCATCTCCCCCACCAATAATTAATACTTTCTTAGGATTTGGATGATAAAACATAGCTGGATGAACTAACATCTCATGATAGACAAATTCATTTTTAACTGATAACTGAACTATTCCGTCTAAAACAAGAACTCTACCAAAATCTTGTGTGTCAAAAACTTCAATCTTTTGAAATTTACTCTGACTCGAGAATAATTCTTTTTTAATTTCAAATCCCCAAGTTGAATAACTAGATTCTACATCTAAAAAATCTTCAAAAAACCATTTCTTGCCAAGAAAATTCTTTTTCATATTATTCTACCCCCCTCTTAATTTCTAAAACTTGAACACTCTTAGGTTTTAAAATCTTTTTAAAATGATTAAGTGCTTCATATGGCTCAGAGTATTCTCCACAAGTAAATATATCTAAAGCAAGATATTTCATCTCAGGCCAAGTATGAAAAGTAATATGGGATTCAGCAAGCACAACAACCCCAGTCATTCCTTGGGGTAAAAACTTATGAACATATACTTTTAATGGCTTAACTTTAGCTAATACCGCTGCCTCTAATAATATTTGCTCAAACTTTTTGGGGTCTTTAATATTTAGCACACCCCAAAACTCAGCAATAATATGAACTCCTGCACTTTGAGAGTTGTTTTTAGTCGGGATCCATTTACAGGACCTCTTTGTTTTATTGACCATAGTCAAATACTAGTTGCTTACCTTGCACAATGGGCTAATTTAGATCATTGCACAAAGCCATCCTCGCTACTAAAAAGTAACGGAACTTCTTCTACTCTACTAATATTTAGTAAAGCTAAAAAACAAAGAGTTAAAAAAAAGCAACCAGCGATTAATTTGTAAATAGCAATAAGCTCCTCTTAACACGAAAACTTAATTTTGTCTAGCGTCCCTCTTCTCTCACCCTTTCCCCTTCATCTTTATGAGCTGCTGAATCAAAGTTTAAAAGCCTCTTAAATTTCCTTGCCGCTCTTTTCTTCAAGCTATCAGGTTTTTCTTTAGTATTAACTAATTGTTTAATGGTAATATCTTTAACTTCGTCTATCGCACTATATAAATCTCCAGAAATAGCTCGAGCGATAATATCATTATTTTTGCCTGGAATTGATATTATTACCTTACAAAAAAACAGTCCTTTTTTAGAACCAGTAGATTCTGTTCCAATTTCCCAAATTACTTCAATTCTATCTTTTCTAGATTCTATTGGATTTTCTTGGACATCTTCTTCATTTAAAAAACTAGTAAGCGGTCTCTCCAGAGAATTCATTTTTTTCTCTATATATAATTTAATTGCTTCGGTAACTTCAATGTTTGGTGACTTAATAATTGTATTCATATATTTTTTTTAATTTTAACTAAATACATTCTAGCAAATAATTTAAAAAAGAAAAGCCTTGTACTCTCGCACAAAGCTTTTCTAAAAAAACTATTTCTTTTTCTTAGCAACTTTCTTGACAGGTTTAGTAACCTTCTTTGCTGCCTTCTTAACAGACTTTTTTGTTGCAGTTTTTTTCTTTACAGGCATTTTTTTATAATCTAAAAACTTTCTAAAAAGTTTTAAAATTTTTTAAAAACCCGGGAAGCAAATAGCCGACCATTATTTGCAAAAATTAATATCAAGGTACTTAACTAATTCCATTATCTTAGTTTTATTCTTTTTTGTCAATAGTTTAGAAGCCTAAAAAAATAATTTCTTCTTTTATTTCAATTTTAAATTTTTGTTTTACCTTTTTTTTAGCAATATCTATTATGTCTAAAACATCTTTTGATGTGGCAGACCCGTTGTTAATAATAAAATTAGCATGATTAGGTGCCACCATCGCATTGCCTACTTTTAATCCTTTTAATTTTACCGAATCTAGCAATATTCCTGTAGCAATAGTGTTATTAAAAACAAATTTACCTAACTCGGGAAAATTATTTAAGAATTCTTTCTCTTCCTTTTGGTTTTTAAATTGATAATTTTTAAAAACACTACCAGCCGAAAAACCAACAACTTGTTTTTTTCTTCTCAAATCTAGACATTTTTTAATTTCTGCCTTTATCTTTGTTGAGTCGCTTTTTTTAAATTTTAATTTTGCTCTCAAAATTATTAAATATGGATTCTTTTTGAAAAAGCTTTCTCGATAACCAAATTTACATTCTTTGTTTTTGTATCTCTCAATCTTTTTTGTTTTAATATTTAGCACATCCACCCAAATAACATTGTCAACCATAGATTTTCCAAAACAACCAGCATTACCATAAATTGAACCACCCACTGTTGCTGGTATTCCACTGGCCCATTCAATACCACTAAGATTGTTTTTAGTACAAAAAACTATTAGATCCGACAAAAATACTCCAGCATCAACTATTACGCAATTATTAGCAAGAATCATTTCTCCGCCAACAATTCTAATCACTAATCCAGGATAATCATCACTATTAATTAAAACATTGCTTCCATTACCTAAAACAAAAAATGGAATATTGTTTTTCTCAGCGTAATTAATTGCTTCTTTAATTTCTTTAATATTATTTGCATTGACAAAATACTTGGCTCGCCCACCAATTTTAAATGTAGTGTATTTTTTTAAACAAATATTTTTTTTGATCATTTTAAGATTTAACAATTAAACATTGGGATCCCGACAATTCTATTATTGGCTCAGGTTTATCTTCAAAAAATTCGTCAAATGCTTTTTTAACTCCCGGTGTAGAAATATAGTCGTGGGAAATAATAATGCCACCTCTAGACATTCTCGGATAAAAGAATTCTATAGAATCTTTAGTTCCCTCATACAAATCAACATCTAAATTTACAAAAGAAAACTTCTTGTCTTTAATATTATCAGCCGTCTTAGGAAAAAGACCTTTGGTGATAAAAACTCCAGAATAATCTTTTAAATAGTTTTTTACATAATCTAGCGAAGACCTAAACTCTCCTACCTGAAAATGAATATTATTATCTTTGTCTGATAATTCTGGTAAACCATTAAATGTATCAAATAAATAAATTTTTTTGTTTTCTTTTCTGGCTTCGCATATTATTTTAGCTGAACCACCCATATATGTTCCTACTTCAACAATATCACCTGCTATCTTGCTTGTGGCTTTTACTGCCATAAATAATTGATAGGCTTCGTTGTCTCCCAAAAGCATCTCGCTCTCACTTTTTATCTTTTTTACTAACTCTAATACTTTTAGTCTTTCAGGATTATTGTAATAAACCAGATAGCCAGAATTAGTAGATACAATCATATAACCTAAAACATCGTTAGTAATCTTTTGAATCGGAGCAAAAGAAAATACCTTTTTGTAAACTTTTTTTAGTATTTTAATTGGCATATTCTACAAAAATATCTTTCCATTCTGAATTAATTTCTATTGCTTCCTCAACTTTCTTTTGAGCCAAATCCTTATCCGCTAAAACTATTTCGGCAGTTCTGATTAATTTTTCATGAGATGATAAAAATCTTGGCTCTAAGTCTACTGCGGTTTGTAGAGAATCAAACGCCTCTAGAAAATATTTATCAGAATTATCAAAATCTAGAGATAGATAATATATCTTACCAATGTTTATCTTTGCTTGAGCAACCTCCCAATAACCTTGAACATTTTTAGGGCTCTCAGCTACTCCCATTTCGGCAACTTCTAATGCTCTGGAAATTGTCTTCATAGCTTGCTCTCTGTTTTCCTCACTATTATCGGCTATCAATTGTTCTAAGTGATAATAATCAAAATAGTGGTTATATAACTTAGATAATGTCCAATAATCCTTAAATCTAACAGAATCTTTCTCTAGTATTTGTTCTAATTTTTCAATCAAATACTCCATTTTTTGAATATCAAAAGCCATTTGTTTTGCTCTTAACTCTTCATCTTCTATTTCTAATATTGTTTCTTTATTAACCAAAGATATTACTCTCTCGGTGATAGACAATAATGTATTTTCTCTACCCATTGGGATACTCACAGCAGTTTCAAAATAGTCCAGCGTATCTTCAAAGTCTATTGGTGCAGACAATGACATTGACCCATAACGATTAACATTATATGGCTTGGCAACAAAAGTAATAAAAGAGAAAGCAAACACTATTGTGATTATTAGCAAAACAAAAAGGTTAACTTCTTTAGGGCTATCAGTTATTAGTTCTTCTTTTTTAGTTATAGAAGATATAAAAGCCAAGGCTAAAAATACAAGCATATAGCTAGCTATCATATCAAACACAGTAAGATTCTGAATAAAATGAGCAACAAACAAAGATGTAAACACTGCCGGCAGAATAATATCGCCATCACCTCTCAAATATCTTCTCCACAAAGCATATATTGATATTACAAACATCGCAAAGAACGCTATTGTTCCTACTAAACCAAATGCAACCAAAGAGTCAAAAACAACATTGTGAGCTCGATCAAACCAAACCTCAGCTCCATATTCTTGAAGTAATAGCTTTGGTTCAAAGTGTCTTTCAAAGGGGACACGATAGTTTTCAATTCCCCAACCTAATATTGGCCTCTCTTTAAAAGATTGCCAAGATATATCCCAAACAGTAAAACGAGGCTTCATTCCACGCAAATCAAGTATCTTTTCTCTAACTGGATTGCCATCAATAAAAGCAGAAACCCCAATTACAATTGCTGATAAAAAACCTAGAACTAAAATAGCCCGGCACCCACCCTTAACATATTTGTTATCGTTAAATGCATAATAAAGCAGAGCGAATAAAATCATCCCAGCTACAAAAGCTCCTTTCATAGCTCTTCCGCCTGGATTAGTTAATATTCCCAAAGCAATTACTGCAAAATTAATTAAGAAAAAGTATTGAGCGGGTTTAATTGATTTCAATAACCCATAAAAAGCAAAAAATGCTGCTATTAATAAATAGCTGCCCATAAAAGAAGTGTTGCCTAGCATAGAGCCGTTCTTGTAATAACTAGGCAAATCTAGAAAATAAACATCAGCTATGCTTATTGCCGCGACTATTGAGGCAACAACAGATATACCAGCAAAGACATTCATCCACTCATTGTGTGTTTTAATAAAAGAAGAAAGCACCAAGAAAAAAGCAAATATATGTAAATGCATCAACAAGCCCATTGATCTTTCATAGTTAGACCAAAAGCTAAATTCAAAATCTACTCCTAATATTGCACTTACAAAAACTATTACAATAAATGCCAGAACCGACAAAGTTATAGCATCTTTTGTGGGGCGATATTTTTTATCAAAAATAGCTAGAGCAAGCCAAGCAAAGAATATTACTTGAACTACTCCCATAAAAAACAATGCCCTTGGACCCATAAAAGGGTACATCATTTTTAAATTAACCGCTAATGGCACAAGAAGGGATAAAAATATACCTATCCGAACAGTATATTGCAATAAATTGTTTATTATACTTTTGTCTCCGTAAGTTTTTTTCATCTTTTCATATTATAAAAAATAATACCGAAATACTCGTGCATCGCCAAGTCAGAGTTTCTTAAATTCTTAGAATTTGGAATATAGCTTAAGATACCATATTCTCCTACACTTTTAAAGTCTATTGGAGCTGGAATTGGATTTGCTCCAAGTTTTTCAAACTCTAACATGGCTCGTTTCATATGGTAAGCCGATGTAACTAAGAAAAAATGTTCATCTCCAACAATATCGTAAATGTTTTTAACATTTTCTTTAGTATTTCTAGAGTTTCCCTCAATGATAATATTGTCTTTTGGAACTCCCCTATTGATAAAAAAGTTTCTAACTGCTAGAGCTTCCCCACTATTAGGGTTTTGTGAGTCTGTTCCGGATATAATAATCTGAGTAGTATGATCTGTTAAATGGGCAATTCTTAAAACTTCGCTAGAGCGCAACACATCGCTCTCCCGACCACCCAATAACAAAGCAATCTTATCTGCTTTTTGAATATCACTCACAGTACTATACTCTTGCTCCAATGGTTTTAACAATAAATCTACAGTTGGAGTTATTGAAAAGATATAGTATAGGGCCAAACCTATTATTAATAATATTCTACCAAGCTTATATTTTTTAGAACTAAAAACAAAAACAATCCCAATTAAAATTATAATAGGAATAAAGACGCTTGGTAATATAATTTGCTGTAATATCATTGACTAATATTAGCAAATTTATCTTCAAATGTCATTACTTTAGTGATTCTAATCTTTCCACTTCGAAAGATTATTTAATATAATATCTTTAATATTGGGCGATACTCTTGAAACAAAGTCTTGATCAGATATGAATGCCCTTAAGTCATATTCTATACTTTTACTATCGGCATTGTTAACTTTTTTTAATAAAATGCTCTTGAGCTCTTCTTTGGTTTCTACGCCCTCAATACAATCAAG
>ENA-UPXM01002970-UPXM01002970.1-activated-sludge-metagenome-genome-assembly--contig:-NODE-2970-length-19193-cov-6.162295_pt1 | contig 19193 bp, 13 predicted proteins | sample MGYA00238178_ERZ772708 | MGnify/ENA primary metagenome ERZ772708 (study PRJEB29002, sample SAMN05720212) | activated sludge metagenome | isolation source: anaerobic digester from wastewater... | reverse complement strand
CCCCGTAACTGATCTCATAATCGGCGCCTTCGGTCATATCGTAACTTGAAAGAACCATTCCGGTAATCTTGTCGCGAACCTCAACGCGAATTTTCTCGCTCCCTTCCACGATATTACGCTGACGCGTGTAATAAAGAGATCCGCCGGTGGCATAAAACTCATTATGATCGGCCTGTTTTCCTGATTCGGTCCAAAAAAGTTTAAATCCCCGTTTCGGGTCGCCGTAAACGGTGCTCGCCACCGTGTCAAAACTGATTTGCAATCCCGAAAGCGTCCGGTTGTAAGAGGCAAGTTCCGTATCCGTAAATCCGGTTTTGAAACTTCCCCATTTCAAAAAGGACTTGTCCATCTCCACAAGGACAAAGAGTCTCTGGGCGGTGTCCTGGGCCTCATAGTCACGCGATGAACCATCACCGTAAATCGGATAATATTCATCTGGATCAAGATTGGTAAAAAGCGCCGAACGACGGTCCGACGTATCATAGTGGGATTTTATGAGAAATTTCCCCTTAAGCTTGGCCTTGAGGTAATACGAAAAACGGCCTTCTTCCGTGAACCCGTCGCGATAAGCATCGGTATCCGCCGCCTCCATGGCGCCCTTTGAAAAATTGACCCCGAGCTGTTCTTCACCAAGCGCCACCATAAAAAAAGTGCTGTCCTTAACCTGAACTTTTTCCTGATAGCTCGTGCTTTCCCCTTCCGCGCTCGTGGCAGAAATCGTAAACTCCCGCTCACCCGGTTCAACATAAAACTCTTTCTGGAACATGCCCGTTTCGGGATCCACGCTCACCGGAATTTCGTTGATTTTGATTTCGTAATCGGGTTTGGTCTTTCCCTGGATCCGGACGGTCGGTTTCGCAATCAACGGAATACTGCGTTTCCCGTCTTTAAACAAGTTAAAATCACCTACCGAGGGGATTTCCGTCTGGTAATTTTTCTTCGTTCTTTCATCAAGCTTATTATAGACCTCAAAGAATTTGAGCGGCGTCCAGTCCTCCCGATTCTTGGAATCGCGGATCTTTAACTGGTAGGAATAAATCCCGGGCTTGATCATGAGTCCGTTTTCAGTCTTTCCGTTCCATGTCATTTCGGGAGGCGGCTGTCCCACACCAAACCCTTTCCAGACCGGCACCCCCATCTCATCACGAATTTCAAGAGTCCACTTCTTGGCGAAACCGGCATAATTGCTGTCGAATTTGAACAAGGGTTCTTTCTCAAGCAACCCGACTCCCAGTTTCAAAACCGAAGGTTCCATCGCGATATCAAGATTGGGACGCGAAATATCAGCCCCCTGGGTAATCATCACCATGAGGTCATCCCTGAATGTTTCAGGAATTCCCGAGGGCGGGAGAAGAACCGCAAAATTCGCTTTCCCCATAATGCCCGGCGTAATCTTGACAAGATAGGTTTCTTCCGTAACAAATTTTGTCCCTTCGGGAAGCGTGTGCCCGTCAATTTTTACGAGATGCCTGCCCGGAGAAACACCTGGAATATGGTAGCGGCCAAATTCATCCGTCACAATCTTGATGCCTTCTTCCGTGTAAAGAGTTACCCACGGCACCCCCTGCTCACCGCACTGCTGCACTCCATCCTGGTTCAAATCGTTGAAAACTTTTCCGATAATGGTGCCCTCATCAAAGATCGGGTCCCCCCGGATCGTAAATTGAACGCGCGCGGTTTCCGACAAGGCGCCACCGCCTCCTTCAACCGTAACTTCCAGAGAATAGGTTTTCCCCAACTGCACCCCACTCGTCACTAATGTCGCGAAAGTAACATCATAAGTTTCGCCCGGAGTAATGGTCCCCAGAGGAATGATGAGGGATCCTTCCTGACCCGCGACTTTCTGGCCGTTCACCCGTATTGAATCCTGCGCATGATCAAAACCATTGGGAAGTTTGATACGCATATTTGAATTAGCAAACGTATTCCCCGACGCATTATTGAAATGGGCATTAATTCCAATCGCATCTCCTTTTTTCACGTTGCGCTTCGATGCCGACACCGATAGTTTCGCGGGGTTCACTTCCGCGTTCGCGTCAGCAAATACGGTTTGCCCAATAGCTGGGCCACCGGGCCCCCACAAGCGATGAAAAACAAACGCCACTCGTCCGGTGCCTTCCGGGGCAATAGCGCTCACCTGAAAGGGCTTAAATCCTCCCGCAGCAGATAGGTTGTTCACACATGTGGTGGGAGTGCAAGGAGCCGGATTAGGAACAGTTAGAATCGTTGTGTCCGACCCATCCGGATTTACTTTTTTAAATTCGATCTTCATTTGATGAGCGGCTTTGGTATTGTCAACATCCGACATGGCCATAGCACTAAACGTGACCAGCGCACCTGGTTTCACGTTGTCCTTCGTCTGGAAAGTAAAAGCCCCGCTATTTCCGTCGAGTCGCAAACCATATTGACCGTTCGGCGGCGCCGAAAAACCTGCCGGGTAACCGGGCGTTCCGAATTGTACCCTTGTAGCGCCTTGCGTATTGTCCCAATTACCATCGGTTCCACTGCCAAGAGGTTGGCTGAAATCGCCGTTCCCAAGGACATTTGCGAAAGCGAACGGAACATTGAAACTCACAAGACAGACGAGAAAACAAACGAGCGGAAGGAGAGTCCTTTTTTTCCAGACGCTTTTTTGTTTTTCAAGGGATCGAATGTTCATAAAATTCATCATGACTCGGATTAAAACCGCCTATGAGAGAATTTAACGCCGAACCGAAGATCATAACGCACCGCCTCCGGCGCCTCGCCATCCTGTTTCGCGTTCTGGACTTTTCCGATCGCGAGCCATTCCCCAAAAATAGCCAACTTGGAAAGCCATTCATCCTCTTTCCAGCGATAAGCCCTGAACGGCATCCAGCGAATTCCCGGGGCGAGAAAGTACCGATTCTGATAGGGAAATGAAAACTCGCAATTATTCACGTGCTCGAAACGAAGGTAAGGCATGAGAACGATTTCATCGTTAATCGGGTTATGAGGGAGCGGGATCCCGGGAAGCTTGATGCCCATGATGACTGAAGAATTCAAAATATAAGCGTTAAAATCATCTTCGGATCCAAAATTGGTTTTCTCCCAACGATAATCTCCGAAGTATTCTCCCCAGACATACTGCCGCAGATAATCCGCGAAACGTTCGGGTTTCCCTTCCGCGAGCGAAGGAAGGTCCGTGCCCCACTCATAAAAAATCTGAACACCGGCGATCAGATCATAGTCCTTCGCGTTTTCAATCTGGTCCTTGATGTTATAGCGATTGCCATACTTGATGTAAAATTTGTAATTACGGATCCACTCAAGGACCGGAATGTCCCACCCAAAGGGGCGAAAATTATAAAGCCACGGGTTCCTCAAAAGCGGGTACCACTGTAAACCAGCAAAAAGGTCAAAATGGCTTTTGTAATCGGCTCCCACCGCTTCAATGCTCGTCGTTTCTTCCACGAAGGGCTCAATCGTATTTAACGGAAAACGAAATCCTTTGAAGACAAGACGGTTCGACCAGTACCCCACCTGACTGTTAAAATTCCTGTTTTCAAGATTGGTCATGCGATAAGTCGTTTCCCCGAACGACTGCCAGAGAAGTGGCTCGCCCGCCCCTTCTCCCTGAAAAGGTCCCCACATTTTTTCTCCAATATCAAGCTGATCCGTGAACTTGAGGATCAACTCCTCCTCTTTCTTGAATTGGGCCTGGGTCTTGACGGTTTCCGGTTGTTCGGGCGCGACAAATACGGGAACTTCACGAACGCTTGCCCCAAAATCGCCCCCTTGTGATTCAATTAAAGACTTGATCCTGGAAACCTCGGCTGTCGCCTGTTCTGCCGAAGGGAAAGCCTTGTCTCCTACCCAGAACATGTCCGTCGCTTGTCCATCCACAAGAGGGATCGTAAGCTTCCGGACCTCAACACCATTGAAATTCGCAACCTGGAGATTTTGTTTAATGTAATCGTCAATCGCCTTGGGATCTTTTAACCCGGGGAGAAAGCGGGACCGAAAGGCATTGTCTCCGAAATCCGTCACGATTGAGTACTCCGAATTCTGAGGGCGGGAATGCGTCTTAACGATCGGGAACCCTCTGATTTCAGTGATCTTCTGATCAAGTTTTTGACCCGAGGGCATGTAGAAATTCTGGGCAAATAAATTAGGCTTGGGAGCAGCTTCGGCGGAATCAGCCTCAGGGATAAGGATGCTGGCGGTAGCAACTGGGGAAGAGTGACACAGGATAATCACACACGCCAAAAAGGAGGTTATTATATTTTTAAGTTTCATTAAAAATTTTTAGCTTTCGATTTCTGGCTTTTACAAACCTTTTTTGATAAACAAAACCGCAAGGCAATTTACGGCATCCCGAGAACTTGGCGCATATGATAAAGACCTGCCCGCTTTTTCGCAAGGAATTTCGCAGCCAGAAGAGCGCCTTTCGCAAAAGGTTCGCGGGATGACGCCTTATGGACGAGCTCAACTCTTTCCCCATCTCCCAAAAAAGACACCGTATGTTCCCCCACGACATCTCCACCCCGAAGGGCAAAAACACCGATTTTTCCCTGCTGCCGGAACCCCGTTTCTCCCTGCCTTCCGTACACCACATCCTTCCGGTTGTCCACACCTCTGGAATCGGCCAGAATCTCCAGGAGCTTAAGCGCCGTGCCGCTGGGAGCATCCTTCTTCATCCTGTGGTGAACCTCGGTAATTTCAAGATCATAGCTTGAATCAAGACTGGAGCCGGCCATCGCCGCCAGGTTGAAAAGAAGGTTGACCCCAACGCTCATGTTCGGAGATTGAAGAACAGGAATTTTTTTAGAGGCAGAGACAATCTTTTTCATGAGAGCGGGAGAAATGGCGGTGGTGCCAATTACGATGGCTGTATTTGCCGCCACGCAGGCCTTAAGGTTTTCCGGCAGGGCAGAAAAATGAGTGAAATCGATCAGAACATCAGCCCACTTCACCACGGGAAAAGGGTCTTGCTCAATCTTGGCATTCAAAAGATCGCACCCTATGACGGGGCCGATGTCCATTCCAAGCGTCGCGTGTCCCCGCTGCTCGATACCGCCCGTAATCTTGAACGCCTTGTCTCTCGCCGCCAGTTGAAGAATCATCTTTCCCATTCTTCCAGCCGCTCCAGCCACCGCAAGTTTAACCATGGGTTTTAATCTCCTCTATTTTCCGGGAATCCCAAGTTGCTTGAGAACCTCTAAAAGTTTTTTCTCGTTCTCCGGTCGCATTTCACAAAGTGGCAAGCGGAGTTCCGGTTTCAGCTTCCCCATCCATCCAAGCGCTGTTTTGACAGGGATCGGATTCGTTTCAATAAAGGCAACTTTCGAAAACGGGTAATGCCTTCTGTGAAGCTCCGCCGCCTGCGTCATCTTTCCGTCGAGAGCGGCCCAAACCATGTCATGGACAAGTCCAGGGACAACGTTCGCCGTCACGGAAATGACGCCTTGGGCGCCAATGGCTATCAGTGGATACGTTAGGGAATCTTCCCCCGAAATAACTGCTATGTCACAAAGTTGCATGATCTTATCGGCCTGATCCATGCTTCCGCTCGCCTCTTTAATCGCCACAATTGTGTCAATTTTTGAAAGGCGCGCGACGGTTTCCGGTGCGATAGACACACCCGTTCGCCCGGGAACATTGTAAAGGACGATCGGAATGTCCACCCGAGAAGCAAGAAATTCGTAATGCCGATAAAGCCCTTCCTGGGTGGGCCTGTTATAGTATGGTGTGACTATCAGCGCGGCCGAGGCTCCGATCTTTCTGGCATGGCGGACAAGTCCCAGGGCCTCAGCCGTATTGTTGGACCCACAACCGGCAATCACAGGCACGCGACCATCCACGTAATCGACCACAAAACTCAACGTATCACGATGCTCCTCGTGTGACAGCGTGGCCGACTCCCCGGTCGTACCACAAGGCACGAGAACATCCGTTCCTGACTTGATCTGAAAATCAATCAGACCCTTCATCGCCTTCCGGTCAACCTTGCCGTTCCGAAACGGGGTGACTAAAGCGACCATTGAACCTCTTAAGTCGGGGTTTTTCTTGCTCATAAAAAGTATTCTCCTTTGTAAACGAATCTGGCCTTGCCTTGTAAAAAAGTTTTCTGGATCTCGCCGTTTTTTAATTCCATGTCAATCGTGAGGAGTTCGCCGCCCCGCGTCCGCGCCGTAACGGGCGCCTTCACATAGCCTTTCAGAACACTTATAACCGCCGAGGCGGTCGACCCGGTACCACAGGCAAGAGTCTCGTTTTCCACTCCACGCTCATAGGTTCGAACCATTATTTCTTTCGCGTTTTTTATTTCAACAAAATTGACGTTCGTACCCGCGGGCTTGAACCGTTTGTGACACCGCATGGCACGCCCGATACCCACCACGTCTAGTTTGGAGATTCCCTCAACAAAAACTACCGCATGCGGCACTCCGGTATCAAGAAAAGAATAATGGATTTGACGGCCGAGGACATCCACCGTTCCATTCATTTCAAAAATCTTCGGTTTGACCAGTTGAACTCTCACCACGCCGCCCGTTCTGACATTAGCTTCAATCAACCCGGAGCCGGATTCAAATTTCATGGCCGGAGGTCTCTTCATGATCTCCCGCGCGTAAAGGGCAATACAGCGAAATCCGTTCCCACACGCCGCCGCCTCGGACCCGTCAGAATTGATAATTCTCATTTTGAAATCCGCCCGGGAGGAACCTTCAAAAAGCAGTACGCCATCAGCGCCGGCCCCCTGATGCAGCGCGCAAATCTCACGCGTAAAAGCGGACACATTCCGTACCGCCTTGCGTCGATTGTCGACCACCACAAAATCATTACCCGAGGCTACCATCTTGTAAAAAGGTATCGAATTCGGCACGCATAACTCCTTATCATTCCGCTAGTTAGAAGAGGGCGTATTGTATCAAAGAACCGGGAAACGGGGAACGGGAAACATCAACGGATCAACGACCTCTCGGGATCGGCAAGAATTCATTTCTCCGTCTTTGAGGCGGGAGATTTTCTTTACCAATTCAGAACTGTAAAGAAGGGAATAAATCGCATCCTGCTTGTCAGAGTTTTTTATCAGACGCTAAAGACAGGGATATCAAATGTCGCCACAAGATCCGGTCCCTTTGCTTTCAAGCGGAAAGAAAGCTCCCACACGATATCACCGTCTCCCAAACGTTCCACCAACGCCGAAGGAAGATCAGCAGGGACCTGGTATCGGACCGCAGGAATTTGATTTTCTAGAAGTCTTCAAAGATATGGGCTCAGGCATTATCTTCAGACGAGGATGACACGGGCAGGTTCAAAACCGTTAAAGTTGGGAACGGCGCTCGCGGAGGAATAAGCGCCGATATTTTTGACATAAACCACATCACCCACAAAGAGTTCGGGAACTTCTTCGTTGGAGGAAAGAATATCGAGTGAGTCACAAGTGGGACCCGCGAATACACTCATGTATTTTTGTCCGCGCCGCAAAGTTTTAAACTCATATTTGCAGTGATCAAACATCATCCCTGAAAAGTCCTGGTAAACCCCATCATTTAAATAATAGAAATTTTTATGATCCCTGAAAGCCTTGCCGACAACCTGGGTCACCAGCACCCCTGCCGGCCCCACAAAAAAACGCCCCGGCTCCGCCATAAATTGAGTCGATTTTGGAAAAAGCTCCTTCATCTGTCTGCGAATTTGACCCGCCATGCGCTCAAAGTTGATGCCAATCTCGTTATCAAAATGCTGAATGGGAAATCCTCCGCCGATATCCACAATCGAAAGCGGTATGCCACTTTCCTTCGATTCTTTAAAAATTCCCGCCGTAAGTTCGAGCGCTTGCAGATAATTTTCAACATTGGTGGACTGCGACCCTACGTGGAAACTCACCCCTTTAGGAACGAGGCCAAGCCCCTTCGCTTTTCTCAACAGATAAAAGCCCTGGTCGGGGTCAGCTCCAAACTTGAGCGATAGTTGGACCACGCTACCTCGGTTCGCCACCCGGATACGAAGGATCACATGCGCTCCGGGATAATTTTCCGCTATTTTATAAAGCTCGGCCTCATTATCAAAGGTCATCAGCCGGACACGACGTTTCCGCGCCGTGACAAGATCTTCTTTGGATTTGATCGTGTTCGCGAAAATAATATGTCTTGGCTTTGCGCCCTGTTTTAAAACCAGTTTCATTTCCGCGGCGCTCGCCACGTCAAAACAAGTCCCGAGCTTCGCGAAAAATTTGACAATCCTCGGGTGCGGATTCGCCTTAATGGCGTAATACGGAGTCACTTGGGGAAAAGCTTTCTGGAAACGAGACAATTGCTTTTCAAGAACACTTTTCCGGATAATCATGAACGGAGTCTTGTGTTTCTTGAGCATTTGCCGAATCAAATTCTCCACTCCGGACAACTCGGCGGGTTTGACCGGCTTGTTTAAAAGGGGCGCATGTTCGTTCAATGGAATCGGTTGCTTCATTCTCATCTAAACTCTTTCGTCCACAAGAAAAGAATTAAACTGCCAAAGATCGGATCCCCTGGGGGCTTTGGCTTTAAACTTGAGATATTTGTGGTTAAGGTTCTTGAGCGGCGTCCAGTCCGAAGGGATCGACACAAAAGGCGCGACGTAAGGCGTCGCGAACTTCAGGATGGCTTCATGGTCAATGTCATCCGGAAGCAAAAACCCTTCCCGTGGATTTTGGATCATCCAGAGCGCGGCCGCCACAACTGATGCCGCGACCTGCAAGGTCGTCGCCTGCTGGTGGGGAACCAATTTCCGGGCCGTGTGGATATCAAGGAGCGAACCGCACCACCAGGATTTGAAGTCATGCCCCATTAAAAGAACTCCCAGCTCGTCCCGTCCGTCAATAATATCATCGGACAGGATCCGTTGTTTTTCCTGCATCTTGTACTGCCGCATCCTGAGTTCATGAAGCGATAGAAGGGCGGAATCCGACGGGCAATAAGCGTAGTGAACTGTCGGGCGATAAACAGCTTTCCCGTTTTTCCAGACCGTCAGGCGATCCGAAATACTGAACGCCTCGCCATGACGAATAACCATCCCGTTGATCTCCCCGCAAGGCACCCAGGAACGGACAAACGTGTTCATCCCGAGCGTCCCCAGACAAATCTGGTTTTTGGGACCCGTCTTGTGCGCATAGCCGTCTTTGGGAAGTTTCCTCTCGTGAGTTCCCCAACCCATCTCTGCCGGAGCAACTCCTTCTTCATAAAACCCTTCGATCGACCAGGTGTTCACAAACTCGTTCACCCGTTTCGGGACATCGGTCACCTGCGTATCACGCTCGCTGATATGGATGACCTTGACCCCCGTTATCTGCGCGAGTTTCGCAAAGTTTTTTTCCGCGATAAACCGCTCAAGATTTTTCACTCGAGAATCCCGCGGCTTCTCCCGAATAATTTTTCTCGCGATATCAATCAACGCCTTTTTCGTGAAATGCGACACGAGCCCAGGGTTTGCCCCGTGGTCCACAATCGCCGTGGAGCCTTTTTCACTGCCCCATTTTCTCGCGATCTGTTTCCGGAGAATCATTTGACGAGCATACAGGGTATACTTCGTCGGGTCGGTCCGTTTGTCATCACGGTAGGGATCCCACTCTTCTACCGAGGTGTTCACGTAAAGCACCTGATTCGTCCGACACCAATCCAGGATCTCCCAGCATCCGATATTCCAGCCAAGATCGATGATCATGTCCCCCGAACCCACATATCGCGCGAGGAGCGTTTTGTAATTCGCTTCAGTCACTCTGTCAAAAACGTATCGCACACCCTTTTTAAGGGCATCTTTCACCCGCGTGCGGTTGTCGACAAAATCCATGATCGTGATTTTTTTTGCCGGCATGTCAAAGTGACGAAGGATCAGCGGAACGGCGCACTGAGACACGCCTCCGCACCCAATGATGAGAACTTTCCCGCCAAATGGCACACGAGTTTTAGGGATGCGCGCCGAAGCTTTCGGATAACGAAACAATGTTTCCATTTTTTCCCTCTGATTTTCGCGGTTGAGCAAAAAGGACAGTCCCTTATATGTGAATAAAGACTGTTCTCAGTTTGTGATTCAATGACCCTTCGGATTTTTTTCTAAAGGCGTCCTTCAGGGTGAGCGGGCCGGGGGTTTCCCGACCTCTCAATTTATAAATGAGTGGGAATGCTACAACAAATAAACGCTAGCTTCAACCCTTTAAACAGAAACTTTTAAATATTTCCCGCGTTGAGCCATCAGATCTTTTCCCCCCGGACAAGATCCTGGTAGGTTTCCCGTTGACGGACCACCCGGAAAGACGCTCCCTTCACAAGCACCTCGCACGCACGCCTCCGGGAATTATAATTCGAGCTCATCGTAAACCCGTAAGCGCCTGAGGTCATCACCGCCAGAAAATCTCCAGACCTCATTTCGGGGAGCTCACGATCCTTCGCGAAAAAATCTCCGCTCTCGCAGATCGGGCCGACAACGTCATAAACCCACCGAGCGACATGCTCCTGTTTGCGGATCGGCCAAATCCCGTGGTAGGCATTATAAAAGGCCGGGCGAATGAGATCATTCATACCCGCGTCCGTAATCAGAAATTTTTTCACGGCCGTCTCCTTGACGTAAAGAACTTTCGCGGCCAGCACGCCGGCATTCGCCACAATGAATCTGCCAGGCTCAAAAATAATCTGATATTTTCGTTTCTTGAAGAGAGGCAGGATTTTTTTGGCAAACTCGTCCGCCGTTTGAGGGTTTTCATCACTATAGATCACACCAAGCCCGCCACCCAAGTTCAGAAATTTAATCTTGATCCCCGCCAACTCCAGATCATCGACAAATTCCAGAATTTTACGGAACGCTTCAACAAAAGGCTCCCCCGTTTCGATCTGGGAACCGATATGGACATGCAAACCACACAGTGTCGCGTGGGTCAGCTTTTTGCTTTCAAGATAAATGGAACGCGCCCGGTCAAAATCAATTCCGAACTTGGTTTCAGCTCTTCCTGTCGTGATATAGGCATGCGTGTGCGGGTCCACATTGGGATTGACCCTGAGTGAGACATTCACTTGTTTTCGCATCGCTTTCGCGATCTGATGGATCCTCTCAAGCTCTGGGAGCGACTCGACATTGAAAAGAAGGATCCGCGCGCGGATCGCTTCTCGAATTTCCTCATCCGTTTTTCCGACGCCCGCGTAAACGATCTTCCTTCCCGGGCACTGGACCTTCCTCGCCCGAAAAAGTTCGCCTCCCGACACAATATCAAGCCCGGCTCCGTTTTTGACCAGAGTTTTGAGAACAGCAAGATTGGAATTCGCTTTCACCGAGTAGCAAATGAGGGGCCGAACGGATCGAAATGCCTTCTGAATCTTCGCGAGATGTTCTGAAATCGTCCTGGAGCTGTAGATATAGGCAGGGGTACCGGTTTTTTTGAGGATCTTCTTGAGGGACACCTTCTCGCAACAAAGGTCGCCCTTCCTGTCATAATAAAAATCGTGCATGCGAGTTTCTCCCTGAAATTCACCTCGTAGCATGACTTTTCACCTCATCTTCCTGATGATCCGGCAAATCAAAGACAGCGTTCCCACCGTTTCAGCTGTTTTTCAACCTGATCCGGATGCGTACTCCCGATTGTTTTTTTACCTTTGACGGACGCCGCCGCGTCAAATAGGTCAAAAACCTCGGCCCCGATCCGCGCTGAAAATTTTTTCCAGTCATTTAAAGAGAATTCCCGCAACTTCTTCCCCGAGTCCGCCGCATAACGAACGGCCTTCCCCACGATAGCGTGTGATTCGCTGAACGGAACCTTCTTCCGCACCAGATACTCAAGGATGTCCGTCGCGAAAAGGGTGTCATCTTCCAGCGAATCGAGAATGTTCTTCTTGTTCCATTTCAGGGAATCAACCGTCAGGCTCAAAACCTCAAGCGCGATCGTCGTTTTGTGGATCGCGTCAAAAACTCCCGGCTTGTCTTCCTGGAGGTCCCGGTTGTAGGAAAGCGCCAACCCTTTTTGAATAGTTAACATCGCTTGGAGATGTCCAAAGACAACACCACTCCTTCCTCTTACAAGTTCAAAGACATCCGGATTTTTTTTCTGCGGCATAAGGCTTGATCCGGTCGCAAACGAATCGTCCAGCTCCACGTAGCCGAACGCTTCTGAATTCCAGAGAATAAAATCCTCCGCGAGACGCGAAAGATGCATCCAGAGAATCGAGAGATCCGCCAAAAACTCCGCCAAAAATCCTCGATCACTCACCGCGGCCATACTGTTGGCCGCGATCTTTTCAAATCCAAGCTCTTTCGCCAAAAACTTTTGATCGATCGGAAGCGCCGACCCGGCAAGAGCCGCGGCCCCCATCGGCATGACGTTCACGCGCTTCATCAAATCACAAAGCCGCAACCTGTCTTCTTCAAGCATTTCGACATAAGCAAGGAGGTGATGGGCGAGCAGAACTGGCTGGGCCTTCCTCAAATGCGTCATCCCCGGAACAATCAGATCGTGAGCCCGCCGGGCCGCCGTCATCAGGGCTTTCTGAAGTCGCTGGATCTCATATTGAATGACGAGCACCTTCCCCCTGAGGTAGATCCTTGTAGAGGTCACGACAAGATCGTTCCGACTCCGGCCAGTGTGCAGTTTCTTGGCGACCGCGCCCACCTTCTTCTCAAGCTCCGACTGCATGAGGGTATGGATATCTTCATAGCGATCCGCGTACAAAGACAAATCTTGTCCCTCCAGCATCTTGGCAACTGCGGCGAGGCCTTTTCGGATCGCACGGGATTCTTTTTCCGTGATGATTCCGGTCCTGGCGAGCATTTTTGCCCACGCCTCATTAACGAGAACCTCCGATTCAAAAAGCTCCTTATCCGTCTTCAAAGAATAGCTAAAACACTGGAGCGCCGGATGCATTCCTTTTTTGAACCGCCCTCCCCAAAGTTTCTTTGTCACATCAATCACCCTATCGTTTGAAAGCTATCTTCCGGAAACCCTGCTTGTTGTTTTGCGACGTCTTGGAAAACGCCGGATCGAAAACACTTGTGAAACCGAACTTTTCACTCGGCGGAAAAATCTTCTAGGCTTTACGTCTCCGCTGTTTTTGATACATTCCTTCGTACGGAAGACCCCAGATTTTCATGAAACCGGTTGCCGCCTTCCGATCAAAAATGTCACCCTCCGAATAAGTCGCGAGCTTTTCATGATAAAGCGCGAATTTGGATTCCCTGCCCACGCAAAGGGCGTGTCCCCGATCCAATTTGATCCTCACCTTTCCGGTCACCCGGGATTGATTGGATGCAAAAAACGAATCGAGAGCCTCTTTAAGCGGCGTAAACCAAAGACCGAAGTAGACAAGTTCGGAATATTTTTCACTCAGTACTCTCTTGTAGTGAAGAAACTCCCGGTCCATCACAAACCCTTCGAGCTCTTCATGGGCCTTGAGCAACACATCGGCCGCCGGCGCCTCATAAACCTCGCGGCTTTTGATCCCAACCAGCCTGTTCTCGATCATGTCAAAACGTCCAACACCATATTCCCCCGCGATCTCGTTCAGCTTTTCGATCATCGCAACAAGCGGCATTCGTTTCCCGTCCAGCCGGACAGGGACTCCTTTTTCAAAACCGATTTCAAGATACCGCGGGTTCTTCGGGGTCTTGTCATAAGCCTTCGTCATCACGTACGCTTCTTCCGGCGGCTCAAGCATCGGGTTTTCAAGAATACCGGCTTCGATCGCGATTCCCCAAATGTTTTTATCAATGGAGTAAATACTTTTCTTCGTTACATCAATCGGAATTTTTCTTTCTTTCGCGTATTCAATTTCCTCTTCGCGCGTCTTGAATTCCCATTCCCTGAGCGGCGCGATAATCTTGAGGTCAGGATTGAGTGATCTGATGCCGACCTCAAGGCGGACCTGATCGTTCCCCTTTCCCGTACACCCATGCGCCACGTAATCCGCGCCTTCCCGTTCCGCGACCTCCACCAACCACTTCGCAATCAGCGGTCTTCCCAGCGCCGTCGCGAGCGGATATTTTCCTTCATACCTCGCGTGGGCCCAAAGAGCCGGCATAATGTACTCACTCGCGAACTCTTCTTTAAGATCCACGACCAACGTCTTGAGAGCGCCCGCGGCTTCGGCCCGACGAATAATCTTAGTTTTATCTTTAACTTCTCCGATGAAAGCCGAGAAGCAAATCACGTCAAGCCCATACTGCTCCTGCAACCATTTCACCGCACAAGATGTGTCGAGACCGCCCGAATACGCCAAAATCACTTTTTTCATTGAATAGCTCCTTGATGACAAAGATAAAGTAAAATAGCTTTCTGGATATGAAGCCGGTTTTCGGATTCGTCAAACACCACGCAATTTTTACTCTCCATCACGCTGTCCGTAATCTCTTCTCCCCGACGCGCCGGCAAACAATGCATAATCAGAGCTCCTTTCTTGGCCTTCGCCACGAGCTCCTTATTCACTTGCATCCCCTGAAAATCTTTCAATTTTTTCTTCCGAATTGCCTCCTCCCCCATACTGACCCAGACATCCGTGTAGATAGCATCCGCGTTCTTCACGGCCTCCGCCGGGTCAAAAAAGCCCTGGATGTCAGCCCCCGTTTTCGCGGCGATCCCCCGAGCCGCCCTTACAATCTTTGGATCCGGCTGATACTTTTTCGGTGTCGCGTAACGGATGCTTGCCCCCAGTTTAGCGGCCACTAGAAGAAGCGAGTGAAGCACGTTGTTGCCATCTCCGACAAAAGCCAATACGGGATTTTTCCTGGCCGGAATTTTTTCGTAGAGAGTCATATAGTCTGCCAAGGCCTGGCAAGGATGTTCTTTATCACTTAACCCGTTGATAACGGGCTTTTCAAAATAATCCCGGAATTCCGTGATGGTCCAGTGAGAAAAGGTACGCATCACAACCCCCGCCAAGTAGCGATTGAGCACTCGCGCGACATCCCGAACCTCTTCCCGGATTCCGAGCTTAATATCTTCCGGTCCGAGGTAAATCACGCCCCCTCCCATTGAAAAAATTCCCGCCTGAAACGACACCCAGGTCCGCGTGGAAGGTTTTTCAAAAATAAATCCAAAAATCCGCCCCTCAAGGACATTCCGGAAATCTTGCGGCCTTTGCTTGAGTTTCGCCGCCAGCTCGAAGAGTTTTTTGATCTCCTCAGAACGAAGGTCCTGGATGGAAATCAGCGAGTTAAACATTATCAGCCTTCTTTGTTCCTGGACAACTTTTCAAACACTCTATTCAAAATGCCCATCGCCTTCCGGATTTCCTTCGCGGATACCGTCAGGGCCGGAAGAAGCCGGAGCACATCACCCTGTGTGCTATTAACCAGGAGCCCTTGGGCCCTTGCTTCCTGAGCGTAGGGGGCGGAGGGTTCCTTGAGCTTCAACGCGACCATAAGCGCCCTTCCCCGAGTTTCTTCGATGACCGGATATTTTTTTCGCATTTTTTCAAGCTCGGCCATGAGAAGTTTTCCCATTTTCACAGCGTGAGCCAGCAGCTTTTCCTTGCGGATTGTTTTGAAGACGGCAAGACTTGCCGCGCAAACGAGCGGGCTACCGCCAAAGGTCGAACCATGCATGCCTGCCGAAAGGACTTCTTTCCGGATTTTTCGGTTTACAACAAACGCGCCGATCGGAACACCACCACCCAGCGCCTTCGAGAGAGTCAGGATATCCGGCTCAATCCCGTGATAATGCTGATAAGCAAACATCTTCCCGGTCCGCCCCATCCCCGTCTGGACTTCATCGAGTATCAGAAGCATGTCCTTTTCATCGCAAAGTTTCCGAAGTCCTTCCATAAATTCGGGCTTGGCGACATGGATACCGCCTTCGCCCTGAATTGGCTCAAGCATGATCGCGACGGTCCTGGGCGTTATTAACCGCTTCACAGAATCGAGATCATTGAAGTCCGCGTACAAAAACTTCTCCATGAGAGGCTCAAAACCATGATGAAACTTTTCCTGTCCCGTCGCCGTCATCGCCGCCAAAGTCCTGCCGTGAAAGGATCGCTTCATCGTAATGATCTCATGGCGCCCGGTCTCGCTCCCGTACTTTTTGGCAAACTTGATGGCGCCTTCGTTGGCTTCGGCGCCGGAATTACAAAAAAATACGCGCGCCGGGTAGGAAGCTTTCGAAATCACGCTTGCTAGTTCCGCCTGTTTCATGTTGAGAAAATTATTGGGAATATGAATCAACGTCCGCGCCTGGCGTTTAATCGCGTTCATGACAGGAGGAGGACAATGTCCCAAAGCTGAAACTCCCCAGCCCGGGAAAAAATCCAGATATTCCCGGCCTTCCAGATCCCACACCCGCGAACCTTTCCCTTTCACAATGCAGACCGGCATTTGGGTGTAGGTTGGCAGTATGAATTCGCTATACAGTTTTTGTACGTCCGTGGTTTTCATGTTTTTTGTCACTTTGCGGGTAACGAAGACCGCAGAAAAAACTCGCCATCCCTGGCTGTTCCTCCCGCGGCTTGTGTTATAAAGTTATTTCCGTCCCAATACCTTGATCGGTAAAAATCTCAAGCAGTAAGGCATGCGTGATACGGCCATCGATGATGTGTGCCTTCTGAACTCCCCCCTGAAGGGAATCAATGCAAGCTTTCACTTTCGGGATCATGCCGCCCGAGATAATGCCCTGATCGATCAGCATCTGCGTGTCATTGATGCGGAGCGACGGAATAAGAGTTTGATCATTCGTGGCATCCCGCAAAATACCTCTCACATTCGTCAGCACTATAAATTTCTGGACCTTCATGGCCGCCGCGATATTCGCGGCCGCTTCATCGGCATTCACGTTGTACATTTCACCATCCGGCCCCTTCCCGACCGGAAAAATCACGGGAATTCGTCCAAACTCCGTCAATCCCTTGATCGGAATTGTGTTTACGGATGAGACATCACCGACAAAACCGACATCACCGTTTTCGGTATGTTTAACAACATTCAGAACCTCGGCATCAAACCCGGAAAGGCCTACCGCCGCCGCCCCCAGCCGCTCAAGATCGCGCACAATACTCCGGTTCAACTCGGCCAAAGTATCATGAACCACCGCGATCGCGGGCTTATCCGTCACGCGAAGACCATTGACAAATTGGCTCTGGATTCCTTTTTTCTTCATGTTTTCGGTGATAAATTTCCCGCCGCCGTGAATTAAAATGGGGCGTATCCCGACATAACTCATAAAAACAAGATCCTGGAGCACCTTGTCGCGCACTTCCTGGTAGGTGAGCGCGGCGCCTCCATACTTGATCAAAACTTCTTTCCCGCGAAATTTCTTGATATAGGGAAGCGCTTCAATCAGAACGTTGGCTTTTTCGATAAGTTGCTTCATCTTTGCTAACGTGACAGGATCCAGTGTTCAGGGCTTAAAAAAAATCCTTTCGAATTTTTATTCCCTATCCCCTGCTCCTATCCCCTTTCTTTTAGGAATATGCGGCGTTGATTAAAACATATTTCGTCGTCAAGTCAGACGTTATAAAATCCGCCCGGCCTCGCCCTTTTCCGATCTTGACGAAAATCGAATACTCTTTCTTTTGGAGAATCCGTCGCGCCTTCGGGATATTCAGGACCCGCAGTTTCCCCTGGTGCAAAACCTCGGCGTCACCGAACGAAATGCTCAAATGATTCGGGTTAAAATCGACTCCGCTCGCCCCCACGGCCGCCGCAATCCGGCCCCAGTTAGGATTGGAACCCGCCAGCATAGTCTTGAAAAGCATCGAGTTCGCAATCTGTCGGGCAACCCGTTCGGCATCCGTCGGAGTCTTGGCGCCGGAAAGTCGAAGGTGGCACACATGAGTCACGCCTTCTCCATCTTTCACCATTTCGTGGGCGATGTAACGCATGACTTCCTCAAGCGCTTCCCGAAACATCCAGTAATCCTTGCCGATTTTGGTGATCGTGGGATTTCGCGCCAATCCGTTGGCAAGGCAAAGAACCATATCGTTGGTGCTCATGTCATTATCGATCGCCATGGTGTTGAAGGTGTCATCAGCCGCGTGCCGAACCGCCCGCCGCAACATGGACTTTGTAATCGCGCAATCCGTCGTGATAAAGCAAAGCATCGTCGCCATATTCGGATGCACCATCCCCGCCCCTTTGGCGCAGGCCGCGATCGTCACTTTTTTCCCGCCCAACTCGAGCGAAATCGCTATCTCCTTGTTTGAAAGATCCGTCGTCAAAATCCCCTTGGCGGCTCCGTGCCCCCCTTTTTCGGAAAGCCTCGCGACCAGTTTCGGGATGGCGCGTTTGACCCGTGTGACGGGAAACGGGACACCAATAATCCCGGTCTGGGCTATCAGTACTTCCTGCGGCAGAATATCGAGATGTTTTGCGGTCTCCCAGGTAATTTCATCGACTGCTTTTTTCCCGATTATTCCGTTCAGGCAATTGGCATTCCCACTCGTTCCGATGATGGCATGATGTCGTGAACCATCGATCACTTTCATTGAGTAGAGAACCGGCCACGCCTTGGCGCGGTTAGTGGTGAACGTCCCAGCCGCGACGCAGGGAGTCTTTGAAAAGATCAGTGACACGTCGTATTTCTTTTTCTTCTTTTTGATCCCTGCGTGAATTCCTCCCGCCACAAATCCGATAGGCGACGTAACCGAACCATTTTTTTCTTTTTTCCAAAAAGTTTTTTTCATCATTCAGACAAACCCCGCTCCCTCGGGGAAACCACAACGAATGTTCATGTTTTGTACCGCCTGCCCTGAAGCGCCTTTCAAAAGATTATCAATAGCCGTCAAAATCACCAGCCGCCCCGTGCGTGAATCCAGGGAAACACCGATGTCGCAAAAGTTCGTCCCTCGAACGTCCTTGAGACTCGGAAATTGCCCCGCCGGTTTAATCCTGACAAAAGGGTCCTGAGAGTAAACCGCCTCCAGCACCTTCCGGATCGCCTCCCCGGTCAATGTTTTTTTGGAAGGTTCGACGTAGATCGTCGAAAGAATCCCGCGAGAAACCGGCAGAAGATGCGGAATAAAAGTAATGAGCACTTCCTTGCCCGCGGCTTCGGAACAATTCTGTTCAATCTCGGGAATATGCTGGTGCCGGTTCACTTTGTAGGCATTGTAATTTTCATTCGCCTCACAATACTGAGTCGCCGCCACCAGTTTTTTCCCGGCGCCAGTGACCCCCGACGCGGCATTAATAATGACGAAATCCGTTCGGATCATTTTTTTCTTAAAAAGCGGCCAAAGGGCAAGAGACGGCCCCGTCGGATAACACCCGGGATTAGCGATCAAATCCGC